>Ga0209048_10000620_pt1 | contig 37406 bp, 41 predicted proteins | sample FrelakmetCRP12CR_FD_187146 | JGI IMG/M metagenome (GOLD analysis project Ga0209048, IMG submission 187146) | Freshwater lake sediment microbial communities from the University of Notre Dame, USA, for methane emissions studies - CRP12 CR (SPAdes)... | ecosystem: Environmental > Aquatic >...
ATTCAAGTATTCAGCAAGGGATCTGGCCGTCCAGGCCGGATTGAACCAGCGCAAGCGCGAGATATTGCGCCACAACAGCGGGTTTTCATAATCCTTGTCCATGGTGCTTTGGAATTTCGTAAAAAACGTTTGGTAGTCTGTGCTCAGCTCCCCTGCCGGCGTCAGGACCGGCACCTCCCGTGGCGGCTTCTGTGAGGCAAAATAGGAGGTCGCCATGCTGCCGCCTGACACACTGGAAATTATGGACAGGTCTTCCAATAATGAATGTGTCGGCGCCCCGACTTGTAGTTTCGCCAAGGCTGCCAGTCCGGCCGATCCGAACAGGGCGGCTCGACTTCCCCCTCCCGAGATAGCGACCCCGACCAGCATCTCCCCATGTTTCGTGGGATGAATACAGAAGGACTGGTCCGGCTTCGGACGTGGCAGTGTATAGACCGGGGAGGTCACGCATCCGGGAAGCCATGCCAGGAATATCACGACCGCGACCCAGGCCTTCACCTGGTGTAACACGCCACCATTGATCAAGAGCCCTGCTTTGTTCACCATGCATCTCCTCATTTCTTCATCTGTGCTAGTAACTAACACTCACGCGAGGCAAGAGAAGCGCGTGGACACCGAAAAAATAGTTTCAGGTAGTTTTTTCATCGATTTCGATTTGGTGACGGTGCCGAGTCAGGCGTCCATAGGACTAGTCCGGGTGCCGATTGATCCCCGCTTTGATGGTGAAAAACCGCTGAGTCCCGACCCCCAGGAACACGACGCCCGTGACCATCGACACCACACCCAGTGCTTGGATGACGGGGCCGTCCATCCACCAGACAGCCGGAATGCCGACGATGAAAAACCCCAGGGCGGTTCTGATGTAAGACAGCAGCGTGCGCTCATTCGCCAGCTCGGTCCGTTGCCGGGCCAGCCGATCCCGCACAAGCGTGTCCGATTGCTCAGGCATGGGAGGTCTCCGAACTGCCGCGGAACAATACTCTATCGGAAGGTGAAGCTCAACAGCTGTGGAGAGGAATCAGAGCAAAGAAAAGGGAAGAACCGGCCGAGTGGGCGACTCGAAAATTGGTTTCGGAGACCGCCAAGCCGGAATGTGGAAGGTCAAGCAATGATCCCGCTAGATCCCCGAGAAGGACCGATACAGATTCGAATGGCTGCGGAAGAAGAGAGAGACATCGAGCTCCTCCGGTCACTCAATGTCGGACTCACCGCCAGACGCCGTGTAACAGGCCGCGTGACCAGACGAACGCGGTCTTACGCTTTCGTCTCCTCCACCAATGGGGGTTTAGGCCCCGAGGCTCGCAGGCTTGCGACCTTGTTCAGCAGGTCGAACCAGAACGGCGCGCCCAAGCTGACCCCGAGTCCCGTCAGCAACCATCCGAAGATGGTGAAAAGCCGAGTCCACATCGTCCCCGCGTTCCACCATTCCAAGGGAGTGCGGCTCCAACCGAACGGCAGTCCATGGGCCTGCTCCAAGAACTGCTTTGCCTCCTTACCGGCTGCCAATGCAGAGGGCGATGCCTTTCCCGGATCGGCTGATAGATCTGTCTGACCTAGCTTTTGAAACTCGGGATTGATGGAATAGCCCACAAGGATGCTCCGCAATCCCGGCTCAGCCGCGACTTGCTTTGTGATGGCGATAGTATCGATATTGAACAGGACGGCGGCCAACAGGCCAATCACCAGGAGATGTTTGCGCGCGAAGGCCTTGTACCAGCCGGTCACGCGGTCTGTTTGAGCCTCATACCATTTCGCGATTTCTGATCGGACCTTGTCCATGTCTTTCGACCGCCGCACGATGGGGGCAAGCGCAGAGGCGATGGAAAATTTGGCTTCATCGAGCGTTGCGAGGTGGACACGTAACCCCTCCAGTTCCAGCGGGGCGGTGTCGATCGCCGAGGTGCCGGTTTTGATGGTGGCCGCTCGATCAACGACGCTATCGAGCAAGGCGTCAGCGAACAGCATGGACGGGATATACGCCGGTCCCGGCCCGCGACTCCCTCCTTTTCCTAGCGCCTCCAACAGCGGATGATTCACCACTTGCCTGTAGAGCCCATCGTCACCCACCATATGCAGAAGTCCTTTACGCAAAAAGCCGGCGCGCGCGCCTACCCGCTGCGCATACCACTCCAGCAGACCGGAGCACAGCACCGACAGCAGCACAAAGACCACGATGAGTGACACGGCGATGTCCACTAAGAGCAGGCTCATGATCGTGCCTCCAAATGAATGCTAGCTGTTGTCCGAGCCAGCATGAAGATCCAGCCGGCCCTGATGGTACAAATTGACGGGGCGATAGGCAGCATCTTCGATGACCTTCTCGGCCACGCTGGGTGCGATGTCCACGGTCATGTTGAAGTCGGTGGTGGCGGTGAACCCGACCCGAATTTGACGAGCAATCGGATCCGAGATCCAGCGGTATGCGCCGAAGGCGAATTCGGCGTGCGAGTCGATGATCGGAGCGAGATGGTCGCGCGAGAGTGGAGTAAAACGAAAGATTTTCTTCGGCCCGGCATCCATCAACCCGAGGCCCAATGTTCTCGCTTCCTCGGCCATCCACTGCAACGGGTGATGGCAGAGCAGATCATTCTCGTAGCCCCCGCCGACTTGCGCATGCGCTCCTGCAAACCACTGTTGATGGATCGTAGTCACCGGAAGATCGGATACGCGGGCGCTTGCCCACGTGGAGCTCGCGCCCTCCCACAACCGGATGTTGAAATCCGCTCGATGTTCATCGATTGCCATGGCATGACGTGCGTGCTCCACGTGGCGACCGATCAAAGAATCGCCGAACCGGATCGGCTTGAAAAATCCACTCCCCCAACTCCACGTCGGCACTCCGTACCGACCCACCGTGTCCCAGACGCCAAGCAATCGAACGGGAACCGGCTGAGCGATCTTCTCCCAATCATTGACATGCCGACCGGGAGCACGGTGTCCAACAGAGCGCCACGCCGAACGTCCAGGTTTATATCTCGACCAGGCCAACTGGACCAATTCGTTGTCCCACGTGACCTGACTGCGGCGAGGTTTGGCGTAATTCATCACGGCCTCTCTCTTCAATAGGCCGGAAGCTCCCAGCAATCCTGCCAAAAGCCGCGCGGTAAAGGCTCCTCGACTGAAACCGAAAATAAAGATTTCCGGATGGGGACCAGCTGAGGGAGAGTCGTAATGTTCGATCAGCCAGCAGTACGCTTGGAGAACGTTGCGCTGGATCCCGTCGCCGAAGATACCGCCCAATAGCCCGTCTTTGACACGTTTCCACGGGGTCGTCGCCTCGGCTGCGCTGCCCACGCCTTCATCGTAAAACTTCAGTTGCTCCCCGCCGTCCTCCGCACGGTCGAGGATCGTTTCAAACAGGCGGGAGACGTTGGTGCGACTTTCGACCTTGTTCCAGGTGCCGTCGAAACACAAGACCAAGCGGCGAATCGGTCGCTGATCTGTCGCCATGAGTCCCTCCGACTATCAGCTTCATTAAGGCAACCGAATGACTGAAGTGCGCTCAGGCTACTCGCTCAAGTGATGCGAGTCAACCGGATCGTAATGAAAACGCTGGCATTTGCGGAGAGTGTGGAAGGAGCGGCCCGACCCCGTTCGCGGCGACATGGTGTTCGACTTCGATGACTACCATCCTGACAACGCCGGACATCACAAATTGCACATCAGTTCTTGCGCGCAATCTTGCCAGCACAAGAGCAGCCCTGGAGGTGGCACGTTGGATGCGGGAGATTTCTGATGGGGCAGAGTCGATCTCATCGCGCGGGTCCACGCGGCGACGAAGGTCTTGCAACAGGTCTGGTTCTAAGACAGCCGGTTAGCTGGAGAGCATCCCCTCACCGTTCGTCGCCTCGTTGATGCTGCGGCTGCAGGGCATGCTTGAACACGTAGTCGGCCACGCGGCGGCCCTGCGCGATGCCCTCGGTCTTGTCGAAAGCCCAGTGGATGCCGAGATAGATGCGGCTCTGCCCGTTCTCTTCCTCCGCCTGAGAGAGCGATGAGAAGCTGCGCTCCATCACCGGCCGCACGATTCCCTTGTTGTCCCGCGTCACGCCGTTGAATTCGTCCGAGATAAAGGTGAACGGGATCCGATCAGATCGATAGTACTTGCGAAGCATCTCGAAGAGGGCGCCTCCGAAACCGGCGTGCCCCGACGGATAGGCCGGAAACGGCGGGGTAAAATTCGGCCCAGTGAGATTACTGGCTGGTGCTCCGAGCGGCGAATAGGTTGTGTCTCCGGCCGTCGCGGGATTGCCATCGCCGAGCCCGGTCGGGCCGGTGTGATCATCGGCTTCGCGAATGCCGGTCACCGGCCGCCAGAACTGATAATAGTATTTGGACTCCCACACGGCGATCCCGGCATCTGCCATTGCGACATTCACGAGGGCCAGGAGCCGCGCGAGTTCCGAGGCATTGGTGTCCGTACCCATCTTGTGGGCAATACGCATGGTGATCTGGTTGTAAAGCCGTGGCGGAGCACACAAGCTTGGCGTCCCATCGTATGCCCAGTATGTCCCGATCAGAGTTTGCTCCGCGGTCCGCGTGGTCGGCGTCACAACCCCATCCCCTCCCACCGCCTTCACTTCGTTATAGGCGGTCGTATATTCCGGACTGTCCAGCCTGGGCGGCGGTGGGACCCGAAATTGTTCGGAGGTCTCCAGCACAAACGGCTTCACCTCACCCCAGTTGGCACCCAAGGCCAGCGGGATCATACTGATCGGGTCCTGGCGCCATTTCCCCGGCTCGTTACTCGTGAGAAACTCGATGCCGACGCGCGGCTCAGGATGTTGTGAGCCATCGTTGGCTCGCAAAGCCAGAATGGCTGCGGCGGTCCGTCTGCCCAGCGTGACGCCGTTCATCTTCATTCGTCCGTCCGGAATCTCCGTCAGATCGTCCGCAAGCTGGGCGTCGAAGCTCGGGGCCTGTGAGGGAAAGAGCGCGACCAGTGTATCGTGGGCGGCTTGGGCAATTGCGGCTTTTATAGACGTGCCGAACGGAGCGGGATCCATTCCGGTGTAACTGTTGTACCCACCCTCGATGGCGTTGACCGAATCGAAGATTGCGAGATGGATGATGGCCATCGCACGGCTCGCTCGCGCCGGTCCGAGTTGCTCGCCGAAGACCCGACTCTCCCCCGGCGCGACGGGTGTGTGGTCGAGCCCGGTCGCATCGATGGCGATTTCGTTCCAGTGCTGGACCGTGCCAGCCGCATCCAACACAGACCGTGGCCGACGCCGCGGATCAATTGGAATACGCGGGGCTTGATGGGGATTGGCCCCAAAACGGGGCCCGAACGTATCTCCGATCCCACCGGAAAAGCCGTCTGCCCGGACAGCACTCGGAAGAGTCAGGATCAATATCGCCGCGAGGGTGGCAACAAGTCTCCCGGCCTGTGTCATGATCATGATCATTTCTCTTCTTCCTCCGACTCAGACACTGCCCAGCCAGACTGACACATGCTTGGTCATAATGAACGCAGGAAATTCAGAACGTGCTGTTTATCGATCTCGCTGTGCCGGTTGAACTGCGCGATCACTTGGTTCGCTTCCGACGGTACATACTGCCCGCCGCCTGACCCGGCGTGGGCCTGAATCGCTTCGAGCAGATCCTTTGTGCGCCCGTCGTGCAGGAAAAAGATTCGCTTTCCGAGGCCCCACAAGGGCGCCGTGCGAAATTCATCGCCCGCGGCGTTGCCCTGGCTGACATCGTCGGCCAGGCCCGACCCCATGTTATGGAGCACCAGATCGGAGTACAGATTGGCGTCTTTGTCCTGCAATGCTGCAACGGCTATCTTTTTACCGGTATGTAGCGTCGGCGTGTGGCACATGGCGCAGCCGACGTCTCCGAACAACTTCCGGCCCCGGATGATGGTGTCTGTGTCGGGCATGGGCGTCGGAGGTGCGAGGAGGCGCATGAACACCGCGAACTTCGCCACGTCGCTGGGCGCATCGAGAGGATCTGTGGCATTGAAGTTGGTCCGATTTTCAGGCGTGGCATTGAACTGGCAGGCCGGTGCTTCATCCCGCTCCTGGGGAAATAGCTCATTCGTTATTCCCTGCTCGACGTTGTAGGCTTCGCCTGAGAAGATTTCGAGCGATTTGTTCTGGGCCTTCCAGCCGAATCGAGTAACCGTGCCATCATTCCCACTGGTATTGGGCCGCCCGCTCGTGCGGTTGGGGCGACCTCCAATCCCTAGCGACTGTTTCGTCGCACTGTTGGCCTGCAGGTTGGCGAGAATGATGTCATCGTCGATGGCTTCGATCAGGCCCGCTCCGAATACCGGAGTCGGAATGCGGAACACCACGTTCTGGCGGGCGATCGCGGTGCGGAAATCCGGTTGCTGAAGTAAGCAGCCCGGCGCATCGCGGCGGCCCGTGATCGTGAACAGCGCGTGGACTCCCCCGTCGGCCGTACCGTCAGGATTATGCTTAAATCTGGCTTCGCGCACGGGTCCGTCCCGTTTGATAAACGGCGGAAGGTCATTGCTCGCGCCTTCTTTCTTGGCCACTTCGACCTGCGGATTGATGGCCGGACTAGTCCCCCCGATGTCCGGCTGAGCGTGGCAGCCGGCGCAACTGTCCAGGTTGAAGCGCGGCCCGAGGCCAAGTTCTGTGTCGGGTACGAATTGCTCCCCCTGAACCGACTGTACTTCTTCAAACTGCTCACGACCATTTCCAAACGCCCGCTCTTCGGGGGTCCCAGTTAGCCCTGAGAGGATCCCGCCGGCCCCGGCAGGCCCTGAGCGGACCCCGGGATCGCGTGCCGCAAATCTACCTATCTCCGACCACACATCGTCCGAAAAGGACGCTCCGGTCACCACAAATGCTGCCACCGACAATACGATGCCTCCGAGCCTCATGATGTATGCGCGAGGAGTCATGTTAACCTCCTTTTATCTGAACTTCTCTGTGCCATTGTTCAGGATCGGCCATGCCATCACTAATGAGCATAAGCCGGAGCATAAGCTGTGCCTTTCGGTGTCTACTCTCTCGGGACCTGTCTATCTGTCCGAAAAACCTTCACTCCCCGATTTCATTAGAACGAACCGTTCACCGATGGGAAGTGGAGAAGTGTGGGCAGAGACCTACAGCGCGGCCGCTCCCGGTGGACAACCTGGAACGATCATGCGGGCGTTGTGTGAATGAGACAGGGCCTGGCTGGAGTGCACACGAGGCGTGATCGAATGGTTCCTGCACGAATCCGCCGCAGTCGCGCCTATCGCGCGGACGAGGCGAGGGCGGATCTGACTGGATTACTTTGATCGGTAGCGCGTCGAGGGCCAGGTCTGCCGGATCTCTACTGCCTGCCGGTCGGCTGTTAAATGCTCCCGGGGTATCTCCCTTCACCTCACGCTCGGCGGAGACACCTCTCCATCCGCGACGTCCATGTGAGATGAAATTTCTTCAAGGCTCTCCTCTCAAGGCCGTGCTCGGACAAGCTCCGCAAGGTTGGATGGCTAGACCCAACCCCTAATCTGTTCCTCTTTTCTCGAGCGGGAATTCGCGGAAGAGATTTCGCGGCGGAGACGGAGAAGGAAGGTGCAGCCGGTTGTGGCCGAGAGATGGTCGAATCGCTGGAAAGATAGGGAATCGTTACCGACAGTTGGGCGGCTGGCTATTCCCGAAAATCTGCTTCAGGTTTGTCCACCGTTCGAACTCTCCGGGCGAAAGGTCGCGGGCGCCGATGCTGCTCGACTTGGTGGACAATTTGACCCATTCTTCGTACATCGCACAATCCTTGGCCGACGCGGCAGGAAGCCGAGTTTCGACTTCTTTCGACGATCCTCCAGATTCGACAGCTGCAGGAGCAGGCGATTTCGGATTGAACTCTGGCGCCTCAGGAGTCCTGCTGAATCCTTCCTTAGTCGAGTCCTGCACCGGATTACAGCCCTCACGGGGCTGGTCGGTGTAGACGTCACCAGGGCACACATATAATGCAGCCACCAAGATTGCATCGAGCAGCATAAGAAGCCTCCGTTGTTCTGACCCTGCGTCACGCTAACATGGCCCCCCCGGAACCGAAACAAAAATGTGCCTTTTCCAACAGTCTCACATCATGCGCCGCAGCTATCCGACAGAAAAAGCTCTCAGGCTGACATCCCCCCACTTGCTCCCGTACCCATCTCCAGCCTCGCTGAAGCATACAGACACAGGCGGACGAGCTCACCAATCCTGGCGAGCAAGCACCTATCCCTGAATTGTGAAGGAGCGAGGACAGGGCTCCCCTCCTAACACACCAGCAGATTGTATGGACCAGTGCGCTTACTTTGCGCAACAGCCTGATGAATCGGCTGCGCCATCGGAAGGAAGAAGACGATCGAGCGCGAAGTACACGGGGCAAAATCCCGTGATCCCGCTCTGAATCAGCGTTACACCAATCACCGCAGGTAGCAGGAGCCAATCGGCGCTTACGTAGTGTCCCAGCGCGACTCCGGCCGTCACCACAATTCCCACGATCGCATCATGGACGCGTCTCTTTTGATTCATGATGGGTCCTCCTTGGTGGAATATCCTACTGGCGTTTATCGAAAGACTCGATACACAGCACGACTGTTCAGGCTAGACCTGACCTGTAGATCTGTCAAGATCGCGCCGACCACAGGTCGCCACACACGGACTAGCCTTAATCCAGGTTGTCCGTTATTTCAGAACCACCAACCCGACCCCTACCTGCTCTTTTCTGTCACCGCAAGCAGCCAAACCTGATAAAATCGAATGCGCCGCGCTGACGCCACCCTCACTTTTCGTGACCCCTAGCGGCTGGCACCCAGGACTAATTGGAACTGCTTGAATGAAGTGGATCGTCTACATCTTGGAGTGCTCGGACAAGAGTTTCTACACCGGCATTACAAATGAGATGGAGCGGCGACTGGAAGAGCACAGAACGGGCAGAGGCGCAAAGTACACGAAAAACCGCAGGCCGTTGAGGGTCCGATATACCGAATATCAAGCCAGCAAAAGCGCTGCGCTTAAACGTGAGGCCGCGATCAAATCCTTGGATAGATCAGAAAAGCAGGCTCTGATCGTCACCGGGCCCCCAACCGAGTACCGCGATAATATCTCTGAGGAGGAGCCTGTCCGACGTTGACTTTTCTACTGCGTGGGTAGCGAGACAGAAGACAACTGCTTTCGCTTTGGCAATCGGCTCAGTCGTGAACGGCGATGAGTTGCAGCGTGACAGAAACATGTGTCCGGAAGCATTATCGACACGGAAAAGAACCTGCCCACGGGGGCGAGGCGAGGATTGATCTGAATGGATTACTGTGGACGTAGCTCGTCGAGGGCTAAGTCTGTCGGATCTCTCCCTCCTGCCGCTCGGCCGTGATAGGCTCCCTGAGCATCCCGTTCACATCACGCTCGGCGGAGAGGTCGGAACGACGGAGCTTTCTACCCAAGATATCGGAGCGCCTCACCTTGTTACTCGCCGGCACACCGCTAGTTAGCGCGAGCCGGGCGGGATGACGCTGGCTCCACTGTCCGGAAGCTGCAATGTGATGGAGAGCGCGCGCCCATCGGAATTCACCTGCGCAGCGATTTTGTCGCCGGTTTTCAATCGCCCCCCCGCCACTCCTTCAATTTTCGTTTCAGCGGTCACACGCAGGCGCACTTCCCGACCAGAGATCTCCTTCACGATGACCTCCTCACCTTCCCAGTACAGCACATCACCCTTGATCGCAGAGGCTGCAGTCGGCTGAGAACCCTCCAAGGCTTCTGCTTGAGTGACCACTGCGAAGGCGAGAAAGAGAGCAAGAAGAATTGGCATAATTAGTCCTCCCTCTATTTTCAGCCTACGGGATACTGTGGACCCCTGTCAATCGGACATCCCATTGCCGATCCAGCTCGATCCAGGCATCCGGATTGCTTCGGGCGGAGCGCGTCGAGGGCCAGGTCTGCCGGATCTCTACTGCCTGCCGGTCGGCCGTAAAGGGCTCCCGAGAATCCCCCTTCACATCACGCTCAGCGGAGACGCCTCCTCATCCGCAACGTTCAATGCGAGATGAAATCTCTTCAAGGCTCTCCCCTCAAGGCCGTGCGTGGACGATTTCCGCAATGTTGGCTAGCAAGACCCCATCCCCTATCTGGGTCTGGGTCGCCGGTCAACGAAACATTAGGGCACACAACCCCCAGCCGAGCAGAATCATCCAGACAAGGGTATACAGCCATTGGTCCCGCAGGATCTGCCGAAAAGTTTTTCCCTCGAGCCCACGCAGCAGCTCGCCCATGTATGGCGCAAGTCCCGGGATGAGAAGTAGCACCACAAATAAACAGACCGCCAGGACCTGTACGATCGTCAAGCCGGACTGTAGAAGGACGTACAGCACCACACCGGCCAGGAGATAGGAGACCGTCGCAGTGACCGTGGGCCTGGCATAAAGCGCCTTTGCCGCAGCCAGCCAGGTGGGAGCGTTGATGGAGAGAAGGATCAGCTTGACGACCGCGAGGAGAATCAGCAGGACAGCAAGTATCTCGATCATCCGACTTGGCATATCGCCTCCACAACTCGTCTCGGGCACAAGTTCAGTGCCGAACTTAGCTCAGCACTGAGAATGTACCGGTTTGCTGGCCGACGAGTTGAAGCTCATTGAAGCGCCTGTCGGGAAAGAGCCCCCACTTCAGCAACCACAACACACCATAGGTGCCATGGAGGGAAAAATAGATAAACGCCTCCGTGGACCAGTTGACGTAGCACCACATCGACCCCACCACAAAGGGAAGGACGAGAATCATATGCACATTGATGAACGCGAAAAAGCTAAGCGGCCTTGCGGGCGGCGTCTACGCTCCACATGCCGGATCCGTGGGACGAGATGTACAAAAACACGAAACAGTACAGCGCGGCCAATTCACCCATGTTTTGGATCGGCAAGAGCCCCTGCGTGCTGTGCGCCATCCAATAGGCGAAGGCCATCAACCCGCTGCAGAGAAACGCCGCCCACCCCGCGAACAATCCGATCATCACGAGTGTGCCGCCGATCAGTTCAATAGGGCCGGCCACGTTGATCACAAAGGAAGGAATCTGCGGGGGCGGCGGCATAGGCACGCTCAACAGCTTTTGTGTCCCGTGCCAGAGAAACAAAAACCCAGTGACGATGCGCATCAGTGCATAAGTGCGCGGGGCATAGGCATGCATGAATGGCGGCATAGTTTCCTCCTTACGAACGTGGTGGGACTAGCAATGGAGATGGGTTGGTGAAACAGGGACAGGCTACTCACTTAGGCAGAATGTGTCAACGAGAGATTTCAGACCGCCTTGTGATCGTGACGCGCGCCGCACGGGCGGGCGCTGGGGAACGCACACTGGCTGTTAGATCGGGCTGACGTTGCCCGCCTCTACTACGAAGAGGGTCATTATCTGGCTGAAGTCGATAGGAATATGACGAGCGAAGCGATGCTTCGGCTTAGGCTTGCTCAAATAGATGGCGAGTAAATGGTGAGGATGAGTGGTTGACCGAAGGCATCGAATTGGGGAAGCGCGAGCTGTCGATCTATCGCAACCGTCAGATCCTCGTGCACTGCGGCCGTTAATCACAAGGTCGGTCTTCCAACACTTGTGATCTTGTAAGCGAAGGTTCTCCCTTCGTCTTCGTGAACTCGCCACGACGCCGCACTCTACTCAACTCCCATCATGCCGATGGCGACCTCCGAAGCGATCTGACTAGAATCCTTCGGATCGGACAGGGATGTTGACTTGATCCACCAAGGGAGCTACAAGCCCTGAGGGGTGTATATCAACCCGAACAAGGAGCGAGGCTTGACCATGTCATTCGCGACACACATACCATTTCGCACTATTTCCACGTTCATCTTATTGCTAACAACGGTGGCAAGCTTTGCGGCCTGCGCCAAGGTGGCCAAACCAATTCCGACGCAGCCACCCTCCTCGATCGACTTTGCCCAAGCGCTCCAATATGCGCAGCGGTCGGCATTGGTCTATGAGGCCGATGCGGTGATCCGGCAGAAGGCGCCAGCGGGCACGACGGTCTCGATCATGCCCGAGACGGCAACGGGAATGAAGGCCTATGTGGAGATCGATGACGCGCAGAAACTCCAGTGGGTCGTCGTGCGGGGCACGTCGAATCTGGAGAACATAAAGCTCGATGTAGACTACAACAAGGTGGTGGATTCTCGCCTGCAAGTGCCGCTGCACAAAGGGTTCGCCGATACTGCGCTGCAGGCCTATCAGTTTGCGAAGCCGCTGCTCAAACCAGGCTATGAGACTCGCGTCACAGGCCACAGCTTGGGCGGAGCTGCCGCAGTCATCGTGCTGATGCTCTTGAAGGAGGACGGCATGAGGTTGGGACAAGCCATGACGTTCGGCCAGCCAAAAGTAACGAATCGCCAGGGGGTGGCGAAATACCGTTCGCTCCCGCTGTTGCGATTCGTGAACGACAAGGACCCGGTGCCGCTGCTGCCGCCTCTCGATGTCTTTTCCCTACTGGATGAAGGTCCGTTTCTGCACTTTGGTCCGGAAGTGGTCCTGAAGGATGGTCCAAACTACGCCTACTTTGCCGAGCCCCAGGCCGAGCGGTTCTCTGTGATTTCCTTCTGGAACACACTTGGTAACCAGCAGCCACCGGACCATCCCGTCGCAAATTACATTCAGAGTCTTCAGGCAAAAGCCACCGGCACGCGGTAGCTCTGTCGAGGGGTATGTCAATATGATGATCCCCAATACCCGCGTCCCTTCGCTCGTCGAGAGAGGGTTGACCGAGCATCCCTAGAGGCGTAGCATAATGTTCTGACGTTCCAGTGACGGTGGCTGCTGTCTCTTCCGCACGCTTCTACCCGTCATCCCGTGCGCCGGATCTAGCCGCAGTCCCCTTCACTCCTACGCCGGATTCATTGTCCTAGAGCATCCACCCCCGGATGCGGATCCTTTGGAACGAGGGTCCTTATGAGGACTGTCAGCTACCGAGTAGTCCTTCCCCTCTTGGCATCGATCCTTGTGCCTCCTGTCTTCTCTGTGCTTGCACCGAATCCCGTTAAAGCCGGTGAGACCGCGTCCTTTCTGCTCGCTACTGCTGCGCCTGCCGAACGTGTCTCTCCGCCTGTCACCTGGCTGGATGACCTTGAGGGCAGGCTAACGACGTACTTCACGAAGAAATATCCCTCTTACAATTTCTCGCCGTACACGCAGGAACTCGACCGAATCCGTGGTGCCATCAGCCTGGGAGATCGGTGGGGCGCCAAGCGGGAGATGGGCGTGTTTCTCAAGATGCTGGCGATTCGTGCCTATGGTCTGGGGGACGATGCGGCCGAAGAGTTGGCCGTCCTCTCGCAACAGATGATGCCTGACGAAGAGTTCGCTATCGTCTATCCCGGATCGGAAAGCGCGCCGTAACGGCAAGGATTTGTGCTGGAAATTGCAGTGGGGATTCAAGCTTGAAAGGAGGATCTGATCATGGCTTCACACAAGCCCGTGACCAATCGCATTCTCGGCGAAGTAAAACGCACGCATGGATGCGATCTGGATACGTTGATGATGAGTCTCCCAGACCTGTCCTGGAGCCAGATCTTTGACGAAGTCGACCGGCTGAGCCGGCAAGGCAAGGTGTTGGTGACATACGGTATCGAACATCGCTACATGATTCGGCTGCCGGAACACAAGAAGGGATCCACGGCCCACAACGTCCCGCCCTGATGAACTAAGGGGTCGGATGGGATTCCGAGCGAAGAAGGACATCCCAATGATCCTCAACTGCGCGCGTCGAACGGGCACCTTTCCGGTGTGCGCATTCCGTGAGTAGGAGGACGACCAGGCTGCCCTTCCAACTTTTCTCTTTTTATCGGCCCCCCACTTCCCGTACTCTTCCTCCTACCCCTATGAATCAGCATGACCACCTCCTCAAGCCCGGCACCCTCTGGCCCACTCTGCTTGATCGAACGGTCCATGCCCGTGATCGCAAATCGATCTTCTCGATCCCTACGACGCCAGAGGTGATCGAGCAGAGTGGCGTGGCGTTTCAGGTACGCGTCATCACCGCCCTCTCCATGAAAGCGCTCGCAATCGCCGCGCAGCCTGACGCCAACCCCTTCCTGCCCTACGATCCCGACCTGTTCGTGACGGAGGTCTCCCCAACCCATGTCGCGTTGCTCAACAAGTTCAATGTGGTCGATCATCATCTCTTGATCGTCACGCGCTCGTTCGAGCCTCAAGAGATGCTGCTCACACGCGAGGATTGCGCGGCGCTGCTGATCTGCCTCTCCGAGATCGATGGACTGGGCTTCTACAACGCTGCACCGGCCGCCGGGGCAAGTCAGCGTCACAAACATCTACAGCTGATCCCCCTTCCCGCTTCTATCGAACCCCGACTGCCGATCGAGCCGCTATTGCGCGACGTGAAGATGGCCGGCGCCCCAGGCCTGGTGCCCGGCTTGCCCTTCTTGCATGCCTATGCCCCGATGGATTCAGAGTGGATCGATCCACGTAGGGACGGAGCCTCATCGTTGCTTAGCTGCTATCACTCGCTGCTCCGCGCCGTGGGCTTGTCCGTCGAGGCGCCCTCAGCTCCATATAACCTGCTCGTAACCAGGCAGTGGCTGCTAGTGGTGCCCAGGTCCCAAGAGTTTTTCGAGGGCATCTCGATCAATGCGCTAGGCTTCGCCGGGATGTTGTTGGTGAAGGACACGACGCAGCTTGCGATTCTGCGGAAGCATGGTCCTATGAGTGCGCTCCAGCGCGTGGCGCTGCCTCAGAAGTCGTGATCGCGTGATGTGTGAATACAGGAGGAAAATGATGATGCGTCGTATACTTGCTCTCGTTGTGGCATTCATCGTCATTACTGGTCCCGGATCCGGCTGCATTCCGACGCACCCTCCGCACACTCCTCAGCCGGCGCCCGAAGCCCCCAATCCACAGCCAAGACCTTCTGACCTACCCCGGGAGATGAAGAATTGATGATGGGAACAGGGCTCGTCTCTCGTGAAGCGCGAAGCGAATTTAGCTATATTCATATGACAGGGCCATCGTCCGGGAAATTATGCTCTATTTCACGAGCGCTGTCATGAGTCCTGCCGGCCTCGGAAGCGGGAGCGGTCACCAGTGGCTCCGCGTTCGTGCTATATGCTATAGGGAATGAGCCTTTCATCTTCAGCCATCAACCCCATGTCATTCCTCATTGGCTCATGAGTATTTCTCATCCCCGTGACCCGTTGCACGGGATCACGCTGGAGACCATCATCAAGGAACTGGTCGAGCGGTATGGGTGGGCCGAGATGGGGCGTCGCGTCCCGATCCGCTGTTTCCTCCACGACCCCAGCGTGAAGTCCAGCCTCACCTTTCTCCGAAAAACGCCCTGGGCGCGGGAGCGGGTCGAAGGGTGGTATATCGCCTATAAAGACGGGTGAAGAAAGGCTGCCGGCACAATCTGTCTGAATTTTTCCGGAATCAAGGAACCACAACTCCATGGCCTCGAACGCCACCATTTTCAAAGCGACTCTGCAGATCTCCGACATGGACCGCCAATACTATCAGGACCATGCCCTTACCCTGGCGCGCCATCCGTCTGAAACTGACGAGCGCATGATGGTGCGTCTGCTGGCCTTCGCGCTGCACGCGCATGAGGCCTTGTCGTTTGGCCGCGGGCTGAGCACCGAAGAAGAGCCCGCTCTCTGGCACAAGGATTTGACGGGCGCCATCGACCTCTGGATCGAGGTGGGCCAGCCGGATGAGAAAACCATTCGCCAGGCCGGCGGTCGCGCGAAACAGGTCTACATCTATACCTATGGCGGTCGAGGCGCTGACCAGTGGTGGGAGAAAAACCTGGCCACACTCGAGCGGTTGAATAATCTGGTCGTGATGAATCTGCCCCTGGACGGGAGCCGCGCCTTGGCCACATTCGCGCAGCCCAGCATGCAGTTGCAATGCACCATTCAGGAAGCAGAGATTTGGATGGCGGATGGAGAGAACACCGCGCACATCGAATTGACGACCGTGAAAGGCGCTTCAACCCCGTTTGGGCATTGACGCGGTGCGGCGATGAAAGAGAAGAAACGCATTCCCACGAGTGGCGAGCCGACCGTTTGGACCAGTCCTTTTGCAGCCCTGAAGAATGTGGAGCGGCCATCGGCTCCAGAAGTGCGGCCTGCCGTCGCCCCACGCGACGCGGCCTCCACAGCACCAAAGAAGAACCGTGGGCGGGTGGATATCATTCGCCAAACCGCACACCGCGGCGGCAAGACCGTGACGGTTGTATCGGGATTCACTGGCATCGGTCTGGCCGAAAAAGAGACACTCGCCAAGGAGATGCAGAAAGCCTGTGGTGCCGGGGGCACGGTGAAAGAGGGACGGATCGAGATTCAGGGTGACCAGCGAGACGCGGTCGCCCGCATCTTGACCAACGCCGGTTTTCGCCCGGTATTGGCTGGAGGGTGACAGGCCATGGAAAAGACACAATCGGAACTGCGTGGGGCTATTCCGTCGATTGACTTCCTCACCTGCCCGCGGTACAGCTTGCACCATTATTCCGACATGGCGTGCCCGCACTTCGTACACTACTGAGAGGCCACCCATCATGAAAAACGTGGAGATGACCGTCGAAGGGACAATGTTGACGATCAAGGTGGATCTGTCCAAAGAGTTCGGACCCTCCGCTTCGGGGAAGACGATCATCATTGCCTCGACAGAGGGGAATGTGACCATTCCGAACCGCGAGGAAAAAGTCGGGCTGAACGTGTACCGGAAGAAATAGTGGGGCATCCCCTCGAAAACGAGATTGGAGAAAATCCACGGCCGGGAGTTATTTGCTGAACGGGGGAAGAGAGCAGAGCCGGTTTCCGACCTTCTGATTTCTGCGAGATCGCAGGCGTATATATATAAATGGATGGTGTGACTTTCATCGTGGACGCCGAAGGGCAAACCGGGCATGGCGGCTCTTCGAACTAGATCTGCCGGGAAAGGTTTACAAAGGCACGTGAACAATATAGCCAAATTTGACGTGATCCGCCTCTACCTGAGGCAGCAGTTTCCCAAACACCACATTACCGATTTCCAGGAAGGAACCAGTCGCGCACAGGTTTTCCGAGTCGATGACCCGCATGGTCACCCCCTCCATTACGCTGTCCTCGGGCTTGACTTTCTCCTGGATCAGAGTGAAGCCGACCTACAACTGTTCCTCGTGTCATCCGGGTTGGGAGATAAGCTGAAGGAAGCCGGAGCTTCGCCTGTGACGGTCTCGAAGACAGGGTTGAGCATTGAAGGCAGTATTGCCGTAGTTTGATCACGGCTGAGACTCGTACTCCCTTCGCACTCGTGATGTGCAAAGAAGATACGATCCCCAGCATGGCAGTCATCGGATTGGGAATTTCGTACCGGCACATCTCATGACTCCTAACATGAGCAAGATGATGAAAAAGTCCGCCAGCAGCGTTCAGACCCACAACGTAGCTTCGAATCCGGTTGATCAGGAGAAGACTGCGGCGATTGTGCGGGTACTCCTTCGATCCTTAGCTCCCTATCGCGATTCTGGGACGGCGTAAGGGTAGCTTCGATCCGTTCCTGATCAACGTGCCGCAACTCTTCGGCCGGATGCTGCACGTCTATCCGTTTGCTGAAACACCGGAAAAGGTGTGGGCACACGAACCCCACGCATGAACGGCCCGCCGCACAGACCCTCAGGAAAAGACCCACAGAAGAGCGTGTTGAAATTCAGGTGGATGGATCTGATTGAAGTCGGCGTGATGAGAGGAAAAGATGGCAGCTGTGCATAGTGTGCCGCAGCTGGGAAGCGTCAAGGCCACAGATCGCAACCACCAAACGTGCGCGGCTTGCTGCTAACACACGTCGATGGGTGCAACGGGTATTGCTCCGGCCAGAACGGCCGGAGCGCTGGCTGCTTTAGCGCTTCTTCTTGGCGATCTTGGCGGCGCGCTTTTCCTTCACCGTCTTGGCTGGTTTCTTCTTGGTCGCTTTCTTCTGTGTCATGCCCTTAGCCATCGAGTGTCTCCTCTGATGTGTGGATGAGAAATATGGTACCGCGACGCAATCGCCGCCCCCACTTCATACCCCAATTACGAAAAAAAAGGAATAGGTGCGTGCAGCCAATCCCATCGTTGATGCCTCGGCACTCGTGAGGCGCTCCCGACGATTGACTTCGCCCCCTGCCCGCTGTACAGCTTGCACCATTCGATCCATCCGTTCGTCTGACCGGACGCTGTCTGTGGAGGTGTGCCATGGGAAATCCAGAGGGAAATAAGGAGCGAGAAGGGTTCGCCGATGCGATCAACCGCGCGGCATTCGGCAATGAGCGTGTGCTGTTGCGCCGGCGTGGCCGAGCGGTCGCCGCGGTGGTGCCCATCGATGACCTGCGGCTCCTGGAGGCCTTGGAAGACCGCATCGATCTCGTCGATGCCCGAGCTGCCTTGGCCCAGGCGAACAAGAAGGGCGCCCAGTCGCTCGATGCCGTTTTGAAAGAATTGGGGCTCTGATTGCACCAGGCGATCTCCACAATTTGCGTGGCCCCTCCTGCTGAGCAACAACTCCGCGCACTCGCCAAACCGCTTCGGAAATCTCTTGCGAAACGGCTCTATGCACTCCGCACCAGTCCTCATCCCCCCGGCGTCACGAAGCTCGAGGGCTTGGACCACCTCTATCGGATTCGCGAGGGCGACTATCGAATTGTCTATGCGATTCGAGACAGGGAACTGATCGTCCTTGCCGTGAAGAGTAGCCTTCACAGAGAGGTCTCTCGTTCCTGAACTGACTCAGCTCACACGCCTGTTCGTGGCAGCATCCGACCGACACTCTCTTCGTAGTATGACTCCCGTATTATACGATTCGACGACATCCGGCTGGCGCCGATCGCATGTATTCGTCACGTAGAGAGAGATGACGGCTAGGGGGCTGCCGAGTTCGACATGGAGTTGTCGCCTATCTGGTTCTTGGCACGTGGCCAGACCTCCCTCCCTGCTCACATGGGAAAAACGAGGACATTTTTCATTTCACTGAATTGGCGCCACAGACGTAGGTAATGAGAGAGTCCTCTAAGAGGCCCCGGACATTTGCCGGGGAACATGTGCGCGAGATCGGCAGAGGAAACAAGAAGACCGCAGATTGGCTGGATCGCCGTCCTTCTCAGAATCCGTTATCGTCTGCTGTTGAGTGGGAGACGAATGTAAACCGTCGTACCGACTCCTAGTTTGCTTTCAACTTTGATCGATCCCTTGTGGGCGTCCACCACATCTTTCACGATTTTTGTTCCAAGTCCCGTTCCACCAGCTTTTCGACTGACAACCCGTGTGGTGAACAGCGAGTCCCGCACGTCAGGGGGCATCCCTCTCCCCGTGTCCGCGACGGAGATCACGAGCGCGTCGGCTTCAACGTCGACCTCTCCACGCATCGAGACGGATCCACCGGGGAGGACTTCCGGAATGGCGTTATTGATCAGGTTATAGAAGGCATTGAATAGGCGACGCTCATCCGCCTGAATGACCGGCAGCGATTTAAGACCTTCGGCATGCAATGCGACACCTTTCTCTGCTGCATACCGATGCAGCGAGGTGATCACATCGGCCACACAAGTCGAGACCCGGCAGGGCTTAAATTCTGGTGCTGTCGTCACCCCCTTCACCGCATCGGCAAGCTCCCTCACGCGATCCTGGATGCGGCGCGTGTTATTGACGATCATCTCGATCAACTCATCGCTCATCTTCCTGCTTGCTTCGACCTGCACTCCTTCGCCCCTCGCGGCCATACGGCCCAAGATCTCTTGTATTTCCTCCCGTAGGAGGTCAACACCACTGAGCACCGGCATCAGCATGTTCTTGACATCGTGACCAATATCTCCAAGCGCACGGGTCACCTCCGCGACTTTGATTTCTTCGAGGAGATCTGCGGCCAATCGCTTATGCTCACTGATATCCTGAATCGTCCCTTCATAGTGGACTATGGTCCCCTGCCGATCTCGCACAGCCCGCGCCGTCACCGATACCGTGATCACGTCACCATCTCGGCATGTAAGGTCTGTTTCAAATGCTCGGACAACGCCGGACCGGCTGAGCAACGTTCGGATCTCCTCCCGCTTCTTGGGGTCGACATAGAGCTGGCGGCCGATATCCGTGACGGTCGAGACCAACGTGTCAGGGGAGTTATAGTGCAGCATCTGCGCCAGGCTTGGATTGGCCATCAAAAACCGCCCATCCGGTGTCGTCTGGAAGATACCCTCTACCGCATTCTCGACGACACTTTGGTAACGCGCTTCAGCCTGTCGTTGCGCTTCCTCGGCTTGCTTGCGCCTCGTGATATCACGAATGATTCCACTGTAGAATACTCCCTCGTGGCTTTTCCCGATTCCGAGGGAAAGTTCCAACGGGAATTCGGTGCCGTCTTTTCTCAGGCCATGGAGCTCGACCGTCCTCCCCATGACGCGGGTCTCGCCGGTTGCCTCTAGCCGCGTCATCCCTGCCTGATGCGCCTCCCTATACCGGTGTGGCATTAGCAACGTGAGCGGCTGACCGATCACTTCCTTCTCGGTATAGCCAAAGAGCCGCGCGGCAGCCTGGTTCCACAAGATCATGGTCCCGTTGCGATCGGCCAGCACCACCGCATCGGGGGTAGTCCCCACCACGGTTCGGAATCGTTCTTTACTGGCACTCAAGTCACCCTCGACACGTGCCACCTTGGAGGTCAACCTCTGGGCATCAATTATTTGGCGGAGAGCGAATCTGAGTTCATAGGAGTTATAGGGCTTGGTCAGATAGGTGAAGGCGCCGTAGTGGAGGGCCTCCACCGTATGACTTTCTTGTGTGGATGCGGTGAGCACAATGACCGGGAGGAGGGGGTTCAATTTCTTGACTCCTCGAAGGACATCTAACCCGCTCAGATCTGGCAACCCAAGATCCAAAATCACCACCCCGATCTGTCCCCCCTCGACTTCGCGCAGGGCATCCCGTCCCGCGTGCACCGTACGAACCGTATACCCATTGTGCTTCAGGAAATCCCCAAGGGCCATACAGATGTCAGGCTCATCATCCACAATGAGCACGGAAGGGAGAGAGGGCGCCAGTGGGCTGGTATCCATAGCGTAATCAGACCCAGTTGAGCAGGAAAAAAATGTGACCGGTACGAGCTTGCACCTGTCGAAGAAGAAAGTAAACTGGCTTGGCTTCCTATAAACAATCAATTGCTGAGCTTCCAGCTAGGGCGCGCTGCTGGCAATCTCCTGATAGTAGGACTCCAGCATGACCGCGCGGGCTGGTTCAACAAGCACCAATTGGCGTCGATCCAAAGTGTTGGCGCAATACAGATAGACCCCCTCCTCTGCCTGACCGAGTTCGACATGCAACTGGCGGCCGTCTGGCCCTTGGCGAGTGGTCTCTTTGAGGAGGTGCTTATCGTGAAGCCATTCCCAGACGCGCTGCGCAGAAGGCCAGTGGTTTTCATAGAGCGGCGCGTCCGGATCGGATGAATCTGTTTTCGGCTTCGTTTGATCGAACGGAGGGCCCTCGTCTGGCTCCGGCGATTCATCCCAGCGAAGCTGATTCGACTCTCCCCTCCCCATCAGATAAAAGGGTCCATCGTCGGCAATTTCTTCCACTAGCAAGTATCGAATCAATCCCGGCTGCTCGATCAGGCCAAGATCTCGTGCCGCCAAGGCTCGCTGCAATGGGACTCTTCTTGCCAACTGACGGGTTTTCTCAAACACGATCATGCGCCCCTGTGCAGGGAGCAGGGTGCTCAATCGATCGAGCCTGGTGCCGATCCCCGTTCGTCGTTCAAAATCTGCTTGCTGCTGACTCTCGCTGGCGCGCTCGAAGGTGTTCCAACTGCGGCTGGGAATGCCCGGGTCCTGTTCAGCTTGCACGAGGGCATGCGTGGCGATTATCAAATCATAGGAGCGAGTGGGAGGATTGTAATCGAGATCGAGACATTCGAACCTCACGTTGGTCAGGCCAAGTGCCTTCGCTTGTTCTTGCGCGCGTGCGATCGAGGCAGGCGAGCGATCGATCCCGACAAAGGTCTTGTCGGGATACTGCTTTGCATAGAACGTCGTGAGGATGCCGACGCCGCAGCCCACATCCAGTATTGATCGGGCCTCACCGATGTGATCTGCCACGCGCGAGCCGATAGCCAGAAAATAGTCGTACCGTTGGCTATAGAGGACCGGTAGGATGTTTGGATGAGCGGTGGCATCGTAGAACGCAACCTCGTCGGCCGATGATCCCCGACGCTTCTGTTCGACATGCCGGTGCAATGCTGTGAGTTCTGCAGACGAGAGGGTCTCCCGCTGCCACCGAAAGTAGGCCTCATCCAACGTGAACTGCCGGAGGCCCCACCAGGCAAGATGAGCTTCTAGTCCGCGAAGCGTTGGTCGTATCTCGTCTCTCGCATCACGAAGCACACGTCCCTCTTGACGACATACGTTTCACGTTTCACGCTTCACGGCCGTTTGAGCATGATCGCGTCAAAATACGTCTCTGGCACTGGATGGGGATAGCGCAGCTGGCCCGAGCCGAAGGCGACATACTTCTCGCAGGTCAATTGCTCAAGGCCGATCGGGCCCTTGGCATGGAGACGCGAGCCACTGAGCCCGATATCGGCGCCCATACCATAGCTATCACCGGCATTGAGCCGGGACGACGCATTGACGAACACCGCGCTGGCATCCACTTCGCGCGTGAACCGCAGGGCCGACTCATAACGAGTAGTCGCGATGACGGCGGTGAGACAGGGTCCATGCGCCATAATGTGCGCCAAGGCCTCCTCCATGTTCGCGACCATTTTGACGGCCAACACAGGCCCCTGGAATTGGGTTTGCCAATCCTCCTCCTTTGCCGGGATGATCGAGGCATGTCCGGTCATCGCCATTTGCCCCATGAGGGCCATGGTCTTCGAGCAAGCCCGCACCTCGATCTTAAATTCTTCGAGCATGCGGTTGATCAGCGGAGGCAGGAACTGTCGCCCAATCACCTGTTGCACGAGCAGCGTGTCGAGCGAATTCGATGCAATGGCCTTTTGTACTTTGGAATTAATCGCCACGTTTTGAGCCATCGGCATATCGGTGTCGGCATCCACGTACATATGCGTGAGCCCCCCGTCATAGCAGAGCACCGGCATCTTCGCCTGTTCAATCACTGCTTTGCGGAGTCCGGCTCCGCCTCGCGGGATAATCGCATCGAGACTCTTGCCGGACCGGATCAGCTCGACCGCCACTTCTTTTTCCGGACGTTCGATGATGATCCATGCGCCGGCAGGCACCCCATTCTGTTCTGCGGCTTCGCGCAGGCCGGTCCCGATAACCTGCTGCGTCAGGCCCCACTCCGGCGCGCCACGAAACACACAGAGGTTACCCGATTTGAAGCAGAGCGCGATCGACTCCACCGTAATGAGAGGGCTCAGTTCTGACACGACGCCGATCACCCCGATTGGGACGCGGACGCGGCTGACTTGCAATCCGTCCGGCCGTTCCCATCGAGAGGTAACTGCACCGACCGGATCCGGCAAGTCTGCAATCATGCGGAGACGCTCGACCATCTCCTTGATATCGTCCGCCGTCATGCGCAAGCGGGCCACAGCGGCTTTCATCCGGTCTTTCATGACGTCGGCCTCGAAGGACTTCCCGACCGCGTCCACATCCTTCTCGTTCGCGGCCAGAATACTTTCTTCGTCAGCTGCCAATCGATCCGCCATCGCGCGCAAGGCTTTCTCTTTGAGGGGGCCAGACAACAGCGCGAGCGGACGCGTCATATTACGGCATTCTTTCAATAGCTTATCAATGTAGAGCTTAACTGGAACTTCAGGCATCTTGAACCTCGTAATACGTGAGACATCAAACCTATGATCTTACGCGATCAATATAGCGCAATGAACATGGGACTATAGCATGCGTTTTTTCTGACAGTAAACAGCCCTATGCCGAGCCATCCGACTTCCTCTGTAATCTTAACCCCTCTTCTTCTCGAGCTAAGCGCCAGCCTACCCATCCCCAAAGCAGCGCCAGCGGGACGAGAACCCATGCCATCTGCCCTGCCGTGACACCCAGCGCCTTCACCCCGCTCACGATCCATCCTGTCATCGCATCGCCCCCGCGCGAGACCGCCGTGTCAATAAAGTTCTTAGCCTTATATTTCTCCTCCCGACTTACCACCGTAAAGAGGACCTCGCGAGCCGGCTTGGCGAGTGCGTATTCACCGACGCGCCGCACGACGGTGAAGAGAATGAAGACGACCAGGAACGGCATGACGGCAATCACACTAAACCCGATGGCACTCGCAACGGGAAGCACGACAAGGGCCGACGCCAACCCGAACCGACTGATCACGCGGCTCGTCACAGTCACCTGCATCAGAAACGTAAGCACGTTGACGACCAGGTCGATGAGGGCGAATAGACGGGTGCGCCCCTGCGAGGAGGAGATCTGCTCGCTCACTAGCCTCATCTGTTCCAGATACAAGAATGTCGCAGTCGTCGTTAGCAAGAACAGAAAGAGGCAGATGCCCAGAAGATAGGGCGACGAAAGCGCCAGCCTGACCCCCGCCAAGATACTGCCGCCAATCGGTTCACCCCGCTGACCCACGTACCGAGAGGGTCGCGCCGTCGCCCAGCGATCCAAGTGATGAATGCAGAACCCGCAGGCGACGAGAAATACTACCGAGATGAGCAGCAGCGCGGGAATCGGGATGAGGTAGGTCAACCCCGTGGTGAGGAGCGGGCCGACCATCGCGCCGATGCTGCCGCCGGCAGCAATCACACCGAAGAGTCGAGCGCCCTGCGTAGGGGTGAAGAGATCGGCCATGAAGCTCCAGAACACCGACACGACGAACAGATTGAACACCGAGAGCCATACGAAGAACGTGCGGGCGGCCCATTGCGGAGACAGGTGGCCCATCATCGCCACGAAAAACAGGACCAAGTTGAGTCCGAAAAATGCGTACACGGTCAGGAGCAACCGATGCCGCGGCACGCGGGCAGAGAGCCACCCGAAGAGTGGCGTCACGAGCAGGAGGGTCACGAAGGTGGCGGTCATCATCCATGGCAGGTGCTGCACCCCTCCCTGGATTGCCATCTCATCGCGAACGGGACGGAGAATGTAGTAGCCGCACAGGAGACAGAAGAAATAGAGGAACGCCCACCCCACCGGGACGGCTTCGTCCGGTGTTGCATCGGTCACCGACGGGAGTACGTCTCGAAGCCACGCCATACGAACGGCATCCTGCCGTGAGCGACTCTCCCACGCAAGGAGAAAATTTGCTAGAATGCGCGCAGTCCACGAACTTGCGGCACTGTCACGGACTTTTGATGATCGACCTGCGCAGCGACACAGTCACGAAACCCACCGACGCCATGCGAAAAGCTATGGCCTGTGCGGAGGTGGGAGACGATGTCTATGGCGAAGATCCCACCGTAAATCGCCTCCAAGAGATGGCGGCCGCGATGTTTGGGAAAAAGGTCGCCCTCTTCGTGCCGTCCGGCACGATGGGCAATCAACTCGCCATTCGCCTCCATGCGCAACCGGGCCAAGAAGTCATTGTCGAGAGCAAGGCGCATATCGTGCGCTACGAGCAGGGCGCCGCTGGAGCGCTGGCAGGCGTCCAACTCCATTGGATCGCGGGAACTCGGGGGCTCATCTCCGCCGAGCAGGTGGAGGCCGCCATCCGTCCCAAAGACCCAAATACGATCCAAACAGGGCTGATCTGTCTGGAGAACACCCATAACAGCGGCGGCGGAACGATTTACCCTCTGGCGACGATTGAACGGATTCGCGCAGTGGCAACCACCCACCATATCCCGATGCATCTGGACGGCGCACGCCTGTTCAACGCCATCGCCGCCACCACTTTGCCACCGGCCTCCTATGCCCAGCACTTTGATACCCTGTCGGTCTGTCTCTCGAAAGGTCTGGGAGCGCCGGCCGGCTCGCTCCTGATGATGAATGATCTGACCCTCCTCGATAAAGCCAAGCGGCTGCGCCGTATGTATGGCGGTGCCATGCGGCAATCCGGCATCCTCGCCGCCGCCGGCATCTATGCGCTCGAACACCATGTCGCACGATTGAAAGTGGACCATGACCACGCCAAACGGCTGGCGCGACGACTGCAACAAATCCCGACTGTCAGGATCAGCCCTCAAGATGTCGACACGAACATTGTCATCTTTGATGTGATCGGCCACCGGCTGACTCCCGCGGCGATTGTCGCTGCGTTGAAGCAGGAGGGGGTCTTGATCAATGCCATCGGCGGCGCCAGTTTTCGTGCCGTCACCCATTTGGATATCTCAAGTCCCATGACCGACCAGGCCTGCGAGATCTTTGCCCGTGTGTTGGGGGACTGAGGCCCTCGCTCATTGACTCCTCTCCCACTGAAATCTAGAATGCCGCGTGATGGAGCATCAATGCCGCTAGAGGTTGTGTCGTTCAAACAGATCGGTCGGATCCTTGAGGTCACCGACTCGCTCGGCCTGAACCGCGAGTGGGTTGAAATCCCATTGTCTCCAGAAAGCCCGGGTGTCGTCCGGCGGTTGACTAATGGCAAGTTAGAAATCATCGTTGATGCGGACCAACCGTTCGAAGACTGGCTGGGATCGCTCCCGAAACATATTCAGCTCGCACAGGGAGCCTAAAAATGGATAGCCCCGCCACCCAACCTATCCCCACGACAGAAGAGTTGAAGGCCGAACTGTTGGAGATGCCGGAACCGCCTGAACAACCGGAACCGATCACCGAACCGGGATACGAAGAGCTCGTCGCGGTGGCCTTGCGCCACGTCCGCGGCCGCCGCGGGGGCGATCTCGTCAGCGTGATCCTGGTGGGGTCCAGCGTTCGACGCGCCATCACAACCCACAGCGACATCGATCTTATTGCGCTCGTAAAAGGACAGGCCGACGGCCATGAAATCGTCCGTGTCGCCGATCGTCTGGCCGACATCCGGTATCGCGGGCATCACGAGCTTGAGGAGGACCTCCCCTACTCGCCGCGGCTCCCGTCTCTCCTACGAAAAGCCCGTATCCTCTTCGATCACGAGGGCATCGGCGCCAAGCTCCTCGAACGGGCCAACCAACGGTTCCGACAAGGGCCGCCCCCCGTTAGCATCAATGAGCAAATTCGGATAAAGGCGGAGTGTTTCCATTGGCTGGGAAAAGCGCGAGATCTGGCCGACAAGCCTGCAACCGCGCAGTATCTACTTGCGATATTTTTCGATGACGTCGTCAACGCGTTCTTCCGGCTACGGGGCTTCTGGCTGACCGCGCCGGTTGACGCCCCAAAGTTCATCGCCTCCCGCGATGCGGCACTTGGTGACCTGGCTGGGCGATTCCTGACTGCGGCGACCCTGCCGGAACGGCTCAACTTGGGCCGCGACCTTGCCGATATCCTCTTTAAGGACGTACCGAATCCTGCCAGAATCGACTGACAGGACTCGGGGATCGGTCATCAGGCTGCTGTCGCACGGGGTTCCCTCAGCCATTCATCTTCGCACGGCTGAACTGAAGACAGGCTCCTCTTGAGGATCATGATCCGCGCGACCCCGTCCAGCCATCATCACACCAGAAGAAGTTCCTGTGAAAATCGGACTCATCTGGCTGGGGAAAATGGACACGAACGTAGTCAGGCGGCTGGAACAGTTGAAGGGCTAGGTGCAGGATTCCGGCGAGGGTCGCTGGATGATCGCCGGCGATCGAGAAGGATGTACCGGTCCCCACGCTCGCAACGGCATTATTTACTTGGTACCATCGCGGCAGAGCGAGTCGTTTGCGGAAAACATGCTGGCCGCGCTACGCAATGCCTTCGGCGGCCATGCGGTTCGCCGATAACACCGGAATTCCATGCCACCCCATAGCCCACGTATCGATATCAGCCCCTCACAGGAAACGATCCCCCCGGTCGAGCCCTGTACCCTTGTCATCTTCGGCGGGTCCGGCGATCTGGCGCGTCGACGCCTGATTCCTGCCCTCTACAACTTGCTCCTCGATGGACTCCTCCCGCCGAACTATGCGGTGGTCGGGCTGGGCCGCAAGTCGATGACCGACGAAGAATTCCGCGCCACGGTTCGTGACGGCGTCGTCGCCCATTCCCGGCAAGCCTTGGTAGAGGACAAGTGGAAGGACTTCGCGCAACATCTCTTTTACGTGTCGGGGGACAATGAGGACCCGAACACCTACGCCAGGCTGAAGTCCCGGGCAGAAGAGATTGAACGGGACCTCCGGTTACCAGGCAACCGGATTTTCTACCTGAGCATCCCTCCCAGTTCCTTTGGACCCGTATGCGAGGGGCTTGAGCGAGCTGGATTGGCGACGAAGCCGGGGACTCATAGTCCCTACGCCCGCGTCATCGTCGAGAAACCGGTCGGCCGTGATTTGGCCTCCGCCCAGGCCATCAACAACGTGACGGGCCGCGTGTTCGACGAATCGCAGATCTTCCGCATCGATCACTATCTGGGAAAAGAAACCGTTCAGAACTTGATGGTCGTCCGGTTCGCCAACAGCATCTTCGAGCCGATTTGGAACCACAAGTACATCGATCACGTGCAGATTACAGTGAGCGAAGCGGAAGGCGTTGGGACCAGGGCCAGTTACTACGAAGAGGCAGGGGCGTTGCGCGACATGGTGCAGAACCACATGCTGCAGCTGCTCTGCTTGGTCGCAATGGAACCCCCCTACTCGCTCGATCCGGATGTGGTGCGCAACGCGAAGATGGAAGTCCTCCGCTGCCTCAGGCCCATCACTAATCACGATGTCGAGCACGTCACCGTCCGTGCTCAATACAGTGAAGGCATAGCCCATGACGTGCCCATCCCGGGGTATCGTCGTGAGAACGGAATTCACCCTGATTCCACGACGGAAACCTATGTCGCGCTCAAATGCTTCGTAGAAAATTGGCGCTGGGCTGGCGTGCCCTTCTATCTGCGCACCGGGAAGGCGCTCCCCCATCGCGCCAGCGAGATCTCGGTGCAATTCAAGGACATTCCGCAAATCCTGTTCAACGCCAATGCGCAGCAGCCGCAACCGCCAAACGTGTTGGCGCTGCGCATCCAGCCGGAGGAAGGGCTTTCTCTCCGCATCGTCTCGCGCGTGCCGGGAACCCGTGAGCAGACCCACCCGGTGGAAATGGACTTTCAATACAGCGACGTCTTCGGCCGACCGTCGCCCGAAGCCTATGAGCGATTGCTGCTCGATGTGATGGCCGGCGATGCCTCCCGGTTCATGCGGCGTGACGCAGTTGAAGCCTCCTGGGCCTGGATCACCAAGATTCTTGAAGGATGGCAACGGCAGGGGTTGCGGTGGTTGCCTGAATACCCGGCGGGAACCTGTGGGCCGGTCGAGGCAGATCGCCTCATTGAAAAGGATGGACGGACCTGGCGGACCCTCTAGCGACTCATTTTAGGTGAGCCGCAACTGCTTGAGAATCTCCTCTCTGGTGCCTAGCCCACCGATAAACCGCTCGAACTTTCCCTGGAGATAGAGGGCGAGTACGGGCAGTGAACAAACCTCCAGCTCCGCTGGAATCTGGAAGTTCTCCTCGACATTCATTTTCAGAATCAGCACCTTGCCGGTCACATCCGGTTCCAGTTTCTCGAGTTCACGCATCAGCGCTCGACAACTTCCGCATCCTGGTTTCCAGAACTCCACCAGCACCGGTAGCCGTGCCTGTTCCACGACGAGGTCGAACTCCCGATCGGTCACGTCACGCATCATGGTCTCCGCTCGTCACGACCCCCTCGTCAGCGCTGCAGCAAAAATCTCCTCGTACAACCGCTCAGCCACCAGTCGATATCCTGCTGTGGTCAGATGCAGCCCGTCGTTGGAATACAGGACCGCAAGCTGTTGAGTCTCGGGCTCCGTCGTGGCGGCGAAGAGGTCGAAGGCTGCCAGCCGTTTCGATTCAGCGTAGCGGAGAATCAACCCGTTGACTTGCCGCCGCCGATCAAGATGCTCTGCGAACCACCGACGCCCCTCCTCACTGCGAAGTTCATCACCCACTCTGATCGACGGAATGGTCACCGGCACCGGCTTGATCCCGGCCGCTGAGGCCAGTTCATACATTTTGAGGAGGTTGCGCATTATGTCTGCCGGCGCTGCATTCCATCCTAGATCGTTCGTTCCGCCGAGAATCACCACATACGCCGGTTGGTGGACAAGAACAGCTGACCGAAACCGCATCGCCATTTCACCGGTCAATTCACCGCAGATGCCGCTCACAGACACGCGCACAGAAGGTCCTGTCAATTCTTGCAGGAACCGCCCATACGGCGTCTCGGTGCCCTGAGGATTGTCGACAGTGGGCGACTGAAACCCTGCCGTGAGGCTGTCTCCAAAACACACAATGTGGCTCGACTCAATCATTAAGATGTGACGGATTTTACCGGCCTAGCCAGGGGGTTCACAATGCCCTCCTGCCCACGGCTGGAGGAAGGAGGCGTCCCTCGGTAACTCCTCGGGTAGCGGCAGGTCAAGAGCGGCTATTTTCTTGACGATTCCGCACCTCCAGGGTACGAGTAATGATCATGGACGAGCAGCTGACAGATAGCGGCGCATGGCCAGTTGCGCCCGCAAAAGCGGCGGCCGATCCGGAGTTGACCTCCGTCAAGCGAGTTCTCACACTCTTGGATAAGACCGCAAAGTCCAGCCGGACATACGGGGCAGCGAACCCCGTGGCGCAGAAGTTCTTCCAACAGTTGTTCGAGGGAATTACGGCTCACCTAGCTACCTACTCCAGATTAGCTTTTCTTGTTCAACGTTCCGAGCTGTACTTCAACGGAGAAGTCGTCTACCGATCTGAGCAGGAGTCGAGTAATGAAAGTGTCGCGTTCAAGCTCTATGCGGACGGTATTCGGGAACTCGCATTCCTCGAAGGGCTTTCTGCCGAAGATCTCTCCTACTTGCTTGATTCGCTTTGGGACAGTCTTGATCCTGAACTAAATGATGATGACATTGTGACTCGTCTATGGTCCAAAAATCTCTCGACCATCACCTTGGTTACTGCCGAAGAGGTTGCGAAAGCCTCGACCGGTGGAGACGTCTTTAGCATCCCGATTGACGGGATGATGGAAGGGTCGGAATCAAGCTTGCGTGACCTTCTGGATCGAGAGCAGGCCCGCAGCAGAAGGGGAATTGGAGACGGGTTTGAGGAAGGTGATGGTTCAGAATCCGGTGATGGTGGGACGCCGGTACCAGAGGGAAGCAGTGAAGGGACTGGCGGAGGAGCTGCCGGAGGAACCGGTGGAGGAAGCGGCGGGGGGACTGGAGGAGGGACTGGGGGAGGAACCGGTAGAGGGACCAACAGACAAGCTAGCCGATTTAAGTCTGGCCACGCAGGCTACGAGGTGTCTGACCAGGAGTTAGCCGAATTGGCGAAGGAGGTAGCGGCTGAGAGCGCCAGAGATAACATTACATACCTGTTGGATATGCTCACTGCGATCATGGCATCAGAAAAGTCTCCTGCGATCCTGACCAAGTTGTTCGACCTCTGGGGAAACATCCTCGACTCATTGACCGCCCAGGGCAAATGGACCCAATTAGACAGCGCACTAGGATTGCTCCATGCCACCGGTGAGGTCAGACAGGATCTCGGCGATGATCACAAGAAACAACTGGCGGCCATACTCGACAGCCTTGGTCGACCTGAACGCATTAAGATGATCGAGACCTATTTGAACAAGATCCCCGACGGAACGATGGAAGGACTACCGGCGGTTCTGCTGTCGATGACCTCAGCGGCCATCCCTGCCTTGTGCAGCCTCTTGGCAAATCTGGAGGTGTCAGCCCATCAGGTGATCGTGGCTGAAGCCCTCGAGATACTCGCGAAAGATCATCCGGATCACGTGCTTCACGGTTTGACCGACCGTCGCCCCCGCTATGTTAAGAATCTTCTCGCGATCCTTCTCAAATGGAACAATCCCCGATTCGCAGACGCCGTTGAAAAGCTGGTGCGCTATCCGGACATCCAGGTACGGAAGGAAGTCGTGCGAGCGATCGGGATATTCCGTCCGAACGGGAACGGGATAAAACTGGTCGCGTTCTTGAACGATGCCGAGGAGTCGGTGCGATTGGCGGCACTCAAGCTGCTCATGACCGGTCAATATAGGGCTTCCTACTCCGCCTGGTCACCTCTCGTATCGGCAGACACATTCATGGATCGAACCCTCAGCGAGAAACGCGCGGTGTTTCAAGCCATGCGCGCCACCAGCGGCGATGAGGTCATTCCGTTCTTTGAAAGTCTGCTTACGGAATGGTCCTGGACCAACCGGAAGAAAAAGGAGGAGCTCGCCGCCCTCGCCGCCGAGGCATTGGGAAAATTGGCGACCCCTGCCGCCCTCACCGCCCTTGAGCTGGGTCAGAAGAAAGGTGGCGCCCACGTGCGGCAAGCCTGCACCGCGGCACTCGCCCAAGCCCAACGACAGCAGCATCTTAAGCAGGCTGCATCATAGTAAGGAGCTTTTGCTGTGAGTGACTTCCTGAACAAAGAGGCTCCGGTCGCGGATGAACAAGCCCAGCCGATTCTGACCCACGAAAAGTCCATCTCTCAGAAAATCGCACGTGGATCAGAGGCCGGCGACATCCTTGACCAGCAGATGGTCATGCTCGGAATTCAGCTGGTTACACAGCTGAACGTCTTGATTAAGACCTCCCGCATCTACGAACGCACCAACGCAGCCCTGGATAAACCCGTCGATACGATGCTGACTTTGATCAAGACCATGGCACAGGACCAACCGATCACACTCCGCCTGCAGAACGATTTCTTGTTTCTGGGGGACAGTCACTTAAAAGTGAACGCCCAGCAGATGGCCGTAGCTACCAGTATCATCGATGCCTTGAATGCCTGGAAGATCGGCGGAATGACATTTTCGTTGACCGTGGAGTCGAAGGATTTGCGAGAGTTCGCCGCACTCTTTGTCCGCCTTGACCCGGAAACTAAAGCTCTCGAAGACCTTCAGAAAGAAATCACCGCACGGGGGATCGTCGGCATTGAACTAGAAGAACAACGGCAGCTGCAACTCAGAACTAAGCACGGGACGGCGAGAAACACAGGCTCCGGAACGACGGAGAATAAGAGCCCTGAAGGCGCGGGAACTGCCGATCCAAACGCACAACGGAAAATAAATGCCAAGAACGGTTATGCCAAAGTGGCGGGAACAGTCGGAGCACTGACACAATCAGCCCGTGACGGGGGGGGAGCGGTCAGTTTTAAACAAGCGAAGCGGGCGATCCAAAACATCATCGACCTCATGGTGGATGATGAAGCTGCGGTCCTCGGTCTGACGACCCTTCGTTGCCACGATCAGTACACACATAACCATTCGGTCAATGTGTCGTTGCTCTCCATTGCGTTGGCCAACCGCGTCGGCTATCCCAAAGTGGAACTGGCCGACCTGGGCCTTGCGGCGTTGTTCCATGACATGGGTAAATCGACCATTCCTATGGAGGTCTTGAACAAACCTGGCGAGTTTACCGATGAGGACTGGGTGGCCATGCGCAATCACCCCACGGAGGGAGTTCTGAGCCTTTCGAAAATGAGAGGGATCACGAATCTACCGGGCCGCATGGCGGCGGCCTCCTTCGAACACCACATGAACCAGGACTTCTCCGGATATCCGAAGCTTACCGTGCCCTGGACACTCTCGCTGACCGGCCGCATCCTCACGATCGCAGACTGCTACGACGCCATGACCTCCTCCCGTGTCTATCGTCGGGAACCCATGTCCCCATCGAAAGTGTTGAACATGATGTTCTCAAAGTCTGGTAAGGCATTTGACGCGGTCCTGCTCAAGCTTTTCGTGAACTGTGTCGGCATCATCCCCATCGGCAGCCTGGTGATGCTGGAGACGAGCGAACTGGCGGTCGTGCTCAAGCCAGCTACCGACAAGGCGAACGCCGAACGACCGTTCGTCAAAGTCATCACCGATCCGCAGGGAAACCCGGTCGATCACGGGCGCGAGATAGACCTGACCGAGAAAGATGAGACCGGGGATTTCCGCCACAACATTATCCGCTTGATCGACAACACTGAATACAAGTTCGACACCAGCCGATACTTCGTCTAGCCTCCGCGCAACCCAAACCCTTGACAGGGGCTGGCCCCCCAGTTATTCTCGCAACGGTTACACTGATTGCATTGTCTATCAACAAGGAGCGCGTGTTATGCCTACAACCGGATTTCTCTTGGGGAAGATCACCCTCCCCGTGGTCGCCGCGGGTATTTTGCTGCTCACCTCTCTTCCTGCTGCACAGGCTGCCGAGGCCTTCAAGATGGGCGTCGTCGATCCGCAGTCCGTTTTAGAGAAATCAAAAGCGGGCAGAAAAGCTTTGGACGGGCTCAAAGAATATGTATCCACCAGACAGAAGTTGTTGTCCCGGGATGAAGAAGAGTTGCGCAACACCGAAAAAACGCTCAAGGAGCAGGTCTCAAAGTTAAGCGACGCCGAAAAAAAAGAAAAGGAAACACAGTTCCGCGCAAAGATCCAGGACTACCAGAAACGCGCACAGGAATTTAATCAGGAACTGCAGGGAAAGCAGAAGGAATTAGTCGATGACTACATGAAGAGGATTGCGGCGGCCACACAGACCGTGGCGGAAAAGGGTGGATTCTCGATCGTCGTCGATAAGGGCAGCGAACAAACGGTCAAGATTGTGATCTACAACAAAGACACCATCGATTTAACCGACCAGGTGATCAAAGAATTCGATCGAGCCAACAGCAAGTAACACTCACGAGACCGCACACTGAATCGTGATCCAACGTGGATGGGACCTCGGCCCCTCTGAGGTCCCATCAACGCTCCATCGTATATCCCGCATCCCGCCAGGCCTTGATTCCCCCGTCCATCGACACGACATTTGTGTAACCCATCTGTTGAAGCGCATCCGCAGCTAAGACCGACCGGTAGCCGCCGCCACAATACAGCACAATGGACTCATCTTTATTGGGAATAAGCGTCTCCACATCGCGCTCGATAATCCCTTTTCCAAGATGACGGGCGCCTTTCGCGTGGTCCTTGGCAAATTCGTGATCTTCGCGCACATCGAGAAAGTGCAGCACCTCACCCCGATCAAGCCTGGCCTTGGCCTGTGTCACCGTACACTCCTTGACCCGTGCTCGTGTCGAGTCCACCAACTTGAGAAAACCAGGATTGTGTTTCATCCTCGCTCCCTTCGCTGTCCCGCTTCAAAATAATTCTGTTTGTTCGATTCCCGGCCTGCGAAAGGTGGAGGGAACCGTCTCGTCAGGAAGCACCTGGAAACCTGCCTTGCGTTTGGAAACCTCAAACAACTTTTCGATCATGGTCCAATAGGGGCCTGCACCACGGTGGCGGTCGAAGAAGGCCCCGTTACTGATCGCTCCACCACGCACGTCCCGAATTCGATTCGTGATCTTGTTGATTCGATCTGGAAATGCCGCTGCCATTCGCTCCATGAACACCGGCTCGACAGTGCCGGACAGACGCAGCAGCGTCGCCACCGCCTCTATTGCCCCGGCTTGTTTCGCTCGGGCCAACAAATTAGGAACATCCTCATCGTTGAGTCCAGGAATGATCGGGGACAGCGAGATGCCGGTGGGAATCCCGGCATAGGCCAGAGTCGCCATCGCTTCGAAGCGTTTCCGGCTGGAGGGTGCGTGGGGTTCAACCTTTCGCGCCACCTCATCGTCTGAAAACGGTATGCTGAAATAGACACGAACCGATGCCTCCTGATGCAACCGACGTAGTACGTCCAGATCGCGCAGCACCAACACCCCTTTCGTGATGATCCCGACAGGATTCCGATACTCGGCACAGACTTCCAGACAAGCCCGCGTCAACTCCAGCGAGGCTTCCAGCGGCTGGTAACAATCCGTGTTCCCTGAAAATAGAATGAATTCGCCCTTCCACGAAGGTTTCTCGAACGTCCGGCGGAGCAAGGTCGCGGCCTCCCGCTTCACGATGATTTTGGACTCGAAATCAGTGCCAGCGCCGAATCCCCAATACTCATGAGTCGGTCTAGCGTAGCAATAGGCGCAGGCGTGGAAGCAGCCGCGGTAGGGGTTGAGGCTCCACCGAAACGGCAGATCAGGACTCTCGTTCCGACTGAGAATGTCACGGGTCGCATCTTCAAACATCTGCAGCTGCACATTGGGGGCAGGCTCCAAGAGATCCCGGTGCTGTGACTCAAACGGATTGGGTGGATTCATCACCGTGCGCATCGGGATATGGTCCTCGATCCGCTCACTCCTGTCAACGGGACGAACCATGCCAGCCAAGGCGGAATGTCACGGCCCGATTGATTGACTAACCCCTACCCCGATGTTAGATTCCAGCCGCTTTCTGGAACGCACCACTATGCATGATCTCCGCTATTTACGAGACAATTTGGACGCGCTGAAGGCCCAACTCGGTCCACGCGGAGCCGACATTGCGTGGGAAGACCTTCGGAAACTTATTGAGGATCGTCGCAACCTCACAATAAAGGTCGAGCAGGAGCGCCATGAGATAAAGAAGGTCTCCGAAGAAGTCGGCCGCCTTATGCGAGAGAACAAAGCTGAAGAAGCCATGAAGTTGCCTGATGCTCACGGGATACCGACGCGCCGTCTTGCAATCAGAGATCAAGAAGAGGAATTGCGTACTATTGAGCAAAAAGTGAATGACTTAGCCCTACGCATCCCGAATCTTCCGCATATTTCTGTTCCTATCGGAAAAGATCCCAGCGACAACAAAGAAGAAAGACGGTGGGGAGCGCCGCAGCAGTTCTCATTTAAGCCGAGGTCCCACTGGGATCTTGGCGAAGCACTCGGCATTCTCGATTTCGATCGCGCCGCCAAAATTGCCGGCGCACGATTTGCCGTCCTGACGGGGGCCGGGGCGCGACTCGAACGGGCCCTGATCAACTATATGCTCGACCTTCATACGGCACAGCACGGATATCGGGAGGTTCTGCCGCCATTCCTCGTCAATCGGTCGAGCATGACCGCGACCGGCCAGTTACCCAAATTCGAAGAGGATCTCTTTCGCCTGCGAGACGAAGACTATTTCTTGATCCCGACAGCCGAAGTGCCGGTGACCAACCTCCACCGTGACGAGACGCTCAATGAGAGTGTTCTGCCGATCAGGTATACTGCCTATACCCCCTGTTTTCGCCGCGAGGCAGGCTCCTATGGAAAAGACACCAGAGGGCTCATTCGCCTCCACCAGTTCAACAAAGTAGAGTTGGTCGCGTTTGCAAAACCTGAACTGTCGTATGAAGAACTGGAGCGGTTGACCGGCCATGCCGAAGCAATCTTGCAGGGATTAGGTCTTCATTACCGAGTCGTCACCCTCTGTACCGGCGATATGGGATTCTCCGCGGCGAAGACATACGACATCGAAGTCTGGCTTCCTTCCCAGAGTCAATATCGGGAGATATCCTCCTGCAGCAACTTTGAGGGATTTCAGGCCAGGCGGGCCAGTATTCGATATAAGGGGACAGTCGGGAAGAAGGATGCGAAAACAGAGTTCGTCCATACCCTCAAT
>Ga0209048_10000621_pt1 | contig 37362 bp, 29 predicted proteins | sample FrelakmetCRP12CR_FD_187146 | JGI IMG/M metagenome (GOLD analysis project Ga0209048, IMG submission 187146) | Freshwater lake sediment microbial communities from the University of Notre Dame, USA, for methane emissions studies - CRP12 CR (SPAdes)... | ecosystem: Environmental > Aquatic >...
TGAACATCTTCAGTTTGACCAGCCGGCACTCCCACCACTGGCACATTCGATCTTCTGTCGCCGTCTTCCAAAAGAATGCGAGACAAAACGTCTCGTCATGCAGCACGGCCGCTTCGCATTGAATGATGAACGCCACACCGAGCTCATTACCATCAATATGATCGTCAATCACGCCATCGTTCCGCAACGAAAAAGCGCAAACGTCATAGAAGCAAATTGGATAATTTCACCGGCTCGCGGTGATTGCAATGACTATGCGATTACCAAACGGCATGAACTTCAAGCGCACGGGTGGCCTACAAATGCACTCCTACTTGCTGAGGTCGTTACCAAATCGGGTGAGCACCATCTTGTGCTCGTTGTCAGTACACGCGAAGGCGATTTCGTCCTCGACAATCTCACACCAACGATTCACCGTTGGTCGGAGACGAAGTATCAGTGGGTGAGGATGCAGTCGCCCAAAGATCCAAAGCTATGGTGGACAGTCCGCGCTGCAAACTCTTTAGGATGAGCAAACAGATCGTCACCGCCTTGTACTACGTCCCACCGATTGAGCTAGCGCGAGGCCGGTGATCACAGATGCGAGAATCGCCAGCGCGGGCGTCAGTAAGGCATGATCACCGAACGCAGTAATGCTTAAGATTAGTATCGATGCTGCGCCGGTAGCAGGAAAAAAAGAATCTCGCCCCCGTTTCATTGTTGCCTGCAATAAAATGACGGTGAGAATGATAACACCAATCCCGATAAAAATGAGAGCTGGGCGGCCGAGCTCGATGGCGATAATCGCGACACTAGAGAGGCCAGAGGCCATATTGGCTGTGCCTTGATTGATATCTCGATAGAGCTGTGAAAGTTCTGCAAAATTTCCCGCACCGATGCCGCTCCAGCGAGCATCGACGAGCATCCGCGCAGCAAGTTCTGTAGCTCCACTCTTTCCGGAATTAGCAAACGCCAAGAGCGGATTGGTGGAGTTAACTATGTCGGCTTGGCTGAAGACTGCAAAAGCGATGGCCGTCAGGGCGATGCCGACCGCTGCCACGCCCCATATTCCGAACCCGAGGCGCCGGATCAGCGAGAGTGCGGCGAACATGCCTAGACTGATCCCAGTCGCTGCGATCGTGTAGCCCTTTCCAATTCGAACCAAAACCAAAAGGCACAAAAAAAAGGTGATTCCGCCTATCGCCATTCCTGGGATGGCTCCGGTAAGAACAAGCCAGCTCGGGCCTTTTTTTCTCGTTTCGCTTCGTTCGTAAGCTCGAACTGTGATTGCCACCGCAACAATGCACCCAATTGCAACGATCGTTGGTACCGAACTGATAGCTTCGCTGTCTGGAGCATATCGCGAAAGATCAAAAATCATGTCCGGCCGGACGATTGCCAGGAGAGCAATCGCCGCTGATACGGCGAGAAGTGCAAATAACGTGCGCTCGGCATTGCGACGCTCGACGGTTATCATCGAAACAGCAAGCCCAAGAGCGACGAAGCCCGCATAGCGCCCGAGCGCGACGAGTGTAGTGCCGGGATCGATGCTGAGACTGGCGAATAAAGAAGATCCGAGTGCTATGCTGGCGCTCGACCAGATCGGATGTCCTATACCAAAAATCCCGAGCGGTAATGTTTGCACCAACATCCAGGCAGCAGGCAGCAATGCTGCGACCATAAATCTTGGTAATGTAGGACGAAGATGATCAATTTCGTCCAATTGCACATGAACGGCTGTCGCCGCGAGCGCAGCGGCCGACAGCGCACTAATACACGATTGAGCTATCGCCCCATCGAAAAACAGAACAATAGGGATGAGAGCGATACTGGTGATTGTTAGAAGAAAACCAAGGAACACGATAATCCAAGCCAAAAAGAGGGTAATCTGACCATGCCGTGGTTCAATAGGCCAAGCAAGTGCTTGAGTTAGGGATCGTATTCAAAGGTCAATTGCACCTCGAGCCATAGAGAAATCGCGGGAAGGGGGCGTGACTGTTCTGGGTTGGATGCGCCACGAGCCCAATGTGCCCCGTCCTGATTGTTTTGCTTTTATGGGTCGGCTTTTGCGTCAATCGAATTTTCAGTGTTTCGAGCGGAATATGAGAGGCTGAGCCCGCGGATGGTTCCAATTAAAATCTGCCGCCCAGACAGAGAGCAGATTCAAGATGCATTGCACAACGTTCTCAGCCTTCCAAGTGCTTGCTCGAACCCGGTAAGGTTTACAATTCCTGTCGTCGTTTGCGCCGTCCCATATACCAAGCTCACGTTCAGATCGTCGTTCTGCTGTCGGCGATCGAAGAGAGCCGTGGCCGCCTCTGGGGGAAGACGAACCATTACGCCTGGCGGAACGACGCTACCGCGATGGGTTGATGCTGAATTATTGCCAAGCTTAAGGGTAAGACTGATTGGAATGTTTGGAGGATAAGGTTCAATTACGATCACGAATAGTTCGATCTGACGGTTGACGCAGCGCAGGAGTATGCCTGCTAGATTCGGGTCAGATTTCTGAAAGTCCGCTACATGCGAGATGCTTATCGCATCAGCGCCCCCGCCGGGGTCCACAGTCTTGGCGAGCTTCCAACCATCGGGAAGCGTCACTCCTTCTTCAGCGTTCGGTTTAGCCGAGAGCGCATTGATTGTCGCATAGCACTGCTTGCGTATCGTAAAATCAGATATCCCTCGGCACGTATCGTTGCCATCAGATGCCTCGATTGCTAGCGATTCAATAACACCAAGAAAGATAGCTGCAATCACGGCAGCACACCCAAAACTGCTTGTGACGATTTGGCTGCGCTTGCTGGCCACGGCGCTGCTGTCCGCTTGAGTTGCCTGCCTAATATAGCCCCGGCATTTCCTTGGCATCATATTGGAAAAATCGCATTGCGGGAAAAGCGCCAATCCAAGTTTCTTTGTTGCTATGCGGAGGCACGAATATGTCAACGCAGTGGTCAGTTTGATGATAGCATATTTTAAGTTTGACGGACTTGAAGCAATCGTTCTTGACAAAGATTAGGTGATCAAATGTTTTGGGATCATTCGTTTGATTGCGCGCGACGCCTTCAACAGTAAAACACTGTTTTCTGTAGGTAACGCCACTTTTGATTCCAATTACGGTATCAGGTGGTGCCGACACGGCCTCGCCAGCGGTGAGCACATCGAGGGCAAGGAAAGCAACCACGAGTCCCTTCGCTAGTCGATTAACGATGCTCGAATCACAGTGATCCAATTTGATTCCCTCCACATACGAGACCCAGTTTGCTCGTTTCAGCGCCAATCGGCCGCTCAATGGTTCATGTCGATGCAATCCGTCACTTCCGATTGATAGCAGACGTCTTTATCGAGCTCACCATAGCGTTGGCGCTAGTTCGACGGTCCGAAATTTGCCCCGAATGCCTCAAGTCAATTGAAGCAGTTCGCGCTTTATCTTATCATCTGTCGACGCTTATTGCCTCGTCTTATCAAGGGTCTAGCTGTCGTTGGGTTGTTCAGTCCTGGAGTATTATTTTACCTTTTGACCGAGCTTTTTGGGCTCGTTGTTTATTTGTGTCTTAAAAGTCACAACTTTTCAGAATTGGCAATGAAGGGATGATTTCGACCGAAAAATGCCCGCTAAAAATTGCCTCTCCTGAATTGGCAATGCTACGTTCAGGCACGGTTCGCACGATTTTTGGGGAACCTGGGGAATGCCGCGCGTGCGCTTCATCACAGCTATTCAATTGGTTGGGGTCGCAGCGGTTCTCTCCGCTTGTAGCGCCTTTCCGACTGATGGCCCTTATTCTTGGGACATTCGCGCCCATAATCGACTTGAGGCCGATATTGATTACACTCTTGTCCCAATTACGGACAATGTAATCAGCATTTTGAAAGCGAATGAACCTCGTGATTTGAAGGGCGCGTTCGGTGATCGCAGACCCCACACCGAAATTAAATTTGGTGTGGGTGACATTGTTAGCGTCAGAATCCACGAGGCCGCGGCAGGCGGGTTGTTCATTCCCGCCGAGGCGGGATCTCGCGCGGGGAACTTTATCGACCTGCCAAATCAGCCGGTCGACACGAACGGCAATATTCAGGTTCCCTATGCGGGTCCTGTTAAGGCGGTGGATCAGACGCCACAGCAAGTTCAGGAGACCATTGTTGCTCGGTTGCGAAATCGAGCGATCGACCCGCAAGCGGTTGTGTCGCTAGTCGACCAGAGAACATCGCTCGTGAGCGTACTCGGCGAGGTCAACGCGCCTGCGCGATTGCCCATTACGGCCGCCGGTGACAGAGTGACTGATTCGATTACGCGAGCGGGTGGCCCGAAATATCCGGGCCATGAGACTTACGTTACGCTTCAACGCAACGGCCGAGAAGCAAGCGTTTCGTTTCTGCGTCTGCTCGAAGATCCGTCAAATAATATCTTTATCCGAGCCAACGATACGGTTTTCGTTTATCGTGAACCGCATAGCTTTATCGCTGTTGGTGCCTTTGGTGGTAGCGGGTTCCAGCAAAATCCTACCAACGGGCAAGTCAACTTTGACAAAGATAAGCTGACTTTGGCTGAGGCTATCGGTAAGGCTTTCGGACTAAATGATCTTAGTGCGGACCCGGCGGCGATTTTCCTGTATCGATTGGAATCCAAAAAAGTTGCTGCTGCTCTGGGCGTTGATGTGACTAAGCAGCCAACCAATATTCCAGTCTATACAAAGGCACCAGTTTCATATCAGGGAGAAGTTTATTATCCGACGACTGAGACCGATGAAGGCAAATACCCTGTTATTTATAATCTGAACCTTCGCGATCCATCGGGTTTTTTCCTTGCCCAAAGATTTCAGATGCGGAATCATGACGTGCTCTATGTAGCAAACGCCTCATCGGTTGAACTGACTAAGGCTCTGCTCGTCATACGAAACGTGATCGGGACCGTGTCTGATGGCAATACAATGGTGTTCCAGTTAAAGTGTAAGGGCACCGTTGGATGCTAAAGCAGCCTGTCGGCTGTGAGTGTCTTCGACCGATATTGTAACGAGAAAATACGGTCTACACTTATTATTGAATAATCCCAGCAGATCTCGCTATTTCACGAGAACACGATCTCTTTTGACATATGTCAAACCATTCAGCGGTCGATGAGAAGCGGCATCACAAAGGTATCGAGATTGCCACCAGAAAAAAGATAACCGGGAATATTGGCATTGGCGGCTGCTTGCAGATTGGTTTTTTTATTACCGACAAGAAAACTTCGTTTTATATCTACTTCCCATTTTTGCGCAAGATCAAGGATCATGTCGGACTCAGGACTGCGCTGATATGAGAATCCGCGATCCGCGACAACCGCATCCTTGGGGCGAACTCGGCAATAGCGTAGATCGTCGATCGCGCCGCCGCGCGCACGTAACTCACCAACCATCCATCGGTGCAAAGCAGCGGCGTCCTGTTCCGTATAGTGACCGTGAGCAATGCTCACTTGGTTCGTCGTTAGGATGAAGGCATGAAATCCAGAATCAGTTACTGTGCGGATAGCATCCTGCGCCCCCTCAATCCATTCGAAACCTTCAATAGGGTCAGCCCAGCCAAGATCTTTATTCAGAACGTCATCTCGATCAAAGAATACTGCTGGGCGATGCAGGCGTTTTGGTAGCTCGATCCTAGCGCGAGCATAATCGTCTGGGATGCCAATATCGATGAAATAGCCCTCCACCGCTTGTCCGGTCAGTAGGCCCTTTTTGGCCAATTGTGGGAGCACGTCTGCTTCGAGCGAGCAGACGGGCTCAACAAAATCCAAGGCATTGTTGTGCAATACATATATGCCGCCATTGATTATTCCCGGGGTTCGCGCAGGTGGTCGCTCGTGGAAAGCCACAATTTGATTGCGGACGAGTTTGACAACGCCATAGCGTGATGCATCCATCACTTGCGTCAGGAGAACATGGCCGAGACTATACTGGGGTGACACGACAGCGGTCATGAATCTCGCTAAATTTGTGTCGCACCATGAATCTCCATTGACCACAAGGAACCGCTCATCGAAAAGATTTCTTGCATGCCAGAGTGCGCCGCCTGTTCCCGCTGGAGTCGGTTCAACTGACAATTTCACATTTGCAGATTTGGGAAGATAGTGAGCAACGTCGGCTGCGAACGCTGCTACCCGGTCCGAGAAATGGCTGGCCAGCAAGATGAAATCTTCGATGCCGAATCGCGAGAGCTCGCGCAGCACCCAAGCGAGGAATGGCCGATCACCGCAATCGAGCAATGGTTTGGGCGTTGCTGCCGTTAGATTACCGAGGCGCGTACCCATCCCGCCGACTAGCACCGCGCATTGACGCGGTAGTGCTATCATTTGGTTCTCGACGCTATAAATTCTTGTTCGGCAGGGTCCAAGATTCTGCTCCAACGGATGTGAATTGCACGTTACTTGCCATTGCACCAACATTATTGAGTGCACGAATGATGTTTACCCGCCGCTCAGGCGGAACGATGAACATGATGAAACCACCACCGCCTGCGCCGGAAATCTTGCTACCCAGCGCTCCTTGTTCAAATGCGAGCAGACTGAGATCATCGATACGCTGAGTTGACACTCCACTTGCCGTCTCTTTTTTCGCAGCCCAAGACTTATTTAAGATTCGCGCCATCTCCGGAATATTGCCGCGCAACAGAGCTTGCTTCATGTCGATCGAATCAAGTTTGAGCTGATGTAGGCTATTGAGCGTAGTGGGTAACTTCGCGGTCATGCCTTTCATCTGCTGACCGATGATATCCTCCGATCTTCGCGAAACGCCCGAGAAGCAGATAACAAGCGAAGTTTCTAGCTCATTCAGCACAGCCCGCGAAACTCGAAGCGGATTGACGATGACTCTGTCGCCGGCAAAAAATTCTATGAAGTTCAACCCACCAAAGGCTGCCGCATATTGGTCCTGTTTGCCGCCCGCGAGAGCGAGATCGATACGCTCAATCTCGAATGCAAGATGTGCGATCTCATAAGAACCGAGCGGAATGTCAAGAACCGCTCGAAATGCCTCGACGAGCGCGACAACGAGCGCCGAGGAAGAGCCTAAGCCAGAGCCGGCGGGTGCATCGACCGAAGTGCGGACCGTTATGGCAAGAGGTCGTCCTCCTCCGAATTCATTCACCATCCGGCGATAGACCGCGGCGTGCAACTTAAGCCGGGCATTGGTGATCGCTTCCAAATCGAACGGAAACACTTCCTCGATCTCGAGATCAGCGGCGATGAAGCGAATCTTCCGGTCAGTCGCGGGTTCGATAAAAGCGAGTGCATAGCGATCGATGGTCGCATTGAGAACGGCGCCTCCATATTCGTCTGAATACGGGCTCACATCCGTGCCACCGCCAGCAAGACCCAGTCGTAAGGGGGCCCGGCTCCGCACACCACTCAAAGGCAGGGACGGCATCAACATCTAGCAGTACTCCAAGAAAATAATCGCGATTAAGCGCAGTTTCCCCCGATAACTCAAACTCTTTAGAACGTTAACGCTAATCTCTACCACTGCTTTCTAAATTTTTAATAGAGGATCCAGGTTCTATCAAAATCGTAGGGCGGAGACGATCCATTAACAGCGCGAACAGATTTCATCGAGTGCTTCTACAAATCCAAAACGGCGTCACTCGATCCTAAACCACCTCAAGCCGTTAGAGCTCCAAATTCACGATTGTTGTTGCCCGTCGGATGAGACGTGCAGGCTCAAACTTACGAAGCTGTTTAATCGTGATCGATTTCAGAAAACCGTTAGACGAAGTGCTGGCGAGGACGAAAAGTATCCTCATGCTTTAACAAGCAACACTGTCCACACTAGCACCGCTCGAAATACATAAGTTAATCATGCTATAGCTTATGAGTTCTATGCTGCACACTGTTCATGTGAAACCCAACCTTCGCCGTCACGCGCGCTCGCAGATATTTCGGTTTTGGGTCAGACATTTGGCGTGCAGATAATGGTAGTGCTTCATGAACGTAAGCCACAGCGCTAGCCGCACCGAGATAAAACCAAAAATACCAGTTGGCAGCCAGATAATCCAGCATGTTATCCGAATAAGATACCATTAGATAAGCACATATCACGGTCAAGATCATTATGCTGCCGTGTCTGTCCCATTTTAGGCGGCTCGCGACCGACCACATGAGCCGCGCAAAGAGCCATAGATAAACCACTAGGCCTGCGATGCCTGTCTCAAAAAGAAGTTGAACATATACATTGTGTGCAAAGGTGCCTTTGGGAGCCAGTACGAAAAAACTCCCCGAGTAATAATTGAAAGAGTTTAACCCATATCCGAGCCAAGGTGCTTCTCGCCACTTAGCCAATGTCATTTGCCAAAGTAGACTGCGCCACGCGAATGAGTTTAGTGCCGTGGGCGTGCCAATATAGACATTGCCAGCTTCCAGATCGGATAATCTCTCGTAGATCGCAGGCACCAGTGTCGCAAGCGGCAGCATGAAAAGTAACATGACAATAACTCTACGATCGTACAAAATTCCATAAATAGCGAAAATCATGACACACGCCAACCATGCGCTTCGTGTCTTCGTCATGATGAGCAAAAAAAGCAAAGGCAAAATATAGATGGACAATATTCTTTGCAGACCTTGCGAAAAAAATACATTATTTGAAACGCGCGCATAAAGAATAATGGAGATCATAAAAATGAGATAAAACGCAAAAATATTCGGATGCGGGAATGTGCTTTGGACTCGAAACTCGCCCATCTCATGTACTCCACCTGCGCCAGTTACTGCTTCAAATAATCCATAAAGGACGGGGTAGACGGACGATAGAAGTATCACTTTCAAGAATTGCTCTAAATCCGTTCGGGAACGGACAAGGAAGAACGGCAGGATAAACATTGCCCAATAGGACACCAGCACCAACAATTTTCTGATGGCCATTATGGGATCGGGTGCCAGAACTGTAGTGAAACAAGCAACGGCGAGAAACGGCCCCCAAATTAAAGAATATTTGATCGCTGTTCGCTGAGGGTAGAGCGCGAGCGAGATAACGGCGGCAGCAATCACGACGACATTCAGAGCGGCGCCCATACTGATATCATTGTCGCCGAGACTGATCTTTGATAGATCAAACACGAGATCACAGACGCAGCGGACCAGCAGGATCGCCATTACGCCTTGGCGTAGACCGAATATAAACGCGGACAATACGATGCCGACAATCGCAAAGGACAGAATAGTCGCCTGCAGGGTGGATAGTAAAGATTCGCTCATGACTCTTGTCCCGTTATCCTTCGGCGAGTTCCGGAACTATTGGCATCAAGCAGGAATTCGGCGCTATGACGGCGAAATATTTTCACGACGGAGCTTCCCAAAGGCAGAATTCGAAAGCCGCGGTTCGAGCGTAACTGATGGCCATATGCGATCATGAGAAGGCCGATAAAAGCTGCATCGCCATAGGACAGTTCGCCAAGATCGAGGACAAAATCGGCTTTTTGTGAAGTCGCCCGCGTAAATGCGGCACGCACGGACTCCAGATTGGACTCACACCAGCCGCCCTGAAACCGAAGAAAATGCGTTTGATGATGAATCGAAATTTCGAGTCGCGCGCGAGTGCAATCTTCAGGAGAAGGCGCTGAAAATCTCCGATGCCATGCGCAAAGCATAGCCGGACGGAGAAAATAACGAATGAAGGCCAGAAAATCGAAAAAATAACGGCGCCAAAGAGAAGGCTCTTCTTTGATCCTCCAAAGCCATTCGAGGCCAAGCTGCTGAAGCATTTCCGGAGCACGTAGCACACTGCCCGCTTGAAAGTTAATGACTGCACCTAAGTGACAAACAATGGGTGCCGTTATGCGCTGGGCGTTTCGGTAGATCCATGCTTGACCCTTTTTCGAACCCAAGGCGAGCACGAGCATATCAGCCCTACTGTGATTGATAGTATCTATTATTTCGTCGCCACTCATTGTAAGAACTGAGCCAAATCCAGGCGAAAGAAATCCTGCGCAGCGAACCTTACCTTGCTTTCGGTTGAGCCGCTCTGCCGCCTTAGCTGCGATGCCATCCGGGCCCCCGAAGAAAAAAATCGATAAGGCACCGGCAGCTCCGTCCACTAGCCGCTGAAATAAACTTGCGCCGGCAACGCGCTGGCAAATAGGAATCCCCATTAACCGTGAGGCCAACACCAGTGGCATGCCGTCTGCGATGGACAGATCGGCGAAAACAAAGGAATCCCGATATTCTGAGTCGTTTCGAGAGAGAATCACATTGTTCAGATTTGGCGTTCCCAAAATTAACGCGTGTCGTGTGTTGACCGCTTGGGACAACCGCGCAACCGCATCATCGAGTGTGACGGCATCCACAGGTAGACCCAGCACACTATAGACATGCCTATTGAAATCAGGAACTCGCGCTGGAAGGTCCACGCGATCAGTCGACTTACTGGCATTTACCGATTTATTCGATTTCACGTTTCGCCCTGATCCATTTCTGTTCGCGAGTGACCTGATCGTTTTTTTTGTAGCACGCGACAGAGAGACTATTGCACTGGCGCGACCTGATCTAGCCGTATCAGGAGTGGCTTCAACCGCCAGTGGCGTAGGTAGTTAACATCCGAGCGAAGAGCGCGGTTCGGTGTTTACTTCGTCGGTTTGGCATCTTCCCGTATTCTGAGCGGGGGAGGCGGGGATGCAATTCGCTCACCGGGTCCGCCGGGTTCCGCGGCGCTATTATTCTCAACGAGAGTAAGGACACTTACAATTTTACGTTTGTCTTGATTCAAATTTTTGATGTGAGCCGAATTACAGCCCGCCTCGACTTCAGCGAGAATCATAGTTTTGTGAGCAGTATCGACGACATATCCACCAAAATTTTGAAAGGCTCGTGCCAACGCAAGGCCCTCGGGAGACAGGCCGATACGAGTTAAATCCGTTGAGGGAGGAATTGCAAACAAAGCGCCCATAGGGATCAGCCCAGAATATATGTTTACGGAGTCACCGTCAGTCGTTGTAGCTGGCCAAACCTTTTGTTCGTTCATCGTGGGTCCGGCTTTCAGCTGGGTTGTACTCGGAACCATTGCGATAGCGTGTTGGATGGAAAGGGCATCCAATTCGTAACATCTAATAAGTCCTCCTAGGAGCGACCCGCCAAACGCTCGAATCCCCTCCGAAATACCATCCCGGCTACTAATGCCTGATCCATAAAGATCAGTTCTGACGAGATAATGCGCTCTGTAGATTTGAGCCATCCAATCAAAAGATCCTTTCCAAACTTCATAGGCAAACCGACCGTCTTGGGTGATAATCACCGCATAGCCATCAGCTCCTCCAAGAAACCGCGTTTCTGGAGGGGTCTGAAGCAAAAATTCACCGTCCGGAAGCCCTCCTTCATGCGGCCAAGGCAATGTGGCTGGACGAGATAAATATGACCAGCGCATTTGAGGATTACCCTCTGTCTGCTGATAAATGCCAAAGGCGTTGGCGCCAATCCAGGTATAGGAACCGGCGTGTCCTCCGACATTTTCGTCACGAAGCATCAAGGTCTCAGGACCAGTGTTCGACTGATAAATAGCTCCGCGTCCAATCGGAGTATTCCAGATACTGAAAGAGTCGAAGGGCTGCTTCGAGGCCTCCCGGGGAGGTGGACTTGATGTTATTGGCTGACTCAAGATGTTGGGAACAGTTCCAAGAAGGGCTATTCCGAATCCTGCTGCGCAAAAGGCGCCCATAGCAGCACACCGTAGTAAATACATTCCAGCTCCCTAAAACATCGTTGGTTTGCAATTTATAATGCTAAATCTGAACCTCGGACGAGTCGATTTAAAAGCTTTAGCATTTCCCTTGCACCCGCCGAAAATGTCGCGGCTTCGATCACAAAATTTCTTGCTGCCTCGCCAATCGATGCACGAAGCTTGCCATCACGCCATAACTCATCGATTGCGGCGCGAAGCGCTGCGACGTCATGAGGCGGGACCAAGATCCCTGTCACGCGGTGTTCGATATAGTCTTGAGTTCCGGCACAGCGCGTCGCAATGACTGCCTTGCGAAACATCATCGTTTCCAGCAGTGTAACCTGACCCGAGGGGGCATCAACGTCCTTAATTGGAATAACATCGACGGTCGCGTTCTGGCTGAGCTTATGGCACTCGTCTATCGAGAGGCCACTCTTAAGCTTCACATAATCAGGAACGTGAAGGGTGGCAACCGCGTGCGGCCCAGACACGATGATCGTAGGGTACTTTAGAGGTTCGAGCGCAAGCAGCAGCGTTTTATAGTCGCGGTTAGCGGTGCCAAGCGCAAGTACAAAGGGCTCGACATCACGCTCTGGAAGACTCTCTTCCTCAATCTCGATCGACAACGGCACAAATACAAATCGCTCTGGCGGTAGCGCAAGCCAATCTGAGTAAAGTTTGATCTCGGCACGTGAGTGCACAACGAAAAGATCAACCGAATGCAGCGCCAGCTTCGCCAAGACGCCCTTGGCCCCGCCGAAGATGGAGCCCATATTAAAGGACCAAGCGAGGATCGGGGCGCGCGATCCCGTCAGTCGCTTCAAAACGCCCACGCAAACCGCAAGATGAGGAAAGGAGGTGATAAAGCCAGACTTTCCCCGGTCCCATTGATAGTGAACCAACCACCCTCGCAAAGCGTGATAGAAATAATCCAGCCATTGGAAGAAACTAGTGCCTTTTCGTGACCGATCATGGTCATAAGTCGCCGGAATTACCTGAAAGCAATGCTCGTCAGATTGAATGCGACCAGGGATCCAGCCGGGCGTTGTTGATTTGGAAAAGGGCGCCAAAATGATCCACTGCATAATCTGTCCTCCGTAACCCAGCGCGTTAGATGAATCGTAACGCGGGGTAATAAGGAATCGTTTTAAAGAGATTCTATAGCCTCGCGAGTAGACAGGCCTAGCAAACGATCGACATGTCTTTAGAGATCAGCAACTCGCGCTGCACGATCCGCACGATCACTACTAGAATTTACCGATTTATTCGGTTCCACGTTTCGTTCGGATCCATTTTCGCTCGCGATTTAAAAGAAACCTTGCATATAATGGAATTTTCACCGCGGCATATAGCGGCGCAAGAATCAATTGACGAAATGGGATCAAGTCTCGGCCATATTGCCACCAAGCGACCACGATGGAAAAAGCAAAAATACTCGATGCAACGATGGCAAGCAGTAAGGGTCCAGTGATGCTCATGGTGAAGAATAAAAACAGCCCTAAGCTGTCAAATGCGGCGAGCATAAGTGCAAGCAGCGCAAGTGGTGGTACAGCGAGATCAAGCGCCATGGCCAGCAACGAAAGGCTGCGTGTTCTGCAGAAAGCGACCAGTATCCGGGGAAAATACTCAATCATGGTTTCAAGATGACCGTGTTCCCATCTTGTCCTTTGTGTCTGGGCACCTTTGTCGCCCGCGGCAAAAGTGCTCGTCACCAAGGCATGCGGACAAAATAGGGGCGGCTTGCCAATAAGTGCCAAGTCGAGGCCTAATTTTAAATCTTCGACAATATGGCCGCTCGCGAGATCTACAGCGCGGATGATCTCCCACGGAAACGCCATTCCACTTCCGGTCAATTGGCAAGGGAATTTCAGTCGATGGAACCCAAGCGGACGAACCAAATTCTTAACCCGCCAAGCGAACAAGGCTAAGGACGTGATTGTGCGTCGCTGCGTAACAGGAGTCATAAGGTAGACTGCTTGGACAGGGCGCCTTGAATACGCACTCAGTTTGACGATGCGATCGAGACAGTCTTCGCCCAGTTGGCAATCGGCATCGACAAAAACCACCACTTCCGGATTTCCTGTTTTTTCAAGAAAGTTCAGACCATGATCGAGCGCATAGCCCTTACCCAGGCGCGATGAGTCTATGCGGATCGTTACCTCAGCGCCCGCAGCTTCTGCTACCGCCGCAGTGGCGTCGGAACAATTGTCCGCTACCACGATCAACCTATCCTTCATCAAAAGCTGCGGAAAAATAGACGCCAATGTTTTTTCGATGCCCGTTTCTTCATTATGTGCCGGTACGAGCACTGCAAGGCGGGATCGGGCAATGTCCGGCATCTTCAATTTGGCTGGTTTGGGCAAGGCAGCAATTATTTGTGTCGCAAGAACTGCGACCGGCACACCGATCAGGATCGCAAGAACCAACAGAACAACTTCAGTTGCCGCCGTCATTCTGCACCAAGCTGTCTATTCAGTGAAACTGTAAAGAGTGCCGCTAGCTTTGCTGCTTCCTTATCGATATCGTGCCGCTCAAGTGCGCGCTTGCGGCCAGAGTCTCCCATACGCTGAAGAACCTCTGAGGGCGCTTGAAGACAGCTGCGCATTGCCACCAGCAGCTCTTCCTCCGATCCCGCCGGAAAGAGCCATCCCGTTTCACCATTGACGACAAGCTCAGGAATGCCGGCGACATAGGTGGTCAAGACGGGACGGCCCAGTGACATTGCCTCCATCAGCACCACTGGTAGTCCCTCGGCAAAACTTGGCAGCACGAGAGCACGGGCCGCCAAGATCTCGCGCCTCACACTCTCCGCATCCATCCAGCCTGTGATTGAAACAAGATGACCGATATTATATTTCGCAATTAGTTGCTCAAGCTCCGCACGCTGTTCACCGTCGCCGACGAGAATAAGTTTGAAATTCCAGCCTTCTTTGACCAAAGCCGCAGTCGCAGCTACTAGAAGCAATTGTCCCTTTTGCTCGCAAAGCCGGCCCACGCACACCAAACGATTGGCAAAAGACGGTTCAACCTTTGCAATATGGCTAAACGACCGATCGACACCGCAGTGTACGACTTTAACTTTCTGCCAATGGCATTGCTCAACCGTACGGAAAATCTGGCTGCGGCAGAATGAGCTTACAGCAACAACAAAAGCCGCGCGGCGAACCTTTTCGCCGAGATGTGTCGTTCGCGCCCTGTCGAACTCTTCAGGCCCGTGGATTGTAAAACTATAGGGGATACCGGACAGTTCATGAACAAGCATGGCCACTTCTGCAGGATTGGTACCGAAATGTGCGTGGAGGTGGCATAGCTTTCGCTTGGTAAGCCACCGAGCAATCCAGCATGCCTCGGTCAAATAGATGAGATGTACCAAATTTGGGCGATCAGAATGTCGCATCATTCTCAGCAACAGAAAAAGTGCTACTGCAAAGCGACGGGGAGAAAGGATCATCATTGCGAAGGTCGCAGCGATCAGCGGCAGCGCGCCGTCATAGAGTACGAATTTTGTTCGTGCTATTTCGGCGATGTCATCGGCGTCGGCGAGCTGGGCATTCCAACCCCGCATTGCCAAGCGCAAGACCTCCCAACCCTGCCTTTCAAGCGCTTGTATTTCGCGGCGGATAAAGCTGTGGCTGACCTTGGGATATTCACTGACCAGATAGGCGAGCTTTCCCATGTGCATGCTAGGGTCGCGATCCAGAACATGGCCAGGCGCAGTTGAGGCGACGCCCGCTCAATTTTTGATTTATGTGCAACAAATATTATACCCCGTAAACCAAATGATCAAAACTGCAACTCCATATATCATATCTTGTGAGTCAATTTCGAAAACCATGAAGCCCATTATTGTTGATTCTAGCTTTTGTTCATAAGGTTGTCGCACTGTTAGAAGTTACCACACTGAATAAAACAGAAACGCGGATTCGGAGATTAATGATTAATGCTCGTTAGTATTTATATGCCAACTCGCAATCGAGTTGAACGACTCGGTAAGGCCGTGGAATCTGCGCTTACGCAAACTTATAGAGACATCGAACTTATCGTTGTCAATGACGCGTCAACGGATCGCACGGAAGAATATCTACGTCAAAAATCAAAAGACGATTCTCGACTCCGCTATTTCAACAATTCCGAACCACGAGGGGCGCCTGCCTCGCGGAACAAAGCAATTATGAATTCTAAGGGAATCTTTGTTACAGGCTTGGACGATGACGATGAATTTCTTCCCGAGCGCGTTGGTGCATTTGTCGATTACTGGAAACTACTGACCTCAAAAGGCGTGCAGCCAGCCTGTATTTACTCGCAAGACAGTTGCTTCAATGGCCCGTTCCGCTGGCTCTCATATAAACGTGGTTTCGTATCGGTTACGGACCTCTTTGAGTGCAACCATATTGGAAATCAGATCTTTGCGCCAAGGGCACATTTTATCAAAGTAGGGTTATTCGATGAAAACTTGCCAGCGTGGCAAGATTTAGAGCTTTTTATCAGACTGCTGCGACAATTTGGCCGAGCGCATCTTTTAGATATGCCGACTTACGTATTTGATGCGACGCTTGAAGCAGATCGAATCTCGTCACAGAAAGAAAAGATTAGATCCGCCTTTGAAATTGTTGCGAAAAAACAGGCAGCGGGGGACGCTTCAAAACAACAGGCGCTGTTTCTCCAAATGTTTCAAGCACATTATGGCTTTTATCCTAATGCGTCCGACTGGCTGAGGTTTCTGCGCTTCGGACAACTACCTAAGGGACTGTTACGTATGGTGCGGTTAACTTTTGCGAAACGAGATAACCATTTGACGCCTACATCTTAAGTAAAAATTACCGCACTAAACCGGTACTTGTTCCCGAGAGACAAATGGCAGCGATTGACGTAATTCTTCCCGCGCGAAACCGCGTGTTATTTCTCGGGGAAGCCATCGATAGCATCCGGAATCAGACCTTTTCCGATTGGCGGTTGCTCATTCTTGATCATGGATCGTCCGACGGCTCGATTGAACTCGCGTACAAATATGCTGAAAAGGACAAGAGAATTGAGGTCTTCTCGTTTCCTAAGGCAGACAGTCTTGGGAGTCTGCTCAATGCGGGGCTGGAAAAGTGCGATTGCCGATACGTGATGCGACACGACTCAGACGACCTAGCTGTCAGCAATCGAATGGAGCTAGTGAACAAAGCGTTTGTAGAGTGTCCAAAGCATGTAGTTATAGGCGGCGAAGCGGTGTTGATAGATGCCGACGGCCGCCAAATGAATTATTTGTCTAGGCCCATTGGCCAGCAGGCGGTCTCGGCCGCAACTTTTTTTTACTCCCCTATTTTGGGGGGTGCGGCTACAATCAACTTTCCAATGTTTAGAAAAATCGGGGCGACATATGGGAATGACTTCATCAAAGTTTTGCCGAGCTCAGAGAGTATTGCCATAAAGCAGTATGCTGAAGATTATTTTCTATTTGGCCAACTAGCCCTATCAGGATTGTGTACCAATATTCGAGTACCACTCATAAAGTATCGAATTCACAGTAATAACGTAAGCATCACGAATGTGCAGGATCAGCTAACAACATCGTTTTCGATATCACGGTTTCTGAGCAAGTCATTTTGTCGAATGAACAACCTACCGGAGTTCGATCCGGTACCATTCTCTAATCACGGAGGGCTTGTGTTTAACGCTGATCGCCGCGACCTCTCCAAAGAGTTTCACAATATGTCGAAAAGTCTGCTTCAGGGTCTAGGAAATTCTCCTGCAGTTCGCCGCGAGCTTACGTTTCGATGGGTGCTGGCCACCAGACAACCTCTAAACTTACTTTTGCGGTATGCGCTTTTTGAGGTGCGTTATCGCCGTAATCACCTCGAACGGGGCCTCATTCTTGAATGGCTTAGGAGAATCTTTCGTCCCAAGAAAAACGAAAATTTAGATAATCTTTGATCAGCGTTTCGCGGGAGTTATCAATGGCAGCTATTGATGTTCTTCTCCCTGTGAAAAACGGCGTCCAATATCTGGCGGAAGCCATCGATAGCATCCGTAGCCAGACCTTTCCCGATTGGCGATTGCTGATTTTAGATCATGGCTCATCAGATGGGTCTGGGGATGTCGCACAAAAATTTGCGGAAAAGGACAAACGAATCGAGGCATTTTCGTTTCCAAACGTCGATGGAGTCGCCGCACTCCGCAATCTTGGATTAGAGAAATGCGACTGCGATTACATAATGATTCAAGATGCGGACGATATTTCGTTTCCAACTCGAATGGAAGTTATAATTGGTATCTTGAAAGACGTTCCTGACCTACTTGCGGTTGGCGGTGATGCGGTTTTGATTGACTCTACCGGAAAAGAAACTGGCCATCTCCATATGCCATTGGACTCCAAGGCGGTGGCAGCAGCAACTTTCTTTTATTATCCGATGGTTCATGCTGCCACGGCAGCAAATTTTCGCGCATTGAAACGTCTTGGTGCTGCGTATGGGAAGGATATTCTAAATGCGGTACCTTCCTCTGAATCTATTACGATCAAACGCTTGGCAGAAGATTATATTCTGTTTGGTCAATTGGCGTTGGTGGGCAAGTGCATCAATGTGCGGCTCCCTTTGATAAAATACCGTAGGCACAGTGGCAGCGTGGGGATTGTTGATCCTACCGCGCAAATCGAGTTGGCTTTGCAAATTTCTCGCTTCCTGGCGAAGTCCTTTTGTATCATGAAGGACGTGGAGGTGTTCGACCCTGGCCCATTCTGCAACCACGCAGATCATGTATTCGATTTTCAGCTCAGAGATTATTCCACCCAATATGCGCAGATGGCGTATGCACTGCGTCGTGGGTTGGGGCAGTCTGCCGAACTTGAACGCGAGCTTGCGTTTCGATGGGTGCTGGCGACTAGGCATTTTGGGCAAATGGTGCGCCGCTATCTACAATTCCAGTTCAAGTACAGCGTGACGCCGACCGAACGTCGTACCGTTCGCAACTGGCTTTTGCGACACGTTCGTAACGGAAAATATGTCTATCGTTCCAATGCCCAAACGCCGGCCAGTGAAAATACGGTTATGCGCATCGACCAATTCGAATAGTGTAGTGTTTGAAAAATGAGATTTCACACTGCTACGTCGGTTCGTATTGCGAAATGGGGTCTGTGATTGTGCCGGTGCCGAAATGCATGGATATTCGCTGATAGGGTTGTGCATTCTGGCGGCTGTTGGGAATCAAACGCAAATCACTGGGCCGCTCACAAAAACTCAAAAGTGCGCGGTCAGATTGTTTCAATTAACCTTAGAGTTCCTCGGCATTGGCAAAGTATCAATTTTTGTGACTACTGCGCGTTAAGTATTGGAAATTATGTTCACACAAGAGGTATTGGGAGCACTTGTGCACAGTTTGTCTCCCGGCATAAGCACGATACCATTGAACCAACCCGCACGGGCAGATCACCCGAGCGGGTCTATTCGAAATGCAAGCCAGAACATCACCGATGCGTGAACCATTCATTATTATTGAGCCAAATCGGCGTGAACGCCATTATTGGCTAGAGCTGTGGCAATATCGAGAGCTATTCCAGGTCCTGGCTTGGCGTGATTTGTCGGTTCGTTACAAGCAGACGGCAATCGGTGTGTTATGGGCCTTGATCCGGCCATTACTTACGATGTTGGTTTTTACCTTCATCTTCGGCCACATAGCGCGGTTACCTTCAGACGGCTCAGCACCCTATGCCTTGATGGTTCTTGCCGGAATGCTCCCATGGACGTTCTTCTCAACCGGTCTAGCCGAAGCGTCCAATAGTCTGATTCTTGACACCAACCTGATCAGCAAGGTCTATTTTCCAAGGCTGATTGTGCCAACAGCCACGATCGTTACCGCCTTCGTTGACTTTCTCATCAGCTTTTCCATCCTGATTGCCTTGATGGTGTGGTACCAATTTTTGCCAAATTGGCGGATGTTGCTGCTGCCGGTGTTCATGCTTGCTGCGTTCCTGACGACCATGGGCCCTGCGTTGTGGGTTACCGCCCTTAATGTGCGGTACAGGGATTTTCGCTACGTTATTCCGTTCATTGTGCAATTTGGCTTGTATGTGTCGCCCGTGGGGTTCAGTTCAAGCGTTATACCCGAACAGTGGCGCCTGATTTATTCCCTAAATCCGATGGCAGGAGTTATCGACGGATTTCGCTGGTGCATTCTGGGTGGGCAAAGCCACCTTAACCTGACGAACCTGACGGTAGGTGCCGGAGTGACAATCTTATTTCTATGGCTCGGTATTCGACAATTCAGAAAAACAGAAAAGAGCTTTGCCGACCTGATTTGAGTTCGGTCATTTGGATGGCCAATGTCTGACACGATCATCACAGTTGAAAATCTTTCCAAAAGTTATCTGCTTGGGCACAAGACTGCCCAGCGTGAACCCTACGTTGCTTTACGTGATGTGATCACACGCGAAGTTGGAAATTTCACGCGTAAGGCGATCGATCTGATCCACGGACGACCGATAGTTCAAGGTGATGAGATCGAGGAATTTTGGGCGTTACGGAATGTAAGCTTTGAAGTTAAGCGGGGCGAGATCCTCGGGATCATCGGTCGCAATGGAGCGGGTAAAAGTACCCTCCTCAAGATCTTGACTCGGATCACGGAGCCAACGGAGGGGCGGGTTCTGCTTCGTGGACGTGTCGCAAGTCTTCTCGAAGTCGGTACTGGCTTTCATCGCGAACTTACAGGCCGGGAAAACATTTTCCTTAATGGCGCCATCCTTGGGATGACACAGCGCGAAATTCGTAAGAAATTCGATGAGATCGTTGCGTTTTCGGGGGTTGAGCAATTTATCGATACTCCGGTTAAGCGGTTTTCATCGGGAATGTATGTGCGCCTAGCATTTGCAGTGGCGGCGCATTTAGAGCCGGAAATTCTTATTGTGGATGAAGTCTTAGCAGTTGGAGATACGGAGTTTCAGAAAAAGTGCCTTGGAAAAATGGATGAGATTTCTAGACGTGATGGCAGAACGGTGCTCCTCGTCAGCCATAATCTTGCGGCCGTGAGTGAACTAACACATCGCGCCTTGCTACTCGATTCCGGGCGCGTTGCCCTCGACGGCGCAACCATGGATGCGGTTTCCATGTATATTTCCAAAGCGCGCGGTGCAGCGAATTATGTGCACGCAATTGATGAGCGAACTAATGCTATTCATATCAGCCGCGTTGACGTTATCACCTCGGATCAGAATGGCGTCCATCGGTTCGGCGAGCCGCTCGAAGTAAAAGTTTGGATCAAACACGACAGACCTATACCGAAGGCATGCCTGTTCTTGCAGATTATTAATCAATTTCAGCAGCTTGTGGTACAAGCTTGGGCGCTTGATCCCGAAGTTCAATTTGGAAATCAAAAGGGCGAGTCTCTTCTGAAATGTCAGTTTCCTTCGCTGCGGCTTAACGTTGGTCAGTTCTACCTAAGGGTCCTTTTTAGAGAAGAGCCGCATGGCAATCTCTGGGAAAGACTCGACGGAATCTGCCCATTCGAGGTGATCCGCACTGATAAGACGACACCCTGGGGATGGCACCCTGAAGGCTGTGTCTATCATGAGCAATGGCATTGGATATTAGGCTTTGCCGATGAAGAAAAAAAAGCAAGGAAGCCTAGGTTAGATGCCAAACGGCTCCCTCAGCCCGCTTCAAGCAAGAAGACAACGTCGACCGCGAATTAACGAGTCGAGATGAATCAGACCCAGCAGACTTTTGATCCACGAGAATTTGATCGCGCCTCGGGCGAAATACTCAGTAGCGGCACTCCAATTCCGACACGGTGGCGATCCTCCTTATCGAACGGAAAGACATATGAGGGTTCGTAGCGCATTGCGGTCTCTTGTTCGCCGCATCTGGCCGTCCAAGCCGAAACCTCTGATTTTAACGTATCACCGGATCGCTGACGAGCCAATCGATCCTTGGGGTCTTGCCGTTTCTCCGACCCATTTCAAAGAGCAGCTCCACGTCTTGCGTCGCACTCGCCATCCTCTTCCACTTGCAGATTTCGTCCGCGATCTCATGGCCGGTACCCTGCGATCGGATGCAGTGTCTTTGACCTTTGACGATGGCTATGTAGACAATCTAAGCGCTGGAATGCCAAGCCTTACGGCCGCGGACATCCCTGCGACGGTCTTTCTTGTTACTGGCTATCTTGATCGTTCCGGAGAGCTTTGGTGGGATGAACTTGCAAGGCTCGTTCTCCGCGAAAGCCGTCCTCAGAGTTTTGAGCTAGTAGTTCGTGGCAAGCCTATACATTTCAATCTCGGTAATGAATTTACTGCGCACAAAGATGGCGCCAATTGTACTGATCGATTGGCAGCGTTAAGCGCAATTTGGACGGCCATACGATGCCTTGAGGACGAGGAGCGCGAATTAATTATGGTCGAACTTCGGTCGATCTTTGCGGCGCGCGATGATCACTCCTGCCCCCTCAGTCGAGCGATGACGAGCAAGGAGGTGCAAGCGCTTGTGACGGACGGCCTAGTAACGATCGGTGCCCACACAGTCACTCATCCTGAACTTTCAGGGTTAAAGGCCACCGCCTGTCATCGTGAGATCCTTGAGAGCAAGCTTGCCTGCGAGGCACTGATCGGAGCACCTGTGACAGCCTTTGCCTATCCCTATGGTGACTTCGACGCCAACGCTCGCGAGGCGGTAAAGACCGCCGGCTTTACTTTTGCATGTTCCACACGGCACGAACCAGTCGTCGCCACGTCTGATGTTTTTGCCCTGCCGCGCATCCACGTTTCCAACTGGGATGGCGATGCATTCGAGCGGGCCATTCGTTCGGCGTAAAGCGCCGCGCAGAAAATCTTGTATTGTGTTGTCGGGTCAAATTCGTCGCAGTGTTGAAGTTTCGATCGCCTGTATTTTCTTGAATTCATTCGACGATCCCATCCTGAGGTTCCTGAGCAAGAAGATTAGTTTACTGAAACGCAGCAGATGCCTTCGCAAGTAAAAGAATAAAAGTGGATGAATTCGCTTCAGGTGCGCCTTATCAGATTTGCGTCTGATTCGAAGATGAATTGCAAATTAGAACGCTAAATATCGCTCGAAGAAAAAAACGATTGCGAAAGAAATTATAACCTTCGGCTCCGCGCGCTCTTCTCCTTAGTTTTTCCAGCACTTTGGCCCTAGATTGCCGTCTTCTCATCTTATCTTGGTCGCAGTTTGCCACTGCAGTCAGAAGCGATTGCCAATTATGTATCTCGTCGAGATGCTTTCTGGCAGAGGCAAGCAAATGCTGCGCTTGGCTTGAGTCCCGGTCTCCTGCATTTACGAAAAGAGAGCATCAGATAGAACGCAACATTCATCCCGTTTTGTAGCAGGATGTTCGCATGTCCATCACTATTGGAGTCGCCAATTCCCGACTCCGACCAGGTCGATCTCGGTTTCTACTAATGGCCCGCCTGATGCGTCGCCCGTTCGCTGCGGCAAGCTATGTGCGAAATCATTTGAATTTTAGACTTTGCAGCGACTGCCTTTTCACCGGTCCCCAAGACATCGTCGCAATATTTCAAAACGTCGTCACTATATTTACCAAGCGTTGCTGACTGAAACTTACCTTGGACCCATCAACGCGGACCTCCATCCATGAGCCAAGCTACAAGCAACTCTAGCGCTACGGTGGTTATTGATAGCAACACCAGTGGTCAATGGGGTACATATAATTTGGGAGTAGGCCCTTTTTGGTCGGGGAATGATATTTGGAATGCCAAAATCGACGGCGGACCGGGTGGCGAGTTAAACAATGTTTCATATACAAGCGGATCGAATATTATAACCGGATTTAGTGATACATCTTTCATCACTCCTGGAATGCAGGTGTTTAGTCCTGATATCCCAGGTAATTCCGCAACTGTACTTTCCGTTAGCGCAAATTCAATCGTCGTCTCCGTAGCTGCCAATGCTTCTGGAAACAATTACATTACATTCCCGTTGCAATCCAATACGGGACAATATGAGCAGACTATCACAAATAATCCGGCCACGTTTCCGAATGGAACGGTGATGACTTGGAATTTTCCAAACACACCAAACGCTGGTCATGTGTATTCCTATCCTTTTATTGTCTATGGAAATCTTTTTGAAGGGCCCAATCCGTCTCCAAACGATCCGCCCGGACTGCAACTTAATGCAATTCAAAATTTGACGATGAACTATAACGTCACGATGAATGCTCCAACAAACGGTTATGACGGCCTGATCGAGACATGGGTGAATACTAATCCCATTTCAGCTTTAGGCACCGCTACAACTGAGGTTGGATTATTCTTTCACTCCAATGCCGATGTAATTAATTACATGCTGGGTTCGTCCCATATTAATTATTCTCAGAATGGATTTAATGCGATTATTGTTACTACATGGGGTCTCAGTAGCGTAACGGGTATAGCGATTATGCCAGTGACAACTCCTGGGGGTTCAACTCCGCTGCAAATGGATTCCGGCAATCAAACGATTCCATGGGGCGATTTATTTAGATTTCTTGTAGCCCAGGGGTTCCTCAATGGAAATAATTATGTTGACGGTATGGAGCTTGGGTTTGAAATCGAGGCGGGTAGTGGGTCGGCTACGATCAATAATCTAAGTTATAACTGGAATAATAGCGCTCTGACGACGGTACCCGCTGCACCCGTGATTGCCTCGTTTTCACCTGATAGCAACATCGTTGGCGACGGCATCACAAACGTGAAGATTTTAACACTGAGCGGGACGGCCGATGCCAACAGCACGTTGACCGTTTTTGATGGAACCCTCCAGCTCGGTACGGCAACGGCGAATGCCAGCGGCGCTTGGAGCTTTACCACCGGCTCGCTGGCCGATGGTGCGCATCGCTTTACCGCCACGGATACGAATGCAGCAGGAACAAGCGCGGCGTCTTCCGTCTTGAACGTAACCGTGGACACACTCGCACCAACACCAGTGATTTCAAATTTTATCGAGAATTCAAACGGTACGGTGACGCTGAGTGGTACATCAGAAGCAAATAGCGCGCTCTCGATTTATGATGGCAACAATACAACGCCTCTCGGGATGGTTACGACTGCCGCCAATGGTACCTGGAGCTTTACGAGCGGCGTGCTCACCGGCGCCAACCATAGTTTTAGGGCAAGGGCCGTGGATGTCGCGGGTAACGTAGGGTCCACCCATGGCGGTATTCACTATGGTGGTCGGACTAACGACCCGCTCACGGTTAGTTCGGGCACCCTACGAGGTATTGCCAAGCGGACGCATCAAAGCCAGCACTTCACCGGCGACGGCCATGATGGCAACCTCCTGCTAAAGAACGGACAGCAGCTTACGCTGGGGGAAACGAACGACACGTCGATCATCGACGGTGGTGGCATCGGGACGCTAGGTTCGAGTTGGGCGATCACCGGCAATAACGTATTCACTGAGTGGCAATCGGCCGGCAGTGGATTCATACCGAATGTTGGCGCCGCTAGCACAAATTCGATTCTTGCAGTCACAGCCGATTTCAACAGTCATAGCAAGGCTGATCAGATCTGGCGTAATACCAGCACTGGCGTATTCACAGTACAGCAGTCCACCGGTAACGGCTTAATACCGAATATGTCTGTTACTCCTGCACTAAATAATTTGATCATGAACTCGAGTCCGATCAATCTGCTATTTTAATGCAACAGAAAAAATGCATTGAGCGCAATTTATGAGGGGAAACTCAATGTGGACATGCTATCGCACCATCTGACTTCACGTCAGACGCGTTTTCTTCTCATTTTTTAGTTCCTGATAGTTCTGCAGCTCGGACAGTTGAATCGTTTCTCGGGGGCGACATCCGTAGCCAAGGCGTAATCCCTCAAACGAATGTACCAAATTTGGGAGCGCTAGGTCGCCCCAAAAAACACCGTCGAGCCGCATGTATTGTTTGACGATCGACCGCACGCATCATAAACGTTTGTGCTAGTCGTAGCTGCACGAATCGGAGCGAAAAGCGCAGCACTCAACTAACGTTCCAATTGGAACACTCGATGGGGCAGATCAGCCTTATATTTGATAGGCTGATTTGATTGAAGGTGAATCACAGAATAGGTTCGATGTCGTGTTGAGCAATCGCGTGACCTGGGTCCTTCTGGCCTTCGCCATTGTGGGGTCCCCATTATTGTTCGGTTCGACCGAACCGTTCATGATCGCATTCTGGTGCATTGTTCTGGGAATCGCTCTCATCGTTTGTGATTCTCTTGCATTACGATCGGTCCATTTTACCCTGGTGATCTTGTCGGCCGTGGTCACGATAACCTTCAGTTTCGTGCTCCATGAGCAAACCGCTCTCCAACCTTGGATCGCGGCGCCCCATCCACTTTGGTCAGAGGCTGCAAAGGCACTCGGTGAGTCTGTTCCTCCGAGCGTTTCGATTGCGCGGAATCAACCGTGGTTTTCGATTGGCCCGCCATTGCTTGCGATGCTCACACTGACAGTCAGTTTTCTTGTTGGCATTGATCGAACCCTCGCCTGGCGTCTCTTTCGGGTCATTGCCTGGACAGGGGTCGCCTATGCACTCTATTCGATTGCGGCTTTTTTGATTGAGCCCACAAAAGTTCTCTGGCGCGAAAAGCAGGGGCACCTCAATTCCCTGACGGGAACGTTCACGAATCGAAATACCGCAGCAGATTTTTTCGGAACCTTTTCGATCATTTGGTTCTTAATATTGCTACAAGAAATTCGAAAATTACTATCTCGTTACAATTTATCATTAGCAGATGCCTTCAAAAGCATTTTCATGAATGCGTCTCAAGGATTGGCGGTTTCGATCATGATGTTTCTCTTGTGTCTGGCGGCGTTATTTTTGACCGCTTCACGCGCCGGCGTTGTCCTGTCATTTGCAGCTTTGTTGATCACAGTTGTGTGCGTCTATTGGCGTGTGATGCCAGCCAGAGCAGAGGCCTTAAGCGCAGTCCTAGTTGCGGGAGCGGTTCTATTGGTTCTTCTTCAAATTATGGGCTCTGGGGTTGGTAATCGTTTTGATCTTGAAGGAGCCGTAGATAGCGGACGACTGGCAACATATCGCTCTACCTTGAATATGATCAGCGACCGGCCATGGTTTGGCACGGGGCTCGGTACCTTCGAATGGGCCTATCCCGCCTACCGTAGTGGCGAGATTTTTATGTGGGGAATATGGAATCGGGCACACAATACGCTTCTTGAAATCGCATCGGATCTCGGCATTCCCCTTGCTACAATTGTTGTTGGCGGCTGGCTGTTTGTCATCGCACAATTGATACGAGGTGTGCTCGGCCGGCGACGTGATGTGTCGCTGCCCGTTGCCGGTCTCGCAGTGGGCATCCTTGGTCTCACACATTCCTTGGTTGACTTTTCTCTTCAAATCCCCGGCTACGCAATTCTCTTCTATTCGATAATTGGGATCGGGCTCGCGCAGTCTTTCTCCACGCGCGAATGAGGGCTATGATTATACCGTCAATGTCATATTTGATAAAAATCGGTGCCTACTTTTGGCGCCGATTCGTGTTATAAGTACAGGAGGTTTTCTTTCCACAATCATGGCGAGGAAAAAGCTGTGCCGAAATTTTTTTTAATTACAGCTGGATCAGCGAGTCTTTTTGCATTTTCGTGTTTGACTGCTCAGCCTGGTCTCGGCGAAACGTGTGCTGAGTGCCAGCGAAAAGTGCAGACCGACATGAACGCATGTACAGCACGACTCCCATCCGGAGGCGTTCTTCACAATGGCGTCAGATTTGCCGATCCGAAAAAGCCGACCGATGCCGAGCGAAAAGCTGCCGCAGAACACTTAGAAAAATCGCGAGCGTGTTCGAACAAAGCACGAGAAGGCTTTGCAAACTGTAGACAAACCGCCAACTGTCCTTGATGTGAATTTCGATGTTATCCTTAAGAAGTGCAGGGCATTTCAGGGGACAGCTTCTGTTTTTAGGCTGACCGCAAGTGAGGAATAGCCCAAAACCGCGAAGGTAATCGGAAGCAACAGCCCGTATAAAGGGCCCTGATGGCTTGCATGCCTAAGCGATGATTGTTGTACCGAAAAGCCAAGCCGATTAACTACCAAGCAGGATTTTTCGCTTGGTTGGCGGGATTTGACTGTAATTATAATGGTCGTTTTCTTGGATTTGTGGTATTATTATATAATAAAAAGAGGAGGTTCCTATGCTTCATCGAGGGAGAATGTGGATTGCCTCCACCATGATTTTACTTACTATGGATATTGGTCTTACAAGCGTCGCTTCCGCGGCGTGCTATCAGCCCGAGGACAAGCTACTTCAGCACCAGATTCAGAGCTTTTTGAGTAACCCGGTGGAGTTACTCGCGAAGAATCCTTTGGGAGGTGGCAGTCTCGAAAGTTCTATCCTCAAGCTCGTCGGTTCTGACAACGCAACATTGCCGGCAGTAATTAAGTTACTTAATTCGGCCAATTCACAGCAGCGCACGGCGATTGGTGCCGGTCTCGCGGCGGCTGCCCAGTTATGTTTGGCTTCTGACCAGTCTTTCGCGGGACAGATCCAATCTGCCATAGCTGAGGCCGGTGATCGGGTGGCCTTGGAAGCGTTCATTTCCGCCGGCGGACAAGACACGGCAACTGCTGCTATCGGGACTGACGCTCCCAGTGCGACGGCGTTTGTCTCGGGTTTCGCACAGGTGACAGGAAGCTCTCTCATCAACAGCACCCCATTCGTTCAATCCTCGGGAGGGAGATCCAGCGGCGGCAGCCTAAATTTCTTCACATTTAGCGGGGGCCCTAGCCGGGGCTCTGGCTCAACAAGCTGCAGTACTTGCTCAACTAGCCCTTGAATGCGCTTTAGAATTCGCTCGCGCTGACAGCTAAACTGTGGGAAAAGCCACATCGTAAAGCCATCTTAATGATGTCGGGTCGAAATCAACCCCCTCCTTGAAATTCAAAGATGGTGGCTTCTCCCACCCTATTGTGAGATTGATTGAAATTGCTAAGTTTTGCTCACTTGAGGCTTAATGAGTCCGGTATTGATCGTAAGCTGAGGGCGCACAACGTTCGGCCCTATTGTGTGCCAATACCTATAGGCGTGGCCGGACATGGCTTAAGATAGAAATGCTACAGATCGATAAAACCTCCGGCGATAAGTCGTCGACCGAGTTGCGGGGTGACGGTTCCATAGGATTTGGCTCTCCGGCTGAGTCAATCTCGGCGGTTGTCGCATTCATCGGCCGTCAATATCCCATTATTATATTCGTTGCGGCTGTCGTTTTAATTTTGGGCTTGGTCTATATTTTTTCGACCCCATCACGCTACACAGCACAGGCATCTCTGATTATTGATACGCGAAAAGTGCAGCTATTCCAGCAAGCGGTACTGGGAGACCCTGGGATCGACGCTGCTGCAGTGGAGAGCCAAGTCGAGATTCTAAAGTCCGAGAATATCGGGCTTGCTGTGATCAAGAATCTTCGCCTTACCGAGGATCCAGAATTTATCAACCCAGGTGGTAGCTTTATTTCTTCGATGATGGGAGTCATCGGTAATTTGTTCGAATCCAGAAGGCCGGCTTCGGAGTTTGAATTGACGCGAAGCGCGATGGGCGTCTTTCAAGGTGGGCTTATGATCAAGCGCATCGGTCTGACCTATGTAATTCAAATCGGGTTCACATCGCTTAGTCCAGACAAAGCAGCGCAAATTGCCAACGCCGTCGTCGACGCCTACCTGGTCGACACGCTTGAAGCGAAATACCAAGCAACCCGGCGTGCAAGTATATGGCTACAGGATCGCCTGCGCGAATTGAGGGATCAGGCAGCTACGGCTGAGCGGGCAGTCGTTGAATATAAAACAAAAAATAACATCGTTGAATCCGGTGGTCGATTGATGGGTGATCAACAACTCGCCGAAGTCAATAGTCAATTGGTACTTGCGCGAGCGCAGATGGCTGAGGCAAAGGCTCGTTTAGAGCGAATTGAAGTCGTCCTGCGCAGCGGGAATACTGAGAGTACAGTTACGGATGCATTGCAAAATACCGTCATTGTCGGCCTACGCCAACAGCTACTTGCCCTTACCAAACGAGAATCTGAATGGTCGGAAAAATACGGTGCAGGTCATCTTGCAGTCGTCAATCTCCGCAATGAGATTCAAGAGGTCCGTCGGTCTATTCTTGATGAGGTCCGCCGTATTGCCGAAACTTACAAGAGCGATTATGAAATCGCGAAAGCGCGTCTAGACTCGATTCAGAAAAGTTTGGGCGATGTGGTGACACAATCACAACTGACAAACCAAGCCCAGGTAGCGCTGAAAGATTTGGAAAGTACGGCACAATCCTATCGGGCGCTGTATGATAATTTTCTCCAGCGCTATATGGAATCAGTGCAGCAGCAAACGTTTCCGATCACGGAGGCTCGTTTTATTACACAAGCGACGACACCTCTTGGAAAGAGTCATCCAAAAACGTTTATTATTCTGGCGCTCTCGCTCTTTGCGGGTGTTGCTTCTGGGGTAGGGGCCGCTTTAATTCGTGAAATGCTCGATCGTGTTATACGCACGACGGATCAAGCCGAAAATTTATTGGGCATTGAATGCATTACGACTTTGCCGCTTATCAAAGAACATAGCGAAGAACCGCCCAACAGTAAGAAACGCGATCAAGCTAGGCTTGGTCCACGCATGATTGCACGAAGCCAAGAACATTTCTGGCAAGTTGTTGATGAGCCATTCTCGAGATATGCAGAGGGTATTCGCTCGATCAAAGTTACGATCGACTTAGCCGGTCTCACCCGAAGCAATAAAGTGATTGCTGTAACTTCATCACTCCCCAATGAGGGAAAATCTACCGTTGCGACTAATTTGGCGCAGCTCATTGCTCATTCGGGAAAACGCGTCATACTAATCGATTGTGATCTTCGCAATCCGTCGCTGAGCCGAACGCTAACACCGAGCGCTAGTTCGGGCTTAATCGAAGTCATATCAGGGAAGACGCAGATTCTTGAAACGCTGTGGACCGATCCCTCGACTTCTTTGGACTTTGCACCGATGACGTTGAAGAGTCGAATGCCTCATACCAACGAGATCATGGCATCCGATGCCATGAAGGAGATCTTTGCCAAGCTCCGTCAGATGTATGATTTCGTCATTGTTGATCTTCCGCCACTTGCCCCTGTGGTTGATGTTCGATCGAGCGCTCATCTCTTTGATTCTTTACTTTTTGTAATCGAATGGGGTGCCACTAAGATTGACGTTATCTCACACGCCCTGGGCCGATCTCAGATCATCCATGATCGCTTATTGGGGACGGTGCTGAACAAGGTCAATATGGCTGCGCTTGGCAGATTCGAAAGCCATCGCGGAAACTATTATCATAACAAATATTACTCGCGTTACGGCTACGTTGAATGAAGGCAGCATATCGCCTTGGCGATCTGCTCACGATTACAATTATTGGACGCGTTTATTTCATCGGCCTCGGGGCGCTTGCAGTCCTTTGGGCCGTTCAAGTGTTTCCGATCGTCTGGCTTGACCCATCACTAGAAAAAATGGCGAGCCAAATCATTGCAGGACATCGATACAAGCTTAATGATTTGCTCGATTTCGTTCCATTGATCGACGATGTCGAGAACAGCAAGATATGCCGCCCCGCATCATTGCGCAGCGCTGCAGTGATTCGCCTGAGATTGACCGAAGAGGCGATCAGGGCAGCCGATCGACCGAAGACTGATAAAACTCTCGATGACCTTATTATCAGCATTCGAAATTCATTGCGGTGTGCGCCGGCAGACTCATTTCTTTGGCTCGTGCTCTTTTGGGCGGAAAACACACGCAACGGCTTCGATTACCGTTATCTCGATTATCTCAGGTTATCCTACAAGCTTGGCCCGTACGAAGCTTGGATAGCGCTCAAGCGTAGTCAGTTTGCACTCACGCTTTTTGAGCACTTACCGCCAGCGGTCGAGGAACAAGCGCTCGCGGAATTCGTCGGGTTAGTAAATTCATGGTTTCACCGCGAAGCGGCTGAACTCTTTGTCGGGCCCGGCTGGCGTTTGCGCGAAAAAATACTGCCGCGCCTCGAATCCGTACCTATATGGCAACGTACAGCATTCGAAAATGAAGTTTATCAGTTGGGCTATGATGTGGAAGTGCCGGGCATAGAGCGTCCTGAAGCCCGTCCTTGGAGGCGCTGAAGAACTATTGCAGAAAAAAGATGCCTTACCAGACCACGTCGCATTCAAAATAAGCCAACTACCTTGGCTTCGATATATGCGCGTTCCGCGTTTTACGCCCTTTTTGTTGTTTAGCATTTGCCAAACGTTGTGCACGGATCGCAAACAATAAGTCATATGCTAAGAGTAATTTCTGTTGTTCGCGTTGCCAAGAAAGCTCCTTGCGAAATCGTTGCTGTCCAAAATCACTCATAATCTTACGGACCTCGGAATTATCAAGCAATTCGAGGATGTGCTTTCCGAAATCGATGGCGTCGTTTTCTCGCGCGTAACGCGACGCATCGAGAGCCAGCAAGCGGCCTTCGACCATGTCGAATTGAACGACCGGTTTTCCAATCGCCATATATTCCATAATTTTTTGACTGGTGGAGATAGTGTTTCTCGGCGTCACGCGTCGTGGATCGACACAGACATCGGCGGTCGATAGGATCGTACATAGGGTTTCGTCATCGACCGGTCCCGTAAAAGTGACGTAATCACCAAGTTCCATCTTACCGCATAAACCAGCAATCTCATGCCACTCGGGGCCACTACCAGCAATAACGAACTGAATGTCGGCGCGCTGCTCCTTGTGGACGATGTAATCGATGGCAGTCATGAGAAGGTCCAGACCCTCCGCTTTACTGACCTCGCCGGCATAGGCGACCATAGAAGCACGGCTATTCCGCCATAGGGGATCCGGTTGTCGCGCAGTTAGACGCTCGAGATCGGGACATGGCCGTAACACAACCGCTCTTTTCACGGGCATGCCTTGCCTAATCGCGATTTGTCGATGGGGTTCGTTGATCGTGAGCGACAAGTCGGCCGTTTTAAAGGCTAGGCGTTCAACAAGAGAACCGCGATCGCCGGTTCTCTCTTCGGACCCCTTCGGAGTGGCGTCGCGATAATCGAACAAGACGCTCTTTCTAGCAAAGATTTTATAGATCGCACCGATGAGGAAGATGATATTGGGGGGATTGCAGATATGAAGGACATCAAAGCCATAACGGCGCGCGATTTTAATCGAGAGCACAAACTCCCAAAATAGCGCAATTGGAAGCTCAAATAGATGGCCAAGAAAGGTCGGAGCCCGGAATGGTAAGGGATGACGAAACACCCGAACTCCATCGATGGTTTCTTCGATCGCCTCGACTTTGCGGCGTTTCGGACAGATAACCGACACCTCGTAATGAGCACGCGCTAGTGCTGTTGCCTCAGACCACAGCCGTCGATCAACGGGAGCGGAAACGTCTTCTACAATGATCAGGGTACGCCGAGGACGCTGATCTTCTCGCGGGATCTCAGCCAACGCAGTACACTCCTAGATATTGACGATATTTCGAGACTAGTCGTTCTGCCTTTCTACAACAACTCGGGTATTAATAAACGTTAATAACGCTTTTGAGGTTTATCGGGGTTTTCTGGGGGACCGTTGCCCCACAGGCCGACAGCTCTCGTCTTGGCCAATGTTGCCGCATCAACGTAACGCTTTTCATTCGCACTGGGAGCTAGCTCTGCCCAGCCTTCCTGTAACAGCCATTCAGAAATATCTGTCTGTTCAATCTTGCACTGACCCAGCAGGTTTTTTTCGCTTTCAATCAGAATATTGCAGGTGATGGATCGTGATTGAAGGAGATTACGCCATACGACGTAAGCTGTGACCCCGCAGGTCCACCGGTATCCCATGGACGAATTACAAAGTTTTTTTCGATCTGGTAATGTAATGCCATAGAGTTGAATCGATTTCGTATCGGATCGCAGAGTTCCGTTTGGAAGGACCTGAATATCCGCAAACTTCGGGAGATTCGATTCAGGAACTACAGCTGGTTCTATGGACCGATATATTCGGTTTATTCCCGGCGGAGTCACATCTCGAATGCCGGGTGCCTTGCTTAGTTCTTCCGCGCAGGCTCCTTGAAGATGCGCAAAGACCGCAAATGGGACAACCAAAATTCCCTTTATGATTGCGGGAGTAGGGCGCTTTCGGTTTTGCATGGCCTCAGTTTTTTCGATTCAGTTTATTTGCAATAGAATTCTTCGGGTCTCATTCACTTTCAGTTAAAGCTTCCCACCGAGTGATTTAGTCGCAATCTAATTATAGACGATCGAATTGGATTTGCTGATGAACCAAGTTATTTCTGGGGCGTCGGGATCTTGGCATTCCTATAATTAATTGAACGAAAAATTACATTGATAAGGGCTTGCAGCCATCGGAAGTCTCCTCAATGTCAAAAGACATACCCAGACGAATTCAATGAGCATGGATCTATACTGGGCACTAATTTTTAACGTGGCCGGCAGTTCTTTTCAAACGTGAGTCAATTCTAACTTTGGAAAAGGGGTCACCTTCAACAAAGCAGGTCAAGTTTAGACAGCCCGTTGCGAGCTACGATGCCATCTAAACCAAACAGATCCGTGTTGCAGAATCAACATCGTGGCGCTGAGGAGGAGAATGAACAACGGAATCCATGATACTCGCGTTTGATATCGCTGCTGCGCGTCAGATAGGGCGCCGCATATGACCGCATTGAGAACGACTCCAATTATGGCCATCGAAATCACCTGGTACCAACGAACGCTTTGCAGACCGCTGACGACCAGTTGCGATTGAATAAACGGCCAAACCAGCCAAACCAACAGCAATCCGCCAAGCGATAAACCGTAGACAAAACGGAACCAAACTTCGCTCGACATCAGAATTTGATGGTTGAAAATAATTCGAGCGCTCATCATTTCACTAAAATAATCAACAGGAAGCTTATTCTTGTAAAGCTGCAATTGCCATTTATCAAACATGAATTCGCTTAGCCCAACCGTCGTGAGTTGCCGAATCGCATTTTGAATGGAACTAGTGGTCTGTCCGATCGGATCGAATCGAATGACGTCCAGGACGAAGGGAAACTGCTCATCCGATAGCGCCCGTCGTATGCCTGGACCTTCGACTGCAAATACACCTTTCTTGGGATCGGTGGACCAGAGGAAGTTGATCGCCGCAATTGGCATCCGTTCGATATAATTACAAACAACATAACTTCTCTTTATACAATTCTCCTGAAGAAATCGATATCCTGGGCCGTCTTCAATTACTCGCGCCATTAGAAAGGGTGGCCGAATAGGTTGTGCCCCTATGACGAGGCGAGTGGCCTGTGAAAAGGCGACTTCGCCAAGAATTCCAAGAAGATTAAGAGCTAACAGAATCAGAATTCGTTTGGTAAAGGAGCCAGACAGTATCGGTTCCCCTTCTAGAAAGAGCACCAAACACACAAAAACGCCGATCAAGCCTGCCATCAACAAGATGTGTGACGTATGCGCTAAAATTGAGAATAATATGATCAAAGAAGTGATTACTTGATGGCGGATTGCCAACCTGTCCCAAAACACAGCGAGAATGATTGTCGCCAAGATCAAATAAGATGCGAATATATCCGGCATCAAATAGCTGATAAAAAATGAAACAGGGGTCGCAAGCAAAATTATGGTGATCGTCCATGAAAACGTCCAAAATGATAAACGTAAACACGTCACAATAAGTATGTACGCTAAATAAAGAAGGACCGCTGCCTGTGCGAAGACCGTCAACCAGAAGTAACTCGTTAGATGTCCGAGATAGAGTAGGGCGCCGTAATAAATCGAACGTCCTGACAAAACCGCTTGTTCGGATGGGGAACTGAGGCTCCCAGTTCGATTGGCGGGCGTTTGCGATTCACCAGCAGTGGACTCACGGGGATGCTCAAGTTGACCATCTTGCGTCCATGAACTTGCGAAGTTACTTCCGAGCAAATGCACGACGGCATAGTCGGGGCCGCGAACGTAGCTCGTCGTGTCAAAATAGAAGAGTGGCTGTCCATTAACGAGCGCAATCCAGGCGCTTGCGATCAACAAGATGCATAAAGTCAGTGGACGCCATAAATTGTGATACCCTCTTCCGACTGAGTAACGTGACGTCCGTTCTTCTGTCACTTTAATCTGCTCTAGAATTATTCAGGCGATAATCGCCGATATGAGTCTATCGTTAGGCGTGTAATCCAAGACGCCGATCGGTTCAAGCTTCCAATGAATGTTTCGTGCGATTTTACTTCACGCGCTGTAATCAGATGACATTTGCTGACGCAGCAAATTATTTCCGGGGCGCATCCCAAAGTTGACCCGGATTTTTCTGTTCCCAGAGTTGATTTGCAGAAAATTGTGTCAATGCGTCATTAACGTTTTGGGCGCGGGCAATCGGATCATTTTTATTTTTCTCGTCATTAATTAAAGCATGCAACCATGCTTGCTCTTTTGGACTCAAGTTCCTGAGAAATACGCTGTCTTTTTCGACTTTTTGCAACTCCAAATAATTATAGTCATTGTCCGTTAGGCCAAATGCAAAAGCTGCATTGACGGTGAAAAAGACGACAGTCGTTAGGATGGCGATTAAGTATCTCATCGATATTTGTGTTCTTGTTGCCGCTTCATTTTAATTGGTTTTACTTATAGCACATATAAACCATCCGCATCTCACAAAAAACACTGTGAAATAAGCGCGGTTAACCGACAAATGACCTGCGGAAGCATAGCGTCATTGGATGCGAGAGCAGGAGAAATATCTCGCCACCTCCAATTGCCTCATTCTAGGGAGCGAACGAATCAGGTGCCTACTTTCAGGGAACAACAATTCATCTGTCTGCAATCAGCTAAAACTGCATGCGCATTGTCGAACAGATGTGTGATCTTCCCGTAAAAAATGTGTCCCCCTTTGAATGTCGAATATGAGGTCGCCTCGGCCGGTGATAGCCATTCGAGCCCGTGTCTTTCATTTTTTAATCTCATATGACGGTCACTAACAAGACTGGCGCCTTGCTGCGGGAAAAGCATCGCTTCATAAACGGCTTCGGATCTCACTTGTTTTCAAATAAGCTGAAACCGAGGGTAAATTCTGATCGTCAGTTTACGACAGGACTTACGATCTACGATCGCCAAATAGGTCTTGGCGGTACATTTGGTGGACATCTCAAATGAATAAGATGATTCGGAAATTTATTGCGCGAGCCGGGTTGCTCATTCTTTTGGTGATGATTTCTATAACCCATTCACGAGCTGTGAATAATGACGTCTCTCAAATTGTTTTAGTGGGAGCCGGTGACATTTCAGATTGCAGAAATAACGGAACAATGGCGGCAAAGCCGATCAGCAATCTAACGCCGGCGCAGACCGCCGCCGCACGCACCGCTGAGCTCGTTCGTGCGGTGCTGAAAGAGAGCGAAGGCGGTCCGCGCACTTATATCTTTACACTGGGAGACAATAGCTATCCCGATGGCTCCACCATGGAAAGCTGTTACGGTTCGACGTGGGGAGAATTTCTTCCACGCACCTTTCCCATAATCGGCAACCACGATCGAGGAAATGTGAGTTCCAATTATTCATATCCGGCTCCGTTTTACAGTTTCTTTAAATCACGTTTCAATGAACTCGATCCTCATTCCGTGAAGAATCCGAATGAATATACTGGTTATTATCGACGCGATTTCGACAATAGCCCTTGGGTGCTGCTGATGTTGGACAGTACCTATTATTATTATGAAGGAAATTTCGGGTTTCGAAACGCC
>Ga0209048_10000622_pt1 | contig 37338 bp, 40 predicted proteins | sample FrelakmetCRP12CR_FD_187146 | JGI IMG/M metagenome (GOLD analysis project Ga0209048, IMG submission 187146) | Freshwater lake sediment microbial communities from the University of Notre Dame, USA, for methane emissions studies - CRP12 CR (SPAdes)... | ecosystem: Environmental > Aquatic >...
CGGCCACCGTGGGGCAAATCATGGAGAAGATCGACCGGGCGCGGAACAAGATGGAGCAGATCAAGCCCGGATCCAGCCTGCCCCGAGCAAGAAGGACGAATGGATAATCTGTAAAGTTATTTACAGGACACTACACTAGATCACTTCAATGTCCGGTGCATGATCAGCGCGTCGGCGAATCCGCCGGCGCGAGGCCGAAACGCGCCGGGACTGCGGCCGACGACGCGAAAGCCGTGCTTCTCCCAGAGGCGGATGGCGCGCGTGTTGCTGGCCACGACGAAATTGAATTGCATCGCGGCGAATCCGCGTTCGCGCGCGGTCGTCAGCGAATGCCCGCAAAGCGCCGTCCCGACGCCTTGGCCGCGCGCTTGCGGGTCGGTCATGTACCCGCAGTTGGCGACGTGATCGCCCAGGCCCGGCTGGTTGGGCTTGAGGGAATACGTGCCGACGATGCGGCCACCCTGTTCTGCCACGAATGCGCTGGCCGGTGGCGCGGTCCAGATGCGGCGCGCCTGCGCGCGCGTGGTGTCGGCGGCGTACACATACGTTTCGCCGTCGGCGATGACCTGCCTGAAGATCGCCCAGATCGCGGGAAAATCGGCGTCGGTCGCCGCGCGGATGGTCGGCGCAGCGGGCGCAGGGCTATCGGGGCTCGCCAAAGCGTGGTGCGCGCTTGTCCAGGAACGCGCGGATGCCCTCGTCGAAATCGGCGCGCGCAGCGCACGCGGCGAAGCTCGTCGCTTCTGCCGCGAGTTGGGTCGACAGCGAATTCGCGAGCGACTGGTTGATCAGGCGCTTGCCGTTGGTCATGGCCAGCGCCGGGCCAGCGGCGATCGCCTGCGCCATTGCGGCCGTGGCGGCAGCGAGCCCGGCTTCCGCAACGACGCGGTTCAGCAGGCCGATGCGCAGCGCGTCCTCGGCGCCGAAGCGTTCACCGAGCAGTACGATCTCCATGGCTTTCTTGACTCCGACCAGGCGCGGCAGCGTCCAGGTGGCGCCGCCGTCGGGGGTGAGGCCGATGTGCCGGTAGGCGGAAGTGAAGTAGGCGGAGTCGGCGGCGATCGCCAGGTCGCAGGCGCACATCAGCGACAGGCCGAAGCCCGCGACCGCACCGTGAACGCTGGCGATGACGGGCTGCGGCATGCGCTGGAGTTGTTCGATGGCGGCGTGCACGCGGCTCACCAGGCTGGCGAATTTGAGCTGGCGCGCAGCGGGAGGGCTGCCCAGTTCTGCCGCAAAGGTGCGAATGTCGCCGCCGGCCATGAAATGTCTGCCGGCGCCGCTGATGACGACGCAGCGCACGGCGGGGTCGGCGGCGATCGCCGCCGTGTGCGCGACGAGCGCGTCGACCATCGCCAGGTCGAGCGCGTTGAGCGAGTCCGGACGGTTCAGCGTGAGGGTCGCGACCGGACCGTCGCGAGCGAGCAGGAGCGTCGTGTTCATGGCCAGACGGGAGGTGCCGACGAGTCTAGCACGCCGGTCGGCTCGCCATCGCGCCGGAACGGACTCGAGCGTTCCAGCTCGTCGACGGTTTGCACGACGTCCGCACCTTCGTGCGCGACGAACTTGGCGATCGCGGCCGCGAAATCCGGATCGGCGATGGCGTGTGCGGACTGGGTGGTCACCGGCAGGAATCCGCGTGCCAGCTTGTGCACGCCCTGGGCGCCGCCTTCGCACAGCGCAATGCGCCGCTCGATGCAGAACTCGATGGCCTGGTAGTAGCACGCTTCGAAGTGCATTCCCGGGATGTACTCGGTGGCTCCCCAGTACCGGCCCCAAAGCGTGCTCTCGTTGTAGATGTCGAGCGCGGCGGCGACGGGCTTGCCGTGCCTGTGTCCCAGCACCAGCAGGATATTCGCCGGCATCTCGCGGCCGATCCGCTCAAAGAATTCAAGCGTCAGGTAGGGCGTCGAATGATGCTGGCGGTAGGTCTCGGTATAGCAGCGAAAGAAGAAGCGCCAGTGCTCGCGGCCGATTTCGGAACCGGTGAGCCGGGTGAAGGCCACGCCCGCGGCGGCGAGCTTGCGCCGTTCCTGGCGGATGTTGGCGCGTTTGGAATGATTCAGCGTCGCCTGGAAATCGGCGAAATCGCGATACCCGGGATTGGTCCAGTGAAACTGCACGCTCTTGCGCAGCAGCATGCCGGCGCCGGCGCACTCGGCGGCTTCACTGGCTTCGGGAAACAGGATGTGCAGCGACGACAGACCCTCCTCGGCCATGTAGCCGAGCGCTCCGGCGAGCAGCCGGCGGCGGACTTCGGGGTCGGCGGAGATCAGGCGCGGACCGGTTGCCGGTGTGAAGGGAATCGCCGCAAGCAGCTTGGGATAGTAGCTGCGGCCGTGGCGGCGGTAGGCGTCGGCCCACGACCAGTCGAAGATGAATTCGCCATAGGAATGCGCCTTGAGGTAGAGAGGCATCGCGCCGACGAGCGCGTCGCCCCGCGTCGCCGTCAGGTAGCGTGGCGCCCAGCCCTGCGCCGGGCTGGCGCAGCCGGTCTCGTGCAACGCGTGCAGGAACGCGTGCGACAGGAGCGGATGCGCTCCGACCAGTCGATCCCAGCGTGCGGCGGGGATCGAAGCGAGCGAATCAGTGATCGACAGCGAGACGGATGACATGCGGCGGCACTTGGCTGCGATTGTCGCGTGAGCGGCCGGTCCCGGCAAGAAATTCCGCGACTGCGGTGCATGATAAAATTCAAGCATGCGCATCGCCATCGCTCAGCTCAATCAGGTGGTCGGCGATCTCTCCGGCAACGCGGCGCGCATCGACGACGCCGTCGCGGCGGGGTCGCGAGCCGGAGCGGACCTGGTCGTTACGCCGGAACTCTCGCTGTGCGGCTATCCGCCCGAGGACCTGCTGCTGCGGCCGGCGTTCCTCGAAGCGTGCGCCAGCGAATTGCAACTGTTGGCCGCGCGCTGCTCGGGACCGACCGTGCTCGTCGGCTTTCCCGAGGTCGCGCACGGCAAGTGCCACAATGCGGTGGCGGCGCTACGCGACGGCCGCATCGCCGCGGTGTATCGCAAGCAGCAACTGCCCAATTACACGGTTTTCGACGAGCAGCGGTACTTCGAACCGGGGACCAAGGCGTGCGTGATCGACGTCGCCGGAGCGCGGGTCGGCATCATCATCTGCGAGGACGTCTGGTTTCCGGGGCCGGCGCGCGCCGCGCGCGAGGCCGGCGCGCAGTTGCTCGTCGTGCCCAACGGATCCCCTTACCACACCCGCCAGCAGGCGCTGCGCCAGAGCGTCGTCGTGGCGCGGGCACGGGAGGCGGGACTGCCGATCGTCTATGTCAACCGGGTCGGCGGACAGGACGAGCTCGTCTTCGACGGAGCGTCCTTCGTCGTCGACCGCACCGGCGCGATCGTCCAGCAATTGCCGGCGTGGCACGAGACCATCGCGGTCGCCGAGTTCGAGGGCACCACGCCCAGGGCGGTGCGCGGAGCGCTGGGCGCGGAACTCGAGCCACACGTGTACGCGGCGCTGACGATGGGCGTGCGCGACTACGTCGATAAGAACCGCTTTCCCGGCGTCCTGCTCGGGCTTTCGGGAGGCGTGGATTCGGCGCTGACGCTGGCGATTGCCGTCGATGCGCTCGGACGCGACCGCGTCCGTGCGCTGATGCTGCCGTCGATCTATAACGCCGCGATCAGCCTCGAGGACGCGCGAACGATGGCGGGCATGCTCGGCGTGCGCTACGACGAAATCCCGATCGACCCGGTGTTCAAGGCATTCAAGGTCGCGCTCGCCGAGGAGTTCCGGGGCCGACCCGAGGACACCACCGAGGAGAACATCCAGGCGCGCATCCGCGGCACGCTGCTCATGGCGCTGTCGAACAAGCACGGCTCGATCGTTCTTACCACCGGCAACAAGTCGGAGATGGCGGTGGGCTACGCGACGCTGTACGGCGACATGGCCGGAGGCTTCGCGGTGCTGAGGGACGTCAGCAAGACGCTGGTCTACCGCCTGTCGAACTATCGCAACAGCCTCGGCCGGGTCATCCCGGAACGCATCATTACCCGCGCGCCGTCTGCCGAGTTGCGGCCCGACCAGGTCGACCAGGACAGCCTGCCGCCGTACGACATCCTCGACGCGATACTCGAAGCCTACGTCGAGGAAGACTTAAGCCCCGGCGAAATCGTCGCCCGCGGCCATGCGGCGGAACACGTGGCCAAGGTTGTGCGCCTGATCAAGATCAGCGAATACAAGCGCCGCCAGTCGGCGGTCGGCATTCGCATCACGCCCCGCGGCTTCGGCAAGGACTGGCGCTATCCGATCACTTCGGCGTGGACCGAGTGGAAGAGCATCGGCGGCTAGTGTAATCTCACTGCCGTGGCGCGCTGCGCCCGGAGGGAACCATGAAGAAGATCGAAGCGATCGTCAAGCCGTTCAAGCTCGATGAAGTGCGCGAGGCGCTGTCGGAAATCGGCGTGACCGGACTGACCGTCACCGAGGTCAAGGGTTTCGGCCGTCAGAAGGGGCATACCGAGCTCTACCGGGGCGCCGAGTACGTCGTCGATTTCCTGCCCAAGGTCAAGGTCGAGGTCATCGTCGGCGACGGGTTGGTCGAGCGCGCGATCGAAGGGATCGTGAAGGCCGCGCGCACCGGCAAGATCGGCGACGGCAAGATCTTCGTCACCGACGTCGAGCAGGTGGTGCGCATTCGCACCGGCGAGTCGGGCGAAGCCGCGGTCTAGCGGCGCAGCGCATTGGGGGGAGTCACATGTCTTTCATGAGCGAGTTTCGCGAGTTTGCGGTCAAGGGCAGCGTCGTCGACCTGGCGGTGGGCGTGATCATCGGCGGGGCGTTCGGCAAGATCGTCGATTCGCTCGTCAAGGATGTCATCATGCCCGTAGTCGGCAGGATTTTCGGCGGGCTGGATTTCTCCAACTGGTTCGTGCTGCTCGGGAAGCCGCCCACAGGCTATTCCGGACCGATGAGCTACGAGGCGCTCACCCGGGCCGGCGTGCCGTTGCTCGCCTACGGCAATTTCATCACCGTCGCGCTGAATTTTCTCATCCTGGCGTTCATCATTTTTCTGATGGTCAAGCAGATCAACCGGCTGCGCAACGTGACGCCGCCGGCACCCCCGGCTCCGCCCGAGGACGTGGTGCTGCTGCGCGAAATACGCGACTCGCTCAAGCGCTGATCCGGTTGCGCGGCCGTGGCGCCCAGATGGGCGTAGGATTCACCGCGGCGGTGGACTCGAACCGCCCTACCAGCATCAACCCCGGAGGAAGCGCATGAAGTCATTGCCATCCTGCGTCGCGGTCGCGGCGCTTTGCTACTGCGCTGTTGCCGGCGCCGACATCAACGTAGGCGTAACGCTGTCGGCGACCGGGCCGGCCGCGTCGCTGGGCATTCCCGAGAAGAACACCTTCGAGCTGCTCGGCTCGCCGACGATCGCCGGCCAGAAGGTGAACTTCATCGTCCTCGACGACAAGTCCGACACCACCGAGGCGGTCAAGAACACGCGCAAGCTGCTCGCCGAAGACAAGGTCGACGTGGTCGTCGGCTCGACCATCACGCCGAACTCGCTGGCGATGCGCGACGTCGTCGTCGAGGCCGAAGTGCCGATGATCTCCATGGCGGCCTCGGCGCTGATCATCAATCCGGCCGATGCCAAGACCAAGTGGGTGTTCAAGACGCCGCAGAACGACTCGCTGATGGCCGACGCGGTCGCGGTCAACATGCGCGCCAACGGCGTGAACACGGTTGGCTTCATCGGCTTTGCCGATGCCTACGGGGACGGCTGGCTCAGCGAAATGAAGCGCTCGGCGCAAACCGCGGGGATCAAGATCGTCGCCGAGGAAAAATACAATCGCAACGACCCCAGCGTAACGGGGCAGGTGCTGAAGCTGCTCGCCGCGCAGCCGGACGCGATTCTGATCGCCGGGTCGGGCACGCCGGCGGCGACGCCGCACAAGGAACTGGTGAGCCGCGGCTACAAGGGCAAGATCTACCAGACGCACGGCGTCGCCAACGCCGACTTCCTGCGCGTCGTCGGCGCGGACGGCAACGGTGCCATACTTCCCGCCGGTCCGATGCTGGTGTACGAGCAGCTGCCCGACAGCAACGCGGTCAAGAAGTCGGCGGCCGAATACGTCGGCAAGTACGAGGGCAAGTACGGACCCGGCAGCCGCACGACCTTTGGCGGCCACGCGTGGGACGCCTACATCCTTTTGCAGCGGGCGATTCCCGAGGCGCTCAAGAAGGGACAACCGGGGACCAAGGCGTTCCGCGCGGCGCTGCGCGATGCGCTCGAGAGTGTCAAGGAAGCGCCCGCGGCCAACGGCGTGTTCAACGTGACCGCCGGCGATCACAACGGCTTCGACAACCGCGCCCGAGTGATGGTGAAGATCGACAACGGCAAGTGGGTCCTGCTCAAATGACGCGAGCCTGAAATACCCGGCTGGGGCAAGCCCGCGGCCGGCTGTTTCGTTGCGACTTCACCCGGACGCGCCGACCGCCCCCAGCGATGAACTTCTCGATCGCGCTGCTGTTAGCGCAGGACGGCATCACCAACGGCGCGATCTACGCGCTGCTGGCGTTGGCGCTGGTCCTCGTGTTCACCGTGACGCGCGTCATTTTCGTGCCCTCGGGGGAATTCGTCGCCTATGGCACGCTGACGCTCGCGGCGTTGCAGCTGGGCAAGGCGCCCGGCACGGTGGGGTTGCTCGCGGGCCTCGCCGTCGTGGCCGGGGCGATGGAGGTCCGTGCCGCCGCGCGCGACCAGGCGTGGGCGCGCTTGCCCGGCCGGCTGGTGCGCTACGTCGCGATCCCGGTGGCGATCGGCGCGGCGGTCTACCTGCTGGCGCCGTACCGCCTGGCGTTGCCGATCCAGATCGCGCTCACCCTCGCCATCGTCACCGCACTGGGGCCGCTGGTGTATCGCGTGGCGTACCAGCCGCTCGCCGAAGCGTCGGTCCTGGTGCTGCTGATAGTTTCGGTCGCGGTGCACCTGACGATGACCGGGCTCGGGCTCTGGTTCTTCGGCGCCGAGGGCTCGCGCACGCCGCCGTTCACGAGCGCCACTTTCCGGCTCGGCGAAGCCACCGTCAGCGGGCAAAGCCTGCTGGTGCTGCTGTTTTCACTGCTGCTCATCGCCGCCTTGTACGTCTTCTTCGATCGCACGCTGTACGGCAAGGCGCTGCGCGCGACCGCGTTGAACCGGGTCGGCGCCCGGCTCGTGGGCATCAGCCCGGGACTTGCCGGAAGCCTTACGTTCACTCTGGCCGCGATGCTGTGCGCGTTCTCCGGCGTGCTGATCGGGCCGATCACCACGATCTACTACGATTCGGGCTTTCTGGTGAGCCTCAAGGGTTTCGTCGGCGCGATCATCGGTGGGTTGGCGAGCTATCCGCTGGCCGCCGCGGGCGCGCTGCTCGTCGGGCTGCTGGAATCTTTTTCGTCGTTCTGGGCGAGCGCGTTCAAGGAGGTGATCGTGTTCACGCTGATCATCCCGGTGCTGCTCTGGCGCTCGCTGAGCACGCATCATCACGAGGAAGACGAATGAGCGCGCAGCGGGGCCTGCTCTGCGCGCTGGCGGTGGCGCTGTTCGCCGCGCCGCTGCTCGCGCCGCCGTTCTGGGTCACGCTGCTCAATTACGTCGGCCTGTACAGCATCGTCGCGCTCGGGCTGGTGCTGCTGACCGGCGTCGCCGGACAAACCTCGTTCGGGCAGGCGAGCTTCGTCGGCATCGGCGCGTACACGACTGCATACCTGTCGCTCAACTATCCGGCGATTTCGCCCTGGCTCAACCTGCTGGTGGGATTCGCCTTGACCGCGCTGATCGCGTTGTTCCTCGGTCTCATCACGTTGCGCATGAAAGGGCATTACCTGCCGCTGGCGACCATCGCCTGGGGCATCAGCTTCTTCTACCTGTTCGGCAACCTGGAAACGCTCGGCGGCCACACCGGCCTTTCCGGCATTCCGGCGTTGCGCTTCTTCGGGCTGGAGCTGCGCAACGAGCGCTATTTCTACTATCTGATCTGGGTGGTGGCGCTGGCTTGCCTGTGGATGACCCACAACCTGCTCGATTCGCGACCCGGCCGCGCGGTGCGCGCGCTCAAGGGCGGATTGGCGATGGCCGAGGCCTTCGGCGTGAACGCGGTGCGGCTCAAGATCGTGGTGTTCGTGTACGCCGCGGCGCTGGCGTGCGTATCCGGATGGTTGTACGCGCACCTGCAGCGTTTCATCAACCCGACTCCCTTCGGGCTCAACCAGGGCATCGAATATCTGTTCATGGCGGTCGTCGGCGGCGCCGGCAGCGTGTGGGGAGCGGTCGTCGGCGCGACGCTGATCACCTTGCTCAAGCAGGTGCTGCAGGACGCTCTGCCGCATCTGCTCGGGCGCGAGGGCAACTTCGAGGTCGCCGTATTCGGCGTGCTGATGATTCTGCTGCTGCAGCGCACGCGCGACGGCGTCTGGCCCTGGTTCGCCCGCCTGCTGCCGCAGCCGCTGCCGCGCGCCGTCGTGCCCGCGACGCCGCTGGTCAAGCGCGACCGGGTACGCGGCGACAGGCCGCTGCTGGTGGTCGATCGCGCACGCAAGGAATTCGGCGGGCTCGTCGCCGTCAACGATCTCTGCTTCGACCTGCGCGCGGGCGAAATTCTCGGGCTGATCGGACCCAACGGTGCCGGCAAGAGCACGATGTTCAACCTGATCAGCGGCGCGTTGCCGTTGACGCGCGGCACGATACGCTTCAACGGCGAGGCCATCGGCAGTCGCCAGCCCTTCGAAATCGCGCAACGCGGCATCGGGCGCACGTTCCAGCACGTGCGCCTGATTCCTGCGATGTCAGTGCTGGACAACGTCGCGCTCGGCGCGTATCTGCGCGGCCATGCCGGCGTCTTACGCGCCGCACTGCGGCTCGACCGCGGGGAAGAGGCGCGCGCCAAGGCCGAAGCCGCGGCGCAGGTCGAGCGCGCCGGCCTGCTCGAGTATCTGCACGCGCCGGCCGGTTCGCTGCCGCTCGGCAAGCAGCGCATCGTTGAAATCGCCCGGGCACTCGCCGCCGACCCGCTGCTGCTGCTCCTCGACGAGCCCGCGGCCGGCTTGCGCTACCTGGAGAAGCAGGAGCTCGCGGCGCTGCTGCACAGCCTAAGGCAGGAAGGCATGACGATACTGCTCGTCGAGCACGACATGGAATTCGTCATGGGGATCACCGACCGGCTGGTGGTCATGGACTTCGGCGAGAAACTCGCGGAAGGCCTGCCCGGCGAGATTCAGAGGAATCCCGCCGTGCTCGAAGCCTACCTGGGCGGCGTATGAGCGCCTTGCTCGACGTCCGCGACCTGCGCGTCGCCTACGGCAAGGTGGAAGCGGTGCACGGGGTGTCGCTGACCGTGGACGAAGCGCGCATCGTGACGGTCATCGGCCCCAACGGTGCCGGCAAGACGACGCTGCTCGCCGCCATCATGGGTTTGCTGCCGGCGCGCGGCGAAATCACCTTGTTTGGCGCCGCCGCCATGCGCACGACGGTCGAGCAGCGCGTCGCGCAGGGCCTGTGCCTGGTGCCCGAGCGCCGCGAATTGTTCGCGGCGATGACCGTCGCCGACAATCTGGAGCTGGGCGCCTTCCAGCGCTACCGCCGGGGTGACAAAGTCATCGCCCGCACCCGCGATGAAGTCTATCAGCGCTTTCCGCGCCTGGCCGACCGGCGCACGCAGCTCGCGGGAACGCTGTCGGGAGGAGAGCGGCAGATGCTGGCGCTGGGTCGCGCGCTGATGGGCCAACCGCGCCTGTTGCTGCTCGACGAGCCGAGCCTGGGGCTTGCGCCGCTGATCGTGAAGGAGATTTTCAACATCATCGCGGCGCTGAAGGCCGCCGGTGTGTCGATCCTGCTGGTCGAACAAAACGCGCGCGCGGCACTGCAGGTCGCCGATTACGGCTTGGTGCTGGAGACCGGTGAAATCGCCGTCGAGGGCGCCAGCGAAGGTCTCGTGGTCGATCCGCGTGTCGCGGCGACGTATCTGGGGCAGCATCGGGAACCCGGCGCGGCGTCCCCTGTCCACTCCTAGGTCCCGCGTCTGTCACTTGTGCCGGCAGCCCGCCGGCCCGACAATGGGCGCCTGCAGTCCCAACACAGGAAGCCCGTGACCGATCTCGCCCTCCCCACCGTCAATCCCCGCCTGCTCGACGAAGCGACGCGGCTGCTGCTCGCGCCAGCGGCGCTGGAGTTGCGGCAGCTCTCGCAGGTGCTCGCCGACATTCACGTCCGGCACGTCGACTTCGCCGACCTCTATTTCCAGTATTCGCGCCTCGAAAGCTGGAGCCTCGAGGAGGGCATGGTCAAGTCCGGAGCGTTTGCTATCGATCGCGGCGTGGGGGTGCGCGCGGTGTCGGGCGAAAAAACCGCGTTCGCGTATTCGGACGATATCAGCCTCGACGCGCTTGGTGCGGCTGCGACGGCGACGCGCGCCATCGGTCGCCAGGGCCGCTCGGCAGTGGCGACGGTGGGACGCATCGGCGCCGCGCGTTCGCTGTACGCAGCCGCAGACCCGGTGGCTGCGATCTCCGATGCGGACAAAGTGGCGTTGCTCGAACGCCTGGAACGCCTGGCGCGGGCGCGCGATCCGCGCGTGACGCAGGTCATGGCGTCGCTCGCCGGCGAGTACGAGGCGGTGCTGGTGGCGCGCAGCGACGGGCTGATCGCCGCCGACGTGCGGCCGCTGGTGCGGCTGTCGATCAATGTGATCGTCGAGGAAAACGGCCGGCGCGAGCAGGGTTCGGGCGGTGGCGGCGGGCGCGTCGACTATCGCTACTTCAGCGATGCAATGTTGCATGAATATGCCGAGAAGGCGGTCGATCAGGCGCTGCTCAACCTCGGCGCGCGCGACGCTCCCGCCGGGACGATGACCGTCGTGCTGGGACCCGGCTGGCCGGGCATCCTGCTCCACGAGGCGATCGGCCACGGCCTGGAAGGCGACTTCAACCGCAAGGGCACCTCCGCGTTCGCCGGGCGCGTCGGCCAGCGCGTGGCGGCCAAGGGCGTCACCGTCGTCGACGACGGCACCATCGCCGACCGGCGCGGATCGCTCAACGTCGACGACGAGGGCAATCCCACGCAGCGCACGGTGCTCATCGAAGACGGCATCCTCCAGGGCTACCTGCAGGACACGCTCAATTCGCGCCTGATGGGCGTCGCCCCTACCGGCAACGGGCGGCGCGAATCGTTCGCCCACGTGCCGATGCCGCGCATGACCAACACCATCATGCAGAACGGCGATCGCAATCCGGCGGAAATCATCGCGTCGGTCAAATCGGGACTGTACGCGGCGAACTTCGGCGGCGGCCAGGTCGACATCACCAACGGCAAGTTCGTGTTCTCGGCCGCCGAAGCGTGGCGGATCGAGGACGGCAAGCTCACCTATCCGGTCAAGGGTGCCACGCTGATCGGCAACGGACCCGACGCGCTGACGCGGGTGTCGATGATCGGCAACGACCTGGCGCTCGATTCGGGCGTGGGTACCTGCGGCAAGGACGGACAGAGCGTTCCGGTCGGCGTGGGCCAGCCGACCCTGCGCATCGACGGCCTCACCGTCGGTGGGACGGCGTAGCAAGGCAGTTCGCACGCAGTGAACCCCGAAAGCCGCACGTGAGAAAAGTTGCGCTGTACAGCAGTTCGCCGGGATCGCAGAGCGCCCAACGGAGCAGAGGCGGGCCGGCCAGTACGGAGGATCACGCCGCCCAGGCCGATCGCGCTTGCGTCCGGCCTGCCGCCGCGGCGCGGCGCGCAGCATGGCTGCGCCAGTTCGCCGCACGCTTCGAGCGCCCGCTGTGGCTGCTCGCCGGCCTGCTGCTCGCCGGCGCCGCCATCGGCATCTACGCGGCCACGCATACGACCCCGCGCGCACTCACCCAGAAGGACATCGATGCCGCGGTGCTGCATACGCTGGAAACGACGCAGCTCCCAGCATTCGCGGCCAAGGCCTTCGAGGCGGTGCGACCGTCGGTCGTGCGGGTGATCGGGCTGGGTCCGGAACCCGATCCCGGCGAGGGCAATGGCCTGAACCGCGGGAGCAGCACCGGCGTGGGCAGCGGCGTGGTCATCGTCGACAAGGGCGTTATTCTCACCAATCTGCATGTCGTCAACGGTGCGGATCGCATCAAGGTGGAGTTCTTCGACGGCATGGAATCCGATGCGACGGTGGTCGGAACGCGGCCCGAACACGATCTGGCGGTGTTGCAGGCCAAGAGCATTCCCGACGATCTGGTCGCGGCGACGCTGCGCTCGACGGCCGACCTCGCCGTGGGCGACGAAGTGGTGGCGGTAGGCTTCCCCTTCGGCATCGGTCCGTCGGCGTCGTACGGCATCGTGTCCGGCCTGCGGCGCGAGTATCAGTCGCAGGAAGGCAAGCGCCTGCTGACCAATCTGATCCAGTTCGACGCGGCGGCCAATCCGGGCAACTCGGGCGGTCCGCTGGTCACCGCGGACGGCGAGGTCGTCGGCATCGTCACCGCGATTCTCAATCCGACCGAGCAGCGGGTCTTCATCGGCATCGCCTTCGCGGTCCCGATCGAGAACGCCGCCGCCGCCGTCGGCATTGCGCCGTTCTAACCAACAATCTTCCGGCAGGAGCGCATGAACGAAACCGAAGCCCACCGCACCGACGTCGCCTCGCTGATGGAGCGCATTCTCTACGAGGTGAAAAAAGTCGTCGTCGGCCAGGACCATTTTCTCGAGCGGGTCCTCGTCGCGATGCTGGCGCAGGGCCACCTGCTGGTGGAAGGCGTTCCCGGCCTGGCCAAGACGCTGACCGTCAAGACCATCGCGCGCACCATCCGCGGCACATTCAAGCGCATCCAGTTCACTCCCGACCTGGTGCCGTCGGACCTGGTCGGCACGCGCATCTACAACCAGAAGACCGGCGAGTTCGCGACCTCGCTCGGGCCGGTGTTCACGCACCTGTTGCTGGCCGACGAGATCAATCGCGCGCCGGCGAAGGTGCAAAGCGCCTTGCTCGAGGTCATGCAGGAATATCAGGTCACGATCGCCGGAACGACGCATCGCGTGCCCGAGCCTTACCTGGTCATGGCCACGCAGAATCCGATCGAAACCGAAGGCACGTATCCGCTGCCCGAGGCGCAGGTCGACCGCTTCATGATGAAGGTTCTCGTCGGCTATCCGAACGAGGAAGAGGAGTTCGTCATCGTGCAACGCGTGACCGGTCCCGCGCAGGCAGTAACGCCGGTGGCGACGACCGAGCAGCTCGCAGCATTGCAGCGCGAATGCCGCACCGGCTACGTCGATCCGAGCCTGATGCAATACGCCGTGCGCCTGGTGTCGGCGACGCGGCAGCCGGCGCGCTACGGGCTCGCGGACCTACAGAAGTACCTTACCTACGGAGCCAGTCCGCGCGCGACCATCCACCTCATCGAAGGCGGGCGCGCGCTGGCGTATCTGCGCGGGCGCACCTACGTGCTGCCCGAAGACATTGCCGATCTCGCGCCCGATGTGCTGCGCCACCGGCTGGTACTGACCTACGAGGCGCTGGCCGAGGGGCTCACTCCGGATCAGCTCATTCTCCGGATCATGCAGCGCGTCCCCGCGCCCGAGAAGCCGCTGGAGACCCATGTCAAAGTCGGCGTCGGCGCCTGACAGCATCCTGCGCCGGCTGGAGTGGACCGTCATCCGTCGCCTCGACGGATTGCTGCACGGCGACTATCGCACGCTGTTTCGCGGCGCCGGCCTTGACCTGGCCGACCTGCGCGAATATCAGTATCACGACGACGTCCGGCACATCGACTGGAACGTCACCGCGCGGCTGCAGACGCCCTACGTCAGGGAGTACAACGAGGAACGCGAAATCGCCGCGTGGTTCCTGCTCGACCTGAGCGCATCGGTGGACTTCGGATCGACGCAGGTGCGCAAGAAGGCCGTCGCCAGCGAGTTCGTCACCGTGCTGGCGCGATTGCTGACCCGGCACGGCAATCGCGTCGCCGCGATGTACTACGGCGAGAACGTCGACATGGTGATTCCGCCGCGCACCGGCCGCAACCACGTCCTGCACATCCTGCACGAGATGCTGTCGCGACCCGAGCGTCCGCCGTCGGCGGGCACCGACCTGCGCGTGCTGCTGCGCACCGCCTACGACATGATTCACCGTCGCTCGGTGATGTTCATCCTGTCCGATTTCATCAGCCAACCGGGCTGGGGCGAGGTGCTGGCCCGCCTGGCACGGCGCCATGAAGTCGTCGCCGTGCGTTTGTACGACCCGCTCGAAATGGTGCTGCCCGACATCGGACTGCTGGTCGTCCAGGACGCGGAGACGGGCGAACAGCTCTTCGTCGATACCCACGATCGCGGCTTTCGCAAGCGCTTCGCCGCGGCTGCGGCCAAGCGCGAGGCCGAGCTGCGTGGAGCGTTGCGCACCGCGGGCGTGGACTGCCTCGAGCTGTCGACGGAAGACGATCTGGTCGACAGCATCATGCGCTTCGCCGATCTGCGCAAGCGGCGCAGCCAGCTCGCCGCAGGCGGCGGCATGCCACAGCACATAGTGGCCAAGGCATGACCTTCCTCTGGCCAGAGATGCTTTGGCTGCTGCTGTTGGTGCCGGCGTTCGTTGCGGTGTACCTGTTGCTCTTGCGCCGCAAGCAACGCGCCGCACTGCGCTATGCCAACCTGGGCGTGTTCATGGCCGCGACGGGAGCTGCCCAGCGCATCCGTCGCCATCTGCCGCCCGTGCTGTTCCTGATTGCGCTGATCCTGATGATCGCCGCGATCGCCCGACCGGCGGCGGTGGTCACGCTCCCGTCCGCGTACCAGACCGTCATCCTCGCAATGGATGTTTCGGGCAGCATGAAGGCGACCGATGTCGATCCCAGCCGCATCGCTGCGGCGCAGAACGCGGCGCGCGCGTTCGTCAACGACCTGCCGTCGCGAACGCGCATCGGCATCGTCTCCTTCGCGGCGACCGCGTCGGTGGTCCAGCCGCCGACCGGCAATCGCGACGATATCCTGGCGGCCATCGATCGCTTCCAGCTGCAGCGCGGCACTGCGGTGGGCAGTGCCATCCTGGTGTCGCTGAAGACGCTGTTTCCGGACGCCGAATTCGATCTGCGCAGGGCGAACCCGCGCGACGATTCCAAGAAGGGATCGCCGCTCGATCCTGCGCAAAAACAGGACAAGGCGGCGTTCAAGCCGGTACCCCCGGGCTCCGATGCCGGCGCCGTGATCATCCTGTTGACCGACGGCCAGACGACGATGGGCCCCGACCCCATCGAGGCCGCGCGCATGGCTGCCGATCGCGGCATTCGCGTCTACACGGTGGGCGTCGGCACGACGCGCGGCGAACTCATCGGCGCCGAAGGCTGGTCGATGCGCGTCCGGCTCGACGAGACTTCGCTCAAGGCCATCGCCAACGTGACGCAGGGCGAGTATTTCTCCGCGGGGACCGCGACCGAGCTCAAGAAAGTCTACGAATCGCTGAATTCCAAGCTCGTCTTCGAGAAGAAGGAAACCGAGATCACCGCGCTGGTCGCCGCCGCAGCGGCGGTGTTCGCACTGCTGGCCGCGTTCCTGTCGGTGTTGTGGTTCAGCAGGATCTTGTAGGCGCCGCCAGTTTGCTTCGCAACGGGAGCGTCGACAACCGCTTCCGAAAGGCGATTCGGCAAGAACGATGCGGGAAAGCTTGGACGAGCGCGCTCCCTGCGCCTGAATCGCGCATTGCTTCGCACCGCCGTTGTGCCTCGAGACGCCGAATCAGCGCTTGCCGGCACGCTTGGCGTTCGCCGTTGCGCTGCGCGCGCGCTTCTGTTGCGGCTTCAACGGGGCCTTCGCCTTGGCCGTGCGCGCGGTCGCCACGCGGCCTTTCTCGACCGCCGCCTTCTTGCGTGCCGGCGTCTTCGCCTTCGACGCGCGTTTTGGGATCGCACGGGGTTTCGGTTCCCCTTGCCGAAGCAGCGCCGTCAACGCCTTGAGCAGGTCGGTTTCCGTAATGATGCCGAGCAGCCTTCCCGCCGCATCGGTGACAGGAAGGCCGCCGATCTTGCGCTCGATGAGGAGCGCGGCGGCGTCGGTCACCGGAGCCCGGTCGCCGATGGTAACGACCTGACGCGTCATGATCCGCGCCACTTCGACGGGCGAGTTCAAATAGCGATCGGCAGCCGTGACCAGATCGCGCTCGGCAACGATGCCGGACAGCGCGCCAGACGCATCGACGACCGGAAGCCGGCGGATGCGATGTCTCTGCATGATGCCCATCGCTTCCTTGAAGTCGGTGTCCTCCGCGATCGTGATCGGGCGGGCTGTCATGTGCTTGCGAACGTCCATGGTTGATCCCCTTGGCGGAGTTTGCGGACAAGTAAACAGCATTGCGCCGCCTGGCGCGGTTTTGCTCCAGTATGGTCCATCACGGGCAGTCGATGTTGACGTTGGTCAAGCAACCACTGGCGAAGCGACGCGACGACTGCCGGTCCTCTGCTGCATCCATCGCGGGTCCAGACGCCGCGCTCGACCTGGCTACTTGGCGCAGCCGGAAAGCGCGGCAGATGCATTGCCGACCTGAGTCGCCCGCTCCGGGGCGGGTCTACGGTTGGCTTGCGTCGGGGCGCCTCGCGCTTGCGCCGGCGTGAGCGCTGCGGCTCATCGAGACCGCGTCCTCCTGCTCGAGCTCCTCGAGCCGCGTCTCGAGCTCGAGCACGGTGCGGTCGCATTCCGGCAGCAGCACGTCCTGCAGCGCGCGCGCCCGACGGACGCTGCGCCGGTACTCGAGGGAAAGCCGCTCGAGATTGCCGGCGTGCGCGCCCAGCGCAGCCGCGCGGTCAAGCAAGGCGCGAAACGCTTCACGGCAGCCTTCGGCTTCCGGCGAGCGGTCCGCCGCCGGAGACGCGGGCTCTGCCTGCCCGGCGAGTTCGGCCTCCTGCAACGGCACGCCCATCAGCGCGCGCATGCGGGCGTGCAGGCGCACCGCGCCGAGATCGGCGGCCGGATACACTTGCAAGCCTTCCAGTCCGTTGCGGGCGACGGCGGCCTGCAATGCAGCCAGTGCCGCATCGTGCGCCGCCTGCAGCGCTTCAAGCGCCTTCGCGTGGAGCGCGAGCTCGCGCAGGATCTCTCCGGCCAGCACCAGGCATTTCTCGTCGAGGAAGACATAGCCCTCGTGCAGGGCGCGACGCTCGTCCTTCAATTCGAGCACAGCGCTGCGGGTGGGGGAGGCGTCGGCCATGGGGACGGGTTGCGGGGGAGGGGGCGGCGCGGCGCTGACCGCGAGGCAGTCGGCGTCAGGGGGCAATCGAGGTCGCAAGATGCGCGGCGATCTGCGCGTCCGACAGGCGCGTCAGCTCGCCTTTGGGCAGCGCGGCCAGCAGCCGCCAGCCGATCTCCATGCTTTGTTCGAGGCTGCGCGGCGCGTCCTGGTGGACGATCTGGCGCTCGAACGCCGCGCCGAACGCGAGGTAGCGACGGTCGGTCTCGGCGAGTCCCTCGTCGCCGACCACGCTGGCCAGCACGCGCGCCTGCACGGCGCGCGCATAGGCGGCGTAGAGTTGGCTGGCGAGCGCCGGATGGTCCGGGTGCGTGTAATTGCCGCCGGTGCCGTCCTTCATCAACCGCGACAGCGACGGCAGCACGTTGACCGGCGGATAGACGCCGCGCCGGTCGAGGTCGCGCGAAAGCACGATCTGTCCCTCGGTGATGTAGCCGGTCAGGTCGGGAATCGGATGGCTGATGTCGTCGGAGGGCATCGTCAGGATCGGCAATTGAGTCAGCGTTCCCTTGGCGCCGCGGATGCAGCCGGCGCGCTCGAACAGCGTCGCCAGGTCCGAGTACATGTAGCCCGGAAATCCCTTGCGGCTCGGGATCTCGCCCTTCGACGACGATACTTCGCGCAGCGCCTCGGCGTAGTTCGTCATGTCGGTGAGGATGACCAGCACGTGCTTGCCTTCGACGAAGGCGAGGTACTCGGCAGCCGTGAGCGCGAAGCGCGGCGTCAGCAGCCGCTGCGTTGACGAATCGTTGGCGAGATTCAGGAACAGCGCCGTGCGCTCGAGCGCGCCGCCTTGCTCGAGACTGTGGCGGAAGAATTCCGCGCTGTCGTACGGGACCCCGATGCCGGCGAACACGATGGCGAAATCCGCACCCTCGCCCTTGCGCAGGCGCGCGTGCCCGGCGATTTCCACGGCGAGCCGGTCGTGCGGCAGTCCGCCGCCGGAGAACAGCGGCAGCTTTTGCCCTCGCACGAGGCTATTCATCAGGTCGAGCGTGGTGATGCCGGTCTCGATGAAATCGCGTGGGTTCGCGCGCGCGACCGGATTGATCGGCAAGCCATCGATCGGGTAACTCGCGCGCGCCGCCACCGGCGGTCCGTCGTCGATCGGGCGACCGACGCCGTCGAGCACGCGGCCAAGGATGCCAGGGCCCAGGCCGAAGGACAGCGGCTTGCCATAGAAGCGCACGACGGTTCCGGCGAGCGTCAATCCCGCCGTCGATTCGAGCACTTCGATCGTCAGGAAGTCGTTGTCGAGCGCGGCAACGCGCCCGAGTCGCGTGCGGCCGTCGGTGCCGTGGACCTCGACCGCGTCGCCCAGGCCGACGCTGAGCGTGCGCCTGAGGAACAACAGCGGCCCCTCGAGCCGCGTTGCGGCGCCCTCAACCGTGAGCCGCATCGTCCGCTCCAGTTACGCCGCGCAGTTCGACGAATTCGCTCTCCAGCGCGGTTTCGAGCGCGTCGAAGCGCGCGAGGTCCTGGTCGCCTATTTCGTCGCCCATGCGCTGCAGCCGCCGCAGGCAGGTCATGGTCGCGATCCGTTCCGGGTGAATGCCGGCCGTCGCCGCCGCCTCGGCGAGGTCGATGAAGCGGCCGATCAGGCGCATCATCGCGCTCTGGCGCGCCGGTGCGCACACCCGATCGATCGGCGAAAACGCCGACTGGCGCAGGAACGCCTCGTTGACGATGTCGGCGCATAGCAACGTGAGCTGCTGGCGCACCGGCAGCGCGTCCTTGCCGATGATGCGTGCCATCCGCTCGAGCCGCGCCTGGTCGTCCAGCAGGGTGAGGAAGCGGCGCCGCAATGGCAGCCACTGGCTGTTGCCCTGGCTCGTCCACCAGGGTGCGAAGGTGCCGGCGTCTTCCGCGTAGGACTGCAGCGGATGGATCGCCGGATAGAAGCGCGCCTGCGCCCGCTTCACGTCGAGTGCCCAGAACGCCTTGACATAGCGCTTCGTGTGACTGGTCACCGGCTCCGAGAAATCGCCCGAGGGCGGGCTGATCGCGCCGATGACCGTCACCGAGCCGGTGCCGCCGCACAGCGGCTCGACGAGCGCGGCGCGCTCGTAGAAGTCGGCCAGCCGCGACGACAGGTACGCCGGGTAACCGCCTTCGCCGGGAAGCTCGCCGAACCGGCCCGAGACCTCCCGTAGCGCCTCGGCCCAGCGCGACGTCGAGTCCGCCATCAGCGCGACGTGCAGTCCCTGGTCACGGAAATACTCGGCGACGGTGATCGCCGAATAGATCGACGATTCGCGCGCGGCCACCGGCATGTTCGACGTGTTGGCGATGACGACGGTGCGCTCCATCAGCGGACGCCCCGTTTTCGGGTCGTCCAGCTGCGGGAACTCGTCGAGGACACCCGCCATTTCGTTGCCGCGCTCGCCGCAGCCGAGATACACGATGACGTCGGCGCTGCAGCCTTTCGCCAGGGCCTCGAGCAGCACGGTCTTGCCGGTGCCGAATCCGCCGGGAATCGCCGCGCGTCCGCCTTGCGCGACGGGAAACAGGCTGTCGAGGATCCGCTGCCCGGTCACCAACGGCCCCAGCGCCGGGAGCCGTCGCCGGATCGGTCGCGGCACGCGCACCGGCCAGGAATGCGACATCGACAATTCGCGCGTCGCGCCGTCATCCCGGCGCAACGTGCAGACGCACGCGTCTTCGGCCAGTGCTCCCGGCGCTGCGGTGGCAATCACCTCGCCGGCGGCGTCGGGCGGCGCGAGGCACACCTGCGCTCGGCCGCCGTCGTCGGTGGCCGTCCCCAGGACCACCCCGGGCTGCAGCCGCTCGCCACGGCCGAGCCGTGGGGCGAACCGGAATATTCGCGGCGCACCCCGATGCATGCCGGCCTGCAAGTATGGGGAATCGCGACCGGGCAGCGGCCGCAGCAGGCCGTCGAATATGCCGCCGAGCAGGCCCGGGCCGAGCCGGATGGCCAGCGGCGAGCCGTCGCCGTCGATTTCGACCCCGGGCCGCAGGCCGGTCGTATCCTCGTAGACCTGTACGACGATCTCGTTGCCGTCGATGCGGACCACTTCGCCCAGCAGCGCCTGCGGACCGACGCGCACTGCTTCGCGCAGTGCGAATGGGCCGTCGGCCTGCGCGTGCAGGACCGGTCCGCTCACCGAGCTCACCGACGCGCGGCTCATGCGGTCGCCCGCTCCGCTTCGAGATGCGCGAGGAACCGCGCACCATTCTCCGCGCGATCGTGCAGCAAGCCGTCGAGAGTGCCGTCGACGACGGCGCCGCCGCCAGCGATCCGCAGCCCCGCCCGGATCGTCGCGTCGGCGCGGCACACGGGTGGCGCTGCGCATTCGCGCGCGAGCGTTGCCCCGAGTTCATCGCGCTCCGCCATGGGCCAGTCCGGTTCGTGATCAATCTGCCAGCGGACGGGCGGAAGCGAGGTCCGCGCTCGGGCGACGACATGCGTCGTCCAGGCGCGCCGCGTTTCGGGTATGCGCCAGCGTGCGAGCAGGGCGTCGGGCAGTCGCCGCCACGTCAAGTCGAGCAGCACGGTTGACCGCCGCTGCGCGGCGAGCCGTTGCCGAGTCTGCAGGTTCGCGCGGGCCGCATGGACGCGTTCTTCGCGCTGTCTGCGTTCATCCGCGAACGCCTGCCGCGTGCGCTCGCGCGCCGCGCGGTTCGCCTCGCCGAGCAGCGCGGCAGCGCTGGCTCGCGCTGCGCCGACGATCGCCTCAATCTGCGCGCGTCGATCGGCCTCGACGATGTCGAGCAACGCCTGCATGCGCAGTTCGATCGTCATGTCTCGTGCACCCTGCCGCGTGCGCCGTCCATCAAGAGCCCAGCCCCAGCTCGGCGCGCAGCCGCGACGCAACGTCCGGCATGGGCGTTTCGCCCTGCAAATCGGGGACCATGACGGTGAGCGGCGCGAGCGCCATCTGGGCGACGCGCAGCTCGGCCGCGGGCACGCGCGCCGCGACGGTGGCGGACACCAGCACCAGCGATGCCTCGGTGCGGGCGCGCGCGAGGGCCTCGGCCTCGCCGCCTCGCTCCGGCACGCGGGCGTCGACGCCTGCCAGCCGGTGTCCGGCCGCGCTCACCTCGTCGCCTAGGTAGATCGCGAGCTTCATCCGGCGAGCCGGTTGAGGATCAGGATCGACACGATCAAGCCGTAGATGGCGATCCCCTCGGCGAGACCGACGAAGATCAGCAGTCGGCCGAACAGCTCGGGCTTTTCGGCGATCGCGCCGACCGCCGCGGTGCCGACCTTGGCGACGGCGAAGCCGGCGCCCAGTGCGGAAAGCCCGGTTGCGAGCGCGGCAGCGAGGAGCCCGAAGCTCCAGGCATCGGCGCTGGCGCCTGAGCCTGCGGGTGCGGCGGCGGCCAGCGCAGGTGGCGTCGCGACGAGCAATACGCTGGCCGCGAGCGCGAGCACGCCGGCCAGGACGACGAGGGCAACAGGAAACGCTTTCGGGCGATTTTTCATTCATTTCTCCTGCCACGAGGGCGGGGTCGGCAGCGGATGAAATATGCGTCCCTCGGCAACGAGGAAACGCGCGAAGAATTCGAACAGAACGAGCCGCGTGGTCTGGATCGACACAATGAGCGCCTCGAGCACCAGCACCACGAGGTTGCCCGCGACGAGCACCAAGCCGCGCCCGACGATGCTGTCGCTCGCGTGCATGAGAGCGACGATCGCCGACGAAAGCCCGGCGTGCGCGAGTGCGAACGCGCCCACGCGGGCGAACGACAGCGTGTTGATCAGGACCTGCACACCGCGTTCGAGCAGTTCACCCAAAGCGGAGAAAGCGGCGCGAATGCGTCGCTCCACCGCCGCGCGCCCGACACAGAACCATAGCGCTCCCGCTGCGGCGAGGGCGAACCCGGCGCGGTCGAACACGGCGGCGAGAAGGCCCGCGTAGGCGACCAGGAAGCCGAGGTCGGTGGCGAGCCAGTCCGGCAGCGCGCCGCGCCAGTAGGCTTCGACACCGTTGAGGATGAACCCGACGATGAGAAGCAGCGCGCCGCCGGCAAGCGGCACCAGGAGGATCGTCAGCGGATCGTCGAGCGGCGCGATCCACAGCGGCGTCAGCGCATGCAGTCCGAAGACGCTGCCGAAAAGCAAGCCGAACACTATGGCAGCGGCGCCGCCGGCGACGATCAGCATCGCCAGCGGCCAGCGTTTGCGCAGGTACAGGCCGGCGACGATCAGGACCAGACCCTGGCCCACGTCGCCGAACATGTAGCCGAAGAGGAGCGGCACGGTAAAGGCAAGCAGCACCGAGGGGTCGACCTCGTTGCGCGCCGGCATGCCGAGCGCCCGGCTGAATACCTCGAACGGGCGCGCCCACCACGGATTGACCAGCAGGAGCGGCGCCCGCGCACCTCGCGGCGGCGGCGGAAAATGGAGCAGCGCGCTCGCGCCCGACGTCTCGACGGCGTGGGCGAGCACCCGATCGCCGAGGTCGCTGGTCCAGCCGGTGATCCAGCAGAAGTGTTCCCCGGACTCGAGCGCACGCACGTTTTGCGCCACCCACTGCAGCCGATTCGCGTCGCCGAGCGCGCCATACAGGTCGTGCTTCGAGTGCAGCGACTCGAGCGCCGCGTTGAGTTCGCCAATGCGTCGCGCCTGCGCCGCCTGGCGCAGCGCAACGTACGACGCGTTGCTCGCGGCATCGGGCAGCAGCCACGCCGGCGGTGGGCACGCGCGACCCTTGGCTGCCTGCAGTTCCGCCACCACCGATTCCAGCTCGGCGGGACGGCCGACGACGACAGCGTAGTGGCTGCCTTCGATTTCGAGCGGGCGGACCAGGGCGGCGGCGGGCACGGGCAGCGCCGCGCCCGGCGGAAAGACGAACAGCCGCGCCTGCACCACCGGCCCGGCGGAAGCCAGCATGCTCCAGTCGACCGGCGTCACGCCGATCGCGGCGATCACGCGTTGCCACAGGGCGAGTTCCGCGTGTTCGGTCGCGCAGCGTTGCAGCTCCTGCACGACGGGCTCCGCCTCTTGCGCCCAGGCGCGGATGCGCTTCAAGTCGCGCGCGAGCTGGGTTGCGGGTGCCTCCGGAAACGCGGAAGGGCGGTGCCCTGACCGCGGCCAGTACGCGCGATAGCGCGACGAGAGCTCCTGGAACTCCTGGAGCAACGGTCGGGCTTCGGCGAGTCCCGGTGGCAGCTGCGCAGCCGGCCGCGCTTCGAGCTCGACAGTGGCAGTTGCGGCAAGCGCCTCCAGAACGAGCATCGCGTCGTCGCGCGCAGCCAGGATCTCGAACCAGCGGGCAGGGCGGGGACGGATCATGACGCGAGCGGCAGGCGCGGAAACGCGGCGCGACGCAGGAGTTCGCCGCGCAGTCGCTCGAAGTCGAGCGCGCACAGCGCGAGGAAGATGAACGCTGCCGCAGGCTCGAGCATGGTCTTGCGGAACAGGACAAGCAGCCGCACCTGAAGCGCTCGGCGCAGCGGCCAGCCGTCGCGGACCGTGGCGTCGTCAAAGCGGCGAAAGTGCGTTTCGAACGCGCGCTCGAGATCGCGGTGCGACGCTTCGTCGGCGAACGCTGCGCGCGGCAGGCGCCGCGACCACTCGGCATGCCATGCGCCCGCCATCGCATCGGGCCGGCGCCACGCGAGAGCAAGCGGCGCGAGTGTACCGAGGTCCGGGGCGCTGCCGGACCCATCGTATTGCAGGTCGCGATAGACGGGATCACCAGCGATCCAGGCCAGCCGCGGTCCGCCGCGCGCGAGGTACTGGACGACGGGAACGTCGACTAGCGTCGAGCACCACTTGACGGCCGGCTGCCATTCGTCGGCCATCCAGCCGGCCACTTCGGCCACCAGCGTTCGCCAGTGGACGCGCAGCTTCGCTTCGACCGCATGCGCGTCAGCGTCAGGCGCGATGCCGGCGATCCAGTCGCGGATCGCGGGAAGCGCGCGCGCGGCGTCGAGCAGTGCGGAGAAGTCGCGGACGACTTCTAGCCGGTGCCATGCCGAATCGTCCGGGCGTTCGCCGTTGCGCGCCCATAGCCGCGCGTGCGCGTACTCGATGCTGCCGGCGCCTTTCACTCGTGGCCTCCGGTGAGTTCCGCTGCGAGCACCGCGATCGCGCGCTCGAGCGACGCCAGTTCGCCGGCAGTGGGCACGTAGCCCAGGTCGAGTGCGGCGGCAGCCTGGTCGAGCGCGGCAACCTCGGCGGCGATGCGCTGCTCGAAGCGCTCACGCACCCGGCCGATGCGGCGCTCGGTCCGCTCGGTGATGGCGCGCGCCGTCGCCCGCGCACGTTCGTTCATCGCGACCCCATCCTGACGAGCCTGGGCGATGGCGGCGAGAGTCGATTGCTCCGCCTCGAGCACGCGGGCAATCGCGCGCTCGACGACCTCGTTCTGGGACGATGGCGCGGGGCTCGGCATCGGATGGTCGCGGCTGCATTAAGGGTGTTACGGGTTCCGTTACAGCACCCAATTGATATTGCGCATGCCCGGCACCCGAGGGACCCATCTTGAAAACTATTCGCTTCGGCGCAAGCGACCGTTGATCCAAGTCAATAGACGCCGCGGAAGAAAAGTTCTAAATACGCTCGACGTGCTTGTGCGAAGCAAGGTCCTGGAAATGTCGGCGCGGCGTTGGGGTGTGCAATGGCGCGCGGGCAGCAGCGGAGGAACCACGATGATCGAGACCTACTATGACCTGATGCGCAGGCAAGGCATCTCGCGCCGCAGTTTCCTGAAGTTCTGCAGCTTGACCGCGGCCTCGCTGGGCCTGGGGGATGCCGGTGCGCAGCAGATTGCGCAGGCGATGCAGACCAAACAGCGCACACCGGTCGTGTGGCTGCACGGCCTCGAATGCACCTGCTGCACCGAATCGTTCATCCGCTCCGCGCATCCGCTTGCCAAGGACGTCGTGCTGTCGATGATCTCCCTCGACTACGACGACACGCTGATGGCGGCTGCGGGCCACCAGGCGGAAGCGGCACTCGAGCAAACGATCGCGAAGTACAAGGGCAACTACATCCTCGCCGTCGAGGGCAATCCGCCCCTCGCCGACGACGGCATCTACTGCATTCCCGGCGGCAAGCCGTTCGTCGAGAAGCTTCGCCACGTCGCGAAGGACGCGAAGGCGATCGTGTCGTGGGGCTCCTGCGCGTCGTGGGGTTGCGTGCAGGCCGCGAAGCCGAACCCGACGCAGGCGACCCCGGTGCACAAGGTGATCACCGACAAACCGATCATCAAGGTGCCGGGCTGCCCGCCCATCGCCGAGGTGATGACCGGCGTGGTCACGTACATCCTGACCTTCGACCGGCTGCCCGACCTCGACGCGCAGGGCCGCCCGAAGATGTTCTACAGCCAGCGCGTGCACGACAAGTGCTACCGCCGTCCGCACTTCGACGCGGGGCAGTTCGTCGAGCATTTCGACGATGCGGGCGCGCGGATGGGCTACTGCCTGTACAAGGTTGGCTGCAAGGGCCCGGTCACGTACAACGCCTGCTCGGCGCTGCGCTGGAACGAGGGCCTGTCGTTCCCGATCCAGTCGGGCCACGGCTGCATCGGCTGCTCGGAAGACGCGTTCTGGGACAAGGGCTCCTTCTACGACCACCTGACCACGATCCGGCCGCCGGGCAATCTCGGGATAGAGGGTACGGCCGATCGCATCGGCCTCACCGTGGTCGCCGCCGCGGGCGCGGCCATTGCGGCGCACGCCGCGGTCAGCGCGGTCAAGCAGGCGCGCAGCAAGACCCGTAACGACAAGGTGGCCGAGGCGGAGAAATAAATCATGGCGACTATCGAGACCCAAGGCTTCACCCTGGACAACAGCGGCCAGCGCATCGTCGTCGACCCGATCACCCGCATCGAGGGCCACCTCCGCATCGAGGTCAACGTCGACAAGAACAACGTCATCCGCAACGCGGTGTCGACGGGCACGATGTGGCGCGGCCTGGAGGTCATCCTCAAGGGCCGCGACCCGCGCGACGCGTGGGCGTTCGTCGAACGCATCTGCGGCGTGTGCACCGGCGTGCACGCGCTCGCTTCGGTACGCTCGGTGGAGGACGCGCTCGGGATCAAGATCCCGAAGAACGCGAACATCATTCGCAACCTGATGCACGCGACCTTGTACGCGCAGGACCACCTGGTCCACTTCTACCACCTGCACGCGCTCGACTGGGTCGACATCGTGTCCGGGCTCAAGGCCGATCCGCGGAAGACCTCCGAACTCGCCCAGAGCATCTCGCCGTGGCCCAATTCCTCGCCTGGCTACTTCCGCGAGGTGCAGAGCCGGCTGAAGAAGTTCGTCGACAGCGGCCAGCTCGGCATCTTCGCCAACGGCTACTGGGGCAACGCGGCGTACAAGCTGCCGGCGGAAGCGAACCTGATGGCGACCGCGCACTACCTGGAAGCGCTGGACTTCCAGAAGGAAATCGTGAAGATCCAGACTATCTTCGGCGGCAAGAATCCACACCCGAACTGGCTGGTCGGCGGCGTCCCGAGCCCCATCAACGTCGATGGCACCGGGGCCGTGGGCGCGGTGAACATCGTGAACCTCAACATGGTCAAGGACATCTGCGACCGGACCATCGAGTTCGTCGACCAGGTGTACATCCCCGACCTGCTCGCCATCGCCGGCTTCTACAAGGACTGGGCGAAGATCGGCGGCGGACTGTCCGGCCAGAATGTGATGTCGTACGGCGAATTCCCGGACATTGCCAACGACTACAGCAACAACAGCATGCTGCTGCCGTCCGGCGTGATCCTCGGCGGCGACCTCAAGAAGGTGCTGGAGATCGACCTCAAGGCGCAGGACCAGGTGCAGGAATGGGTCGCGCACTCCTGGTACAAGTACGCCGATCCGACCAAGGGCCTGCATCCGTTCGACGGCGTCACCGATCCCGAGTTCGTCCTGGGCCCGGGCACCAAGGGGACAAGGACCAACATCGAGAACCTGGACGAGTCCGCGAAGTACTCGTGGGTCAAATCCCCGCGCTGGAAGGGCAACGCGGTCGAGGTGGGTCCGCTGGCGCGTTACCTCGTGGCGTACGCCCGCGGCAACAAGGAGATCCAGGAGCAGGTCAACGGCGCGCTGAAGGCGCTCGACGTGCCGGTCACGGCGTTGTTCTCGACGCTCGGCCGGACGGCGGCGCGCGGCCTCGAGTGCCAATGGGCGGCGCACAAGATGCGCTACTTCTACGATCAGCTGATGGCCAACATCAAGGCTGGCGACCTCAACACCGCGAACGTCGAAAAATGGGAGCCGGCGTCCTGGCCCGCCGAGGCGAAGGGTGTCGCGCCCTGCGAGGCGCCGCGCGGCGCACTCGCGCACTGGGTGAAGATCAAGGACACGCGCATTGATTCGTACCAGTGCGTCGTGCCGACGACCTGGAACGCGGGTCCGCGCGACCAGAAGAACCAGATCGGTGCCTACGAGGCGGCGTTGCTCAACACTCCGATGGTCAATCCGGCGCAGCCGCTCGAGATTCTGCGGACCATCCACAGCTTCGACCCGTGCCTTGCCTGCGCTACGCACGTGATGGGCCCGGAGGGCGAGGAGCTCGTTTCGGTCAAGGTACGCTGATCCGCCGAGGAGGCTGACGTGAAGATCAATCCGGTGTCGGGACAGGTCCTCGGGGGTCCGCTCGAGCCGATCTACGTCTACGAGGCCCCGGTGCGCCTGTGGCACTGGGTGATGATGCTGGCGATGTTCGTTCTGGCCGCGACCGGCTATCTGATCGGCAGCCCGCCGCCGGCAATCGGCGGCGAGGCCGCGTTCAGCTATTTCTTCGGCTGGATCCGCATGCTCCATTTCATCGCCGCCATGGTGTTCGCAGTGGCGTTCCTGGTTCGCGTGTACTGGGCGATCGTCGGCAACCACTCGTCGCGGGCAATCTTCATCCCTCCGGTGTGGAACGCGAGCTGGTGGAAGGGTCTTTTCAGCCAGATGGCGTACTACCTGTTCCTCAAGAAGGAGTCAGAGCTTTGGGTCGGCCACAATCCACTGGCGCAGATCGCGATGTTCGCCATGTACACGCTCGGCACCTTGTTCATCATCGTGACCGGCCTGGCGCTCTACGCCGAGCAGTGGGGCTGGGGCACCTGGCAGATGAATATGATGGGCTGGGTGTTCGTCGTGTTTGGCGATCCGCAGATGGTACGCACGCTGCACCATCTCGCCATGTGGTATCTCGTGTTGTTCGCCGTCATCCACATTTACATGGTGTTTCGCGAGGACGTCATGAGCGGTGAAAGCGTGATCGGGACGATGATCAACGGCGTGCGCATGTGGAAGGGCGAGCCAAGAGCCTGAGCGACGGCGAACGCGGGGTCTGCGACACATCATGGCGGCGCTCACCGAATCCAATGTCCGGCACCGCGGCGCCGCGGCCGGGCGACGGCCGGTGCGACTTGCCGCTGCGGCGCGCAAGCCGCCGCATCCCGGCATGTTCCTGGAAACGCGGTTCCTGAAGCCGCTGCACATCACCCAAAGCGAGCTCGCCCTTGCGCTCGGCATCTCCCGGCGCCGCGTCAACGAGTGCATCAACGGTCGCCGCGGGATCACGCCGGACACCGCCGTCCGGCTGGCGCTGTACTTCGGCAACGACGCCGGGTTCTGGATGAACCTGCAGATGGCATGGGACATGCATGCCGCGATGCACGATCTCATCGCCCGGAAGCCGCGCAAGCGCGTTGCCTGAGGGTGCGGCGACCGGCACCGCACCGACGCAAGGATTGACTTAGCGCAATATACCGGCCGGCGCGCGCGCGTACGCTCCGCCTTGTTACGGGTCGCGTAACAGGATGGCGATGAAGATCTGCTGCGAAGCGTTGGTGCTCGGGATCGGCAACGTGCTCTGGGCCGACGAGGGTATCGGGGTCCGGGCCGTCGAGGCGCTGCACGCCGGCTACGCGTTTCCTCCGGCCGTCGTGCTGCGCGATGGCGGCACGCTCGGCTTGAATCTCTACGACGACATCGCCTCGGCACGGCGCGTGCTGGTGTTCGACGCGATCGATTTCGCTCTCGCGCCCGGCACCGTCAAGGTGCTGCGCGACGCCGAGGTCCCCGCTTGGGGCCGCAGCCGGCTCTCGCCGCACCAGATCGGATTCAACGACATCCTCGCGCTCGCCCGGTTCAACGACTGCACACCGGAGTGTATCGTCGCGATCGGCGTGCAGCCGCTCGAGCTCAGCGATTTCGGCGGCAGCCTGAGCGACGTTGTCAGGACCCAGCTGCCCGAGGTCGTTGCCTGCGCCCTGCAGCAACTCGCGGCGTGGGGTTACGCAGGTACGCCGCGGCCCGCAGGAGCGACGGTCGAGCCGCTCAACGCGGCGCCCCTCGCGCTTGCGCAATACGAGTCCGGGAGGCCCTCCGCAGCCGAGGCCTGTCGCAGCGGCGATCCGCGCGTGCTTGGGCGCGTCGCGGTGGCGCCGGAGCATTGACCGTGTGCATCGGCACACCCATGCGCATCGTCGTTGCGAACGGCGCAATTGCGCAGTGCGAGGGCCGCGGGCGCAGCGAGCGCGTCGATCTCGCGCTGGTGGGCGATCAGCCGGTCGGCACCTGGATCCTCGCTCATGCGGGGTCGGCGGTGCGGACGCTGACCGCCGCCGAGGCCGCGGCGACTTCCGCCGCGCTCGATGCGCTGGAGGCGGCGATCGCGGGCGAGGCGAATTTCGACGCGTACTTCGCCGACCTTGTCGATCGCGAGCCGCTGCTGCCCGCGCATCTGAAAGGTCAGCAATCGTGAGCCTGGCCATGCCCGTGGGACCCGGCAGCGATGCGCGTTTGTTCCCGCTCATCGCAGCGCTCTTCGCGAAGCACCGCTACGCCGAAGTCGGCCACGACAATTTCGCCAGCTTCACCGCCCGGTCCGGACACACGCTGCTGCTGTTCACCGAGGATCCGTTCCGGTTCAAGGAGACGCTGGACCTCGCGGTGATCGTCCCGCAGATCGAGCTCGCCTTTCCGGGGCGCTTTGTCGTCGGCGTACTGCTGCCGGATGCGGCCCGCGAATTGCAGCCGCGCTACGGATTCCGGCGCTGGCCCGCGCTGGTGCTGCTCAAGGACGGCCAATACGTGGGCGCCATCGATGGGCTGCGCAACTGGGACGAGTATGTGGCGACGGTCACGGAACTGCTCGTGGCGGAGCCGACACGGCCGCCGACGGTGGGTGTTGCGGTGAACAGCGCCGGCGAGACGGGTGCGGCGTGCGGCGGTTGATCCACGACAGCGAGCGAGGGTCCGCATTATGAAGGCGTTTCCGATTCCCATACGCACCATCGGCACGGGTTCTCAGCCCTTGGATGACGAAGAGCTCCAGTACCTCGCGATGCCGCGCGAGATGGCGACGTTCAGCATGCCCGCGGTGCCCGAGCAGATCGCCGCCGCGCCGCTGACCGAAGCGCGTGACCTGCTCGCATTGCTGCTGCGCGAGATGGAGCGTTGGGAAACAGCATCCGCCGCACCGGGACCGCGGCTCGATCTCGCCAAGGTCGGCGCGGAAGCGCTCACGCTCATCAACCAGATGCTGGGTGAGGGAGAAGTGAGCATCAGGATCGATGGCGCGCGCACGTACCGCATCCAGGAGAGCGTGTTCACCGGACTTTGGCGCGTCGTTGCCCACGACGGCGACGGCGCACCCGTGGGCGACTGGATCGAGGCGGCGAGCATGCCCCGCGTCGTTGTCGAGACCGCGCGGAGCATCGCGGCGACGCGGATCGCGGACGTGGCGCCGCCGCCGGGCGCCATGAACTCTCCGGCACTGCTCGCCGAGATTGCCGCGCAAATGCAGGGGCCGCGAACCAACGGTGCTGCGCACGTGATCAACCTGACGCTGTTTCCGATGACTCCAGACGACCACCAGGTGCTCGATCGCGCGCTGGCGGTCGGGCCGGTGGCGATCATGTCGCGCGGCTTCGGCAATTGCCGCATTACTTCGACCAGCGCCCGCGACGTCTGGCGGGTCCAGTACTTCAACAACATGAACACGCTCATCCTCAACACCATCGAGATCGTCGAGATGCCCGAGGTGGCGCTCGCGGCCCCCGAGGATCTCGCCGACACCCGTACCCGCCTTTCCGATCTCATCGACTGGATGGGCGAGTCCTGCACGTCGTGAATGCGGGTCGCACGAGGGACCGGCACGATGTCAGCGCGCGACGAGGCAGGTGGCGATCGGGGGATCGGGCCCGCGACCCGGATGGAATGCAAGGTGTGCTGGTACGTGTACGAACCCGCCGCCGGCGACGACGTCTGGCAGATTCCGCCGGGCACGCCGTGGAGCGAGCTGCCTGCCCACTGGACCTGCCCCAACTGCTCGACCACCAGGGACGGTTTCCTAATCTTGCGCGATGACTGAGGCCGCCCTCCTGCCCGATCCGTCAGCGCGGCTCGCGGCGGCTTTCAGTGCCGTCGCGAGGCGCATGCACGGCCTGTCATTCGTCAATCCGGCGGTCGAGGTCGAAGCCGTCGGCTTCGCGCCGTGGGACGCGCATTGGCTGGGGGTGATGGTGACGCCCTGGTTCATGAACTTCATGCTCCTGCCGCGCGATCCCGCGGCGTGGCAGCCGCTCCCGCCGGGGGCAAAGCGGTGCTACGCGTTTCCCGCCGGCAAGTACGAATTCATCGGCGGCAACGATCCGACAGTCGGTGACTATCAGGGCTGCTCGCTGTTTTCGCCGCTGCTCGAATTCGCCGACCACGCGTCGGCGCGACTCGTCGCCACGCTCGCGCGCGCGGCGCTGTTCGATCCCGCGAACGCGGAGGTGCCTGCGCTGCCGGTCGCCAACCTGGCACCGGATTCCGCGGCGGCGGCGCCACGCCCGCTGGCGCAGCTGCAGGAACAACTCGGGGCGCCGCTGTCGAAACGTGACTTCCTCCGCGGCGGGTTCATCGGAGGCGAACGTGGCCATCGAGGGTGAGATCACCGTGCGACTCGGCTGGAATGGTCGCCGCGTCACGGACGTCGACATTCGCTCGACGCGGCCGTTCGCAGCCGCGCGGATCCTCGCCGGTAAGACGCCTGCGGACGCCGTCGCCACGGCGGCGATGCTGTTCAGCGTTTGCGGTGGCGCGCAAGCCGCGGCCGCGGCCAGCGCACTCGCCGCGGCCGGCGCAACCGATGTATGCGCCGATCCTGCACGCCACGAGCGCGGCGTGGCGTTGGAGACCATGCAGGAGCATTTCTGGAGGCTGCTCATCGATTGGCCGCAGGTGTTGGGCAGTGCGCCGGAACCGACACCGGTTGCCGCGGCGCGCTACCGCATCGCCGCGGCGGTGCGGGGCGCCGACGGCAGCAGTGCGTTCGGCAATGCCGCCGCGATGCGCGAGCTCGGCGCCGAGTTGTCGCGGCTCGCGACGCAGTCGATCTACGGTATGCCACCCGCCGCCTGGCTCGAGCTCGCGACCTTGCCGGCGCTCGACGCGTGGAGCGCGCGCGGCGCCACGGCGTGCGCGCGCATGCTCGCAACGATGCTTGCAGACATGCCTACACTCGGCCGCTCCGATGTCGGTCTGATGCCGGTGCCCAGCCGCGCGGCGTTGCTCGCGGTCGTTGTGCCCGCGTTGGATCGGGATCCGGACTACCCGCGCCTGCCGACCTGGGGTGGCGTGCCGGTCGAAACGGGCGCGCTGGCGCGCGTGCGGGCGCATCCGCTGGTGGCGGCGCTTGCGGAGAGCATCGGGCACGCTGCGGCGACCCGCTACGTCGCGCGCCTTGCCGACCTCGCATTGCTGCTCAGTGCGCTCGTGGGGCCTTCGACCGATGATGGCGCGGTCCCCCGGGTGCAGGCTTTCGCAGTCGGTGAGTCGGATGGTTTCGCGGCGGTGCAGACCGCGCGCGGGCTGCTCGTGCATCGGGTGCGCGTCGCCGGCGGCCGAGTCGCCGACTACAGGATCATTGCGCCGACCGAATGGAATTTCCATCCGGAGGGCGCGCTGGCGCATGGTCTGGTTGGCCTCTCCGCCACCAGCAGGACCGAGCTGCGGCAGCGGGCGCAGGTGGCAGTCCAGGCGCTCGATCCCTGCGTCGCGTGCCGCGTCGAGGTCGCCGATGCATGAAATGGCCATCGCCGAGAGCATGCTCGAGATCGTCGAGGCCACCGCGCGCGGCAATGCGGCGGTGCGCGTGTCCGCTATCTGGCTCGAGTTGGGCGCGCTGTCGCACGTCGAGTCCCACGCGCTCACCTTCTGCTTCGACGCAGTCGCCCGCGGCAGCCTTGCCGAGGGCGCCAGGCTCGAGATTGTCACCCTGCCAGGCGAGGCATGGTGCATGCCGTGCGGCGAGCGGGTCGGGTTGCAACGGCGCGGTGATCCCTGTCCGCGCTGTGGTAGCCATCAGCTCGAGGTCGTGCGCGGTGATGAAATGCGGGTGAAGGAGATTGCGATCGCGTGACCACCTGCGCGTCGCGATCCATCCGAATCGAAGGAGAGTGATCATGTGCACAACCTGTGGCTGCGGCCACGGCGATACCAGAATCGAAGGCGTTGCAGCCGACCGAAGCGGCGACGTGCACCGGCACGCCGACGGCACCGTTCATGCGCACGCGCACGAGGGCGAGCACGGGCATTCCCACACGCACGCAGGTGAGCTCGATCACTCGCCTGACGATGGCGCGAGCCGGCACGGCCAGGGCGGCGGTCTCTGGTACCGCCGGCATCTCCATGGCGGGTCGGGCAGCGAGCCCGCAGCTGGCGCCATGGGTGATCTGGGCGCGGCGCACGCGGCCGGCATGTCGCCAACGCGGGTCGTGACGATCGAGCGCGACATCCTGGCCAAGAACGACGAGCAGGCACGAATCAACAGGCAGATGTTCGCGGACCGTGGCCTGTTCGTGCTCAACCTGGTGTCGAGCCCGGGCTCGGGCAAGACCTCGCTGCTCGTGCGCACGATCGCCGCGCTCGAGGGTCGAGTGCCAGTCGCCGTGATCGAGGGCGACCAGCAGACGGCCCGCGACGCCGATCGGATTCGGGCGACGGGCGCGCCGGCGATTCAAATCAACACCGGCAAGGGCTGCCATCTCGACGCGGAGACGGTGGGGCGCGCGTTCGCCTCGCTGCCGCCAGTACAGGGCGGCCTGCTGTTCATCGAGAATGTCGGCAACCTCGTCTGTCCCGCGGCGTTCGATCTGGGCGAGGCACACAAGGTCGTGATCCTCTCCGTCACCGAAGGCGAGGACAAGCCGCTCAAGTATCCGGACATGTTCCACGCCGCTGATCTGCTGCTCATCAACAAGATCGATCTCGAACCTCATGTCGAATTCGACGCTGATGCTGCAATCGACTATGCGCGGCGTGTGCGGCCTGGCCTGCCGGTGATTTGCCTGTCGGCAACGACCGGCGAGGGGCTCGCGGCGTGGATCGAGTGGCTGCTGCAGGGCGCGGCCGCGGCGCGGGCGGCGCGCGACGGCGACATCGAAGCGCTGCGCCGGCGAATCAGCGAACTCGAGTCGGAGGTCGCGCGGCATGCCAATGCCCCGACAGCCTGATTCCCGCAAGCGCGTTCGCGTGGCACGCCTGGCTCCGCTAAGCCCGCCACCTTCGACCGTGCGCCGGCGCATCGAGGTGCAGGGGGTTGTGCAGGGGGTCGGCTTTCGTCCGTTCATCTACCGGCTCGCTGCCGAGCTCGGTCTCGACGGCTGGGTTAGGAACGACGCAACCGGGGTCACCATGGAGGTCGAGGGCGACAGCCGGTGTGTCGAGCGGCTGGTGGCCCGCGTGCGCGCCGAAGCGCCGGCCCGCGCTCGCGTCGATCGCATCGCGCAGAACGAATGCGTGCCGGTGCGCTGCGCTCCCGGCTTCGCCATACTCGAAAGCGGCGGCGGGTGCGCGGCGACGGCGATCGGACCCGACAGCGCGGTGTGCCCCGATTGCCTCGCCGAGCTCTTTGCGCCGGGCGACCGTCGTTACCGCTACGCATTCACCAACTGCACCAACTGCGGACCGCGCTACACGATCACGCGCGGGCTTCCGTACGACCGGGCGCGGACGAGCATGGCGGCGTTTGCGCAGTGCCCCGCCTGCGCTGCCGAATACGCGTCGCCGCGCGACCGCCGCTTTCATGCGGAGCCCAACGCCTGTCCCGACTGCGGGCCGCGGCTGCGCCTGCTGGATTGCGCCGGTGGCGAGGTCACGGATGGCGACCCGTTGGCGGCGACGCTCGCGCGGCTCGCGCGCGGCGCGATCGTCGCGATCAAGGGTCTGGGCGGTTTTCATCTCGCGTGCAACGCGCGTGACACGGGGGCGGTCGCGCGCCTGCGCGCGCGCAAGTCGCGCGAGGAAAAGCCGTTCGCCGTGATGGTGGCCGGCACTGCATCGCTACAACGCTATGTTGACGTTACGCGGGCCGAACGTGCGCTGCTCGAGTCGCCCGAACGGCCGGTGGTGCTGCTGCGCAAGGGCGCCGCCGCCGACCTCGGTCTCGCGGGTGTCGCGCCCGGACTTGCATGGCTCGGCGCGATGCTGCCGTACACGCCGCTGCACTACCTGCTGTTCCACGAGGCCGCGGGCCGGCCCCCGGGGTTGGACTGGCTCGCCAAAGCGCACGATACCGTTCTGGTGATGACGAGCGCGAATCCCGGCGGCGAGCCGCTGGTGACGCGCAACGACGAAGCGCAGGTACGGCTTGCCGGCATCGCCGACGCGTTCCTCGTCCACGACCGCGACATCGTGATTCGCTGCGACGACAGCGTGGTGCGCGCCGGCAGCGCCGGCGCGCAGTTCGTGCGCCGCGCACGCGGCTACACGCCGCTGGCGATCAGGCTCGCCAGGCCGGGCCCGACGGTCGTGGCGGTGGGCGGCTGGTACAAGAACACGGTCTGCGTGACCCGCGGCGACGAGGCTTTCGTCTCGCAGCACATCGGTGATCTCGACAACGCGCCGACCTGCGTCGCGCTCGAGGACACGCTCGCGCACCTGGTCGCGATCCTGGATGTGCGGCCGGATTGCGTCGCGCATGACCTGCACCCGGACTTCTTCAGCACGCGCCATGCGGCTGCGCTCGCCGCGCGCTGGGACGTTCCGCTGTGCGGCGTCCAGCACCATCACGCGCACGTCGCGGCGGTTCTTGCCGAACACCGGGTGACCCTACCGGCGCTGGGTCTCGCGCTCGACGGCGTCGGCGTCGGCACCGACGGCGCGGCGTGGGGCGGCGAGCTGCTGCGCGTCGACGGCATGCGCTGCGAGCGGCTTGGCCGCCTGCGCCCGCTGCGCCTGGCCGGTGGCGATCGGGCGGCACGCGAACCGTGGCGCATGGCGGCGGCGGCGTTGGCGCTAGCGGGACGCGACGCCGACATCCTGCGGCGCTTTGCGGCCGAGCCGGCCGCGCCGATGGTGGCGCGAATGCTGGCAAGGGCGGTCAATGCGCCCGAGACGAGCAGCATGGGCCGATGGTTCGACGCGGCGGCGGGTCTGCTCGACGTCAAGCGGCGCAGCTCGTTCGAGGGCCAAGCCGCGATGCTGCTCGAAGGCTTGGCGCAGAGGCACGGCGCGGTAACCGCCGATCCGTCGCTGTTCGCGATCACCGCGGAAAACGCACTCGACCTGACGCCCCTCGTCGGGCGCCTTTGCACGGTCGCGGACCCGGCGTTCGGTGCGGCCCTTGTCCACGCCGTGGTGGTCGCGGCGCTTGCCGCATGGGTGGGCAAGACCGCGCGTGAGCAGGGGATCGCGACGGTGGCGTGCGGCGGTGGCTGCTTCCTCAACGCGATCGTCGCCCGCGGGCTGCGCGCTGCGCTCTCGGCAACGGGGATCACGATGCTCGAGGCGCAGGCGGTGCCGCCGAACGACGGCGGCCTCGCGCTCGGCCAGGCGTGGGTCGCCCGTCATGCCGTCGGCGAAAGGCGCTGACGATGTGCCTCGCTATTCCGGTCCGGGTGGTATCGCTGGTCGCGCCGGACGCCGCGCTGATCGACGTCGGCGGCGTGCGCAAGGAGGTCTCGCTGGCGCTGGTCGACGGGGTGGCACCGGGGGACTATGTGATCGTCCACGTCGGCTACGCGCTGGCCAAGCTCGATGCCGACGCCGCGCAGCAGACGCTGCGCACCTTCGCCGAGGCCGCCATCGGGGGTGCGGACGCGCCATGAAGTACATCGACGAATTCCGCGACGGCGACCTCGCGCGCGTGCTCGCGACCGCGATCCGCCGCGAAGCGCGACCGGAGCGCGACTATCATCTGATGGAGTTCTGCGGCGGG
>Ga0209048_10000623_pt1 | contig 37318 bp, 37 predicted proteins | sample FrelakmetCRP12CR_FD_187146 | JGI IMG/M metagenome (GOLD analysis project Ga0209048, IMG submission 187146) | Freshwater lake sediment microbial communities from the University of Notre Dame, USA, for methane emissions studies - CRP12 CR (SPAdes)... | ecosystem: Environmental > Aquatic >...
GAAGCCGCTGCCTTCGATGTCACGGAAATGGGCGAACAGGTCGGCGCCGCCTGCGTCCTGGGCAATGAAGCCGTAGCCCTTGCTCTCGTTGAACCACTTTACGGTGCCGGTTTGGGTAGTCATCTAACGTTCCAATCTAAACGAAGTTTCGGTGAAGACTCACTTGTCCCCAAGTTATGTCGTAGCCAAAACAGTAAATATGCGCAGCGAATGCGGGCGCATGCAGAGGCGCACAAGAAACGAACCCGGGGGATTTCCAGCGAAACCTGACACGAGAACCGCGACAGGGTACCGACCTCAAAGCACGATGGACTTGCACAACCCTACACGACAATTCTACATCAACGCCGCCCGCCGGGGGTGGCATTCACGCCTCGCGCGTAACGACCCGGTTGCGCCCGCTTTGCTTGGCCTCGTAGAGCGCGGCGTCGGCGCGGCGAAGCATGTTGCCTTCGGTATCGCCGCCGACGCGCGAGACGGTCACGCCCAGGCTGACCGCCAGGCCTTGGTCCGTGAACCAGCGGCTGGTGTCGATCGCGCTGACCCGCTCGCGGATGCGTTCGGCGGCCTGACGTGCCGACTCGAGGTCCGTCTCCGGCAGCACGACCAGGAACTCCTCGCCTCCCAGGCGCCCGACGAACACCGGTTCGCGCACGGCCTCGGTCAGCACGCTGCCGACGGCACGCAGCACCTCGTCGCCGACCGCATGCCCGTGCCGGTCGTTGATCGGCTTGAAGTGATCCAGGTCCGCGATCATCACCGCGCAGGGCTGCGTCCCGGGCCCCTCGAGGAGCGCGCGCAGGCGTGTCAGTACCGCGCGTCGGTTCGGCAGGCCGGTCAGCTCGTCCGTCATCGCGAGCATGCGCATGCGCGCTGTCGAGCGGCGCATGCGCCAGGTCATCACCGCGAGGATCAGCGTCAGCGACGCCGCCAGCGCGGTCACCTGGACCAGCAGGCTGCTCAGGGCGTGGGCGCTTTCGAGCGCCCTTTCCACGGCGTCGCGTTCCCGCTGCAGCAGCCGGTTCTCCTTTTCCTTGGCATCGGTGTCGAACGCAACCTTGAGCGACGCGAAGCGCTGGTCGAGCTGGCGCTGCAGCAGTCGGTCGGAGTTGGCCTTGAAGGCGCGATGCAGTTCGTAAGCGGTGCGCCAGTCACCGAGCTCGGCCTGCGTTTGCGACAGCTCGCGGTAGGTGTCCACCATTTCATGTTGCGAGTCGGCGCTCCTGAAAATCGTCAGCCCCTCGTTGAGGGCGGCGAGGCTGTCGGTCGGACGCTTGAGCAGGCGCAACGCAATGCCGCGCTGAAGCAGGATCTGCGCGCGCAGCCGTGCGTCGGGTATCTGCCCCTGGAGCGCGTCGGCCTGCGCGAGCAGGGCCATGGCGCCACTGGCGTCGCCGAGCGCATTGCGCACGCTGGCCAGGCCGCGCAGCGCGTGCGCCTCGCCGCGCCGGTAGTTGATCTCGCGGCACAGTCCGAGCGAGGCTTCGAATGCCTTTCGCGCGTCGTCCCAGGCGCCGAGGTTCTCGTTGGCACGACCGAGGTTGTGCCAGGTCACGGCCTGCTCGCGCAGCAACCCTGCGGCCTGCTGGGCGTCTAGCGTGAGTTGGAAGTACTGCCGGGCCTGGGTGAAGTCGCCCATCCGGTTGTAGACGATCGCGATGCCGTTGAGCGTGGTCGCCGCCTGCTGGGTCAGGTCCAGCTTCTCGTACAGGGTCTGCGCACGGCGCAGGTCCACCAGGCCGGCGGCGTAGTCGCCCTGCACGCCACGCAAGTAGCCACGCTGGAACAACGCTCCGGCGAGCATCTCCTGGTCGCCTGCCGCGTCGGCGACACCGACGGCCTGCTGGTACAGGCTCATCGCCTGCACGTTGTCACCGGCGTATTCGTGGATCTCGCCCTGGCAGCCGAGCAGACCCGCACGCAGCCCGCTGCGCTTGAGCTTCGGCAGGAGCGCCTCGGCGGCTGCCACTTCGCGCTCGGCTGCGGCGCGATCGCGCTCCGAGAGGTGGCTGCAGAGCAGGGTTCGCGCGCGGACCTCGAGGTCCGCGTCGGGCTGCTTTGCGAGCAGCGTCAGCGCCTCCTGCGCCAGGCGCTCGCTCTCGTCGGGGCGCGCTCGCTGGGTCAGGGCGCTGCGGTCGACGAGCGCCTCGGCCGGGTGAACTGGCCCCCGGGACGCCTGCGGCACCTGCGCCCCTGCCGCGTTGGCAATGAGCAGGGCGACCATCCAGAGCAGGCGCTGAGGCATCGACGGCAGAGGGCGGGTGGCAGGTCGCCCATTCTCGCTGCCTTGGCTTGCAGGAGTGGTGGCCCCCCAAACTCGGACTTGCGGGGTGTGACTGGCTCGAAGCCACGCCGCGGTCGGGCAGTCGCCGCGCCGGGCGCACAATCCGCGGCTACTGCCCCGGCCGCAACAGAAGTTTCAGCGCATGCACACGATCGACTTCGAACTTCGGGGCGACCACATCACGCTCGATGCCCTGCTCAAGGCCACCGGCCTGGCGGGCAGCGGCGGCGGCGCCAGGGCCATGGTGGCTGCCGGCAAGGTGCAGGTGGATGGCCGCGAAGAGTTGCGCAAGACCTGCAAGCTCAGGCCGGGGCAGGTGGTCGGCGTGCACGGCACGCGGGTGCGAGTCGTCGCGACCGGTGCTGCCGCACCAGCGGCGGAATAGGCGGCTTGACGGCGCTTCGGCGCCGCGCGGTCACTTCTTCTTCTTGCTGCGGTCGGGCACCACGGTCGTGATCGGCGCCGACTGCGCGAGCGGGGTCACTGCCTTGGGTGGACCGCTGTCCTTCTTCGGCTTCTTCGCTTCCTTGTTGCTTCGCTGCTGTCCCTTGGCCATGGCGCCTCTCCTTTGCCTCGACAGCGCGAAGTATCGCGCAGCGCGAGCGAACACTTCGCGGCGCGCGTGGCACGGTACTTGACGCCTGTCAACGCCGCTGCCACCTCCGCCCGCGATGATCGGTTCGCTGCGCGACCGATCTCTCCTTTCGAAAGGCTGCCATGTACCAGAAGATTCTCGTTCCCGTGGACGGAAGCCCGACCTCCTCACGTGGGCTGCAGGAGGCCATCAAGCTCGCAACACTCACCGGCGCGCGCCTGCGTCTGATCCACGTCGTCGACGAGATTTCGTTCGCGACCGGCATGGAGGCGGCGACGATGGCCACCGGCGAAATGATGCAACTGTTGCGCGAAGGCGGCGCCCAGCTGCTGAAGAAGGCGGCGGCGCGCGTCGAGAAGGCCGGATTGCGCGTGGATATCGTGCTGTGCGACAGCATCGCCGGCCGGGTGTGCGACCATGTCATCGAGCAGGCAAGCCTGTGGCGTGCCGATCTGATCGTGCTTGGCACGCACGGCCGTCGAGGCGTCGGCCGGCTGCTGATGGGCAGTGATGCCGAGATGATCGTGCGGCTGGCCAGCGTGCCCGTGCTGCTGGTGAGAGCGAAGGAGGCTCAACCCTCCAGCGCGAAACGCGCGCCCTGACGGATCAGGCGTTCTGCGCGATGCCGGCAATCGCCCATTCGCGGCTGCCGTCGATGGGTTTGACGAGGTGCCAGACCTCGTCGAAGGGCGCTGCCGCGCCATCCTTCTCTTCGCGGATCAGTCCGTGGAAACGCACGCTCACCACCTGGCGAGCTTCCTCCTGCACGAAGTCGAGCACCTGCGCGTCGAGTTGCACCACATCGGTCTGCTGTTGCGTGCCCTTGCGCTCCTGCAGATCGAGCCTGAACACTGCGAACATTTCCGGGGTGGCGAACTGGCGCAGGTCCTCCAGGTCGGCCCTGTCGTTGGCGGCCTGCATGCGGATGAAGATCAGCTTGGCGAAGCGCTCGAAACCCGCGCTGTCGAAGCCCGCAGGCAAGGTCGGGCCGGCCGGTGCAAGCGCGGGCACCGGGCCCCGCGTAGCCACCGAAGCGCCGCCCGGTTGCGACGTCCAACTGCCGTCGGGCGCTCCACCCGCGCCCGCATATTGGAGGCCTTGCGCTGTCGCGACATCGCCACCGTTCTGCGCAGCGGGGCCGAGGCGGCGCATCACGAAGCGGATCGCCACCACCGCGGCCAACACCAGCAGCATGATCATCAGCAGGTTGCCGAACTCCGCGCCCATGCCGAGGTGGCTCATCAGTGCAGCCAGCCCAAGGCCCGCTGCGAGTCCGGCGATCGGGCCCATCCATGAGCCCCGGGGTGCCGGGGCCGGCGTCGCCGTGCCCGCGGCGGTGGGCGTTGCAGCGGGCGCCTGCTGTGCCGGAGGCGATGTCGGTGCCGGCGGCGTGGCCGGCATCTGGCGCTGCATGCCCGACGTGCCGCCACCGCCCAGGCGTTTGGCCTGCGCGTCGAGCGCCACGAAACTCGCCCCCAGCAAGGCGATGAACACGCTCAAGACGATCTTCTTCATGTTCCTGCAACTCCAGACAGCAAGGGATTGAGCCGGGCATCGTCGCGACACTACTTGTGTACTCCAGTACTCCACGATCAGGCCGCGATGCTACATGGGGAACTTCCGCCGGAGTGCAAGGGGCACTCCGCTCGGCTTGTCGAGCACGAGCAGTGTTTCGCTGCAAAGGACGTAGGCCAGCGCGACGGCTCGTGCTTCGAGCATCCGGCGGCGCTCAGAAGATGTCGACCAGGCCTGATTGCGCGGCCGATTCGGGACTGGAGCCGGCGGCGCGGACAAGCCGCAACGCCTGTTCGCGCGGCAGCCCGAGTCGCTTGAGCAGGCATGCCGCCGCGGTACCGGTGCGGCCGATGCCGGCCGCGCAGTGCAATAGCGCGATGTCGCCGCCCGTCACGGCCTGGGCGATGTTTTCGATGCCTTCGCGAAAGAGTTCGAGGTTGCCGGCCAGGCCCAGGTCGCGCATCGGCAACGGCAGCCAGCGCATCGGCAACGACCCGTCGCGCAGCGCCGCGTCGTACACCGGCGAGAGGAACGCGATCTCGTGGCGTGGTGTCAGGCAGACCAGCAGCGTCAGGCGGGTGCGTTGCGCCTCGGCGAGGAACGATTTCCAAGGCTCGAGTCGGCCGGGCATCGCGTGCAGCCACAGCGCGCCTGCGACGGACTCCGGGAGTGGAACAGGACGAAATGGCATGGGTGAATCAGGGGGTCTCTCCCGTCCGCAGATTGTCACGGATCGCCGTCCACAATGCGCGTGCGTGAAGCGGTCGGTCTCGGGCGGCGCGCACGAGTCACCGCACAATCGGATGCCGCTACCGGCGCGCGATGACACGCTTCGCAGCGGCGCGCCGTCTACTTCCCCACGCGACCCATGAGCATCCGCAACCTCGACCCCTTGTTCGCTCCGGCCTCGGTCGCCGTGTTCGGCGCCTCGCAACGGCCCGCCAGCGTGGGTGCCACGGTGTGGGCCAACCTGCGTCGCGGCGGGTTCAAGGGTCCAGTGCTCGCCGTCAATCCGAAGTACCGCGAACTCGACGGCCAGCCGGTCTTCGCGCGCGCGGCAGACTTGCCGTCGGTTCCCGATCTGGCCGTGATCTGCACGCCTCCCGCCACCGTTGCCGGCGTGATCGGCGAGCTGGGCGCCCTCGGCACGCGCGCCGCCGTGGTGCTGACGGCCGGGCTCGACGCGGGGCAGAAGGCCGCCGTTCGGGCGGCGGCCCGCCCCCATCTGCTACGCATCCTCGGCCCCAACTGCATCGGCCTGCTCGTGCCGCACATCGGGCTGAACGCCAGCTTCGCGCAGACCGACGCATTGCCGGGCGAACTGGCGTTCATCTCGCAATCGGGCGCGCTGGTCACCGCGATGCTCGACTGGGCGCGTTCGCGCAGCATCGGGTTCTCGCATGTCGTGTCGCTGGGCGAGCACGCCGACGTCGACTTCGGCGACATGCTCGACTTTCTGGCCAGCGATCCGCGAACCCGCGCCATCCTGCTCTACATTGAATCCGTGGAATCGCCGCGCAAGTTCATGTCGGCGGCGCGCGCCGCGGCGCGCAACAAGCCGGTGATCGTGGTCAAGGCGGGGCGCTCGCTACAGGGTCAGCGAGCCGCGGCATCCCACACCGGCGCACTGGCAGGCTCCGACATGGTGTACGAAGCAGCCATCGCCCGCGCCGGCATGCTGCGTGTGGACACGCTGCTGGAGTTGTTCCTGGCGGCGGAGACGCTGGCGCGCTTTCGCGCCAATCGGAGCGAAGAACTCGCGATCCTGACCAACGGTGGCGGATCCGGGGTGGTGGCGGCCGACGCTGCGGCGCTTGCCGGCGTGAAGCTGGTCGATCTCGGCGAGGCCACGCTGCGGCGGCTGGATGCATTGCTGCCAGCCAACTGGTCGCATGGCAACCCGGTGGACATCATCGGCGACGCGCCGGTGGAGCGCTACGTGCAGGCCCTGCAGGCCTTGAACGACGATGCGGCGGGAGCAGCGGTGCTGTTCATCCATGCGCCCACGGCCATCGTGTCCAGCGCCGAGATCGCGCGCGCCCTGGCCCCGCTGGTCGGCCGGCCGGAGCCCCGCCTGATGGCCTGCTGGCTCGGCGTGGCGGCGGTGGCCGAGGCGCACCGCGTGTTCCGCGACGCCGGCATCGCAAGCTACGCGACCCCCGAGGAAGCGGTGCGCGCATTCGCGATGCTGGTCACCTATCGCCGCAACCAGGCTCAGTTGATGGAGGCGCCCGCCGCGACACCGGCCCGCGTGCCGGCCGGCCCGGTCGCCGACGCGGCGGCGATACGCGCACTCGCGCAACAGGTCCTGGCCGATGGCCGCGAGATGCTCACCGAGGCCGAAGCGAGGACGGTGCTCGAGGCCTACGGCATTCCCGTCGTGGCGACCCGAAGTGTCAGCACCCAGCCGCGGACTGTCGCCCGCGCAGCCGAGGCGATCGGCTTTCCGGTGGTGCTGAAAATCCGCTCGCCCGACATCACGCACAAGTCCGACGTCGGTGGCGTGGCGCGCAACCTGGCCAACGCCGTCGAGGTGCGGGCCGCCACGCGGACGATGCTCGCGCGCATACGGCAGGCGCAACCCGATGCGCGAATCGACGGCTTCAGCGTGCAGCCGATGGTTCAACGCAACCACGCCCACGAGTTGATCGTCGGTGCGAGCATCGACAGCGTGTTCGGCCCGGTGATCCTTTTCGGCCAGGGGGGCACGTCGGTCGAAGTGGTGGCCGACCGCGCCGTGGCCCTGCCGCCGCTCAATGCGGCACTGGCCCGCGCGCTGGTGCGGCGCACCCGCGTGGCAAGACTCCTCGAGGGCTTTCGCGACACCCCGGCCGCCGACCAGGAAGCCTTGCACGCGGTGCTGGTCGCGGTATCGCAGCTGCTGGCCGACGTGCCGGAAATCGCCGAGCTGGACATCAACCCCCTGATCCTCAGCAACGAGGGCGCCATCGTGCTCGACACGCGCATCCGCGTCAGCGCCGAGACCCCCGCCGGTGCCCGCAACTTCGCGATCCGACCCTACCCGGGGCAACTGGTCGAAACCATCACCTGGCAGGGGCGCAGCCTGACGCTGCGGCCGATCCGGCCCGAAGACGAAGCGCAGCACCTGGCGTTTCTCGCGCGGCTGGCTCCCGAGGACGTGCGCATGCGTGTGTTCTACAGCCGGCGCACGATCGAACACAGCGAGCTGGCGCGGCTGACGCAGATCGACTACGAGCGCGAGATGGCCTTCGTCGCCGTGACCGAGGCCCCGGATGGCGCCCAGGAGACGCTGGGTGTCGCCCGAGCCGTGGCCGACCCCGACAACATCGACGCCGAGTTCGGCATCATCGTCCGCTCCGACCTGAAGGGCTCGGGATTGGGAAGGCTGCTGATGGAGAAGCTGATCCGCACGCAGCGCGAGCACGGCACGCGACGACTGGTGGCGACCGTGCTCGCCGAGAACGTGGGCATGCTGGCGCTGGCGCGCGAACTGGGGTTCGTGCAGAGCCCGACCGAGCCCGTCGACGGCATGCATGAGGTCTATCTCGTGCTGCATCCTGAACTCGGCGCCGATCAGCCTCTCGAAGCGGTGAACGAAGGCGGGCGCAATCGCGTCGAGCTGCTCGCGGGGCCGAACGCCGCGGCATGAAGTTGCGACGCCGCTCCGGCGGCAAGCGCTCGCTCGCGTTGGCCGGGTCCCTGCTGGCGGCGGCGACGCCGCGAGCCCAGCAGGCAGCGCCAGCGGACCCCGCCGGGAGCGCTGCCGCTGCGCCTGCGGCCGCGGCCGCATCGGCACCAGTGCCCGCGAAGCTGGAGCGCGTCGAGGTCACCGGTGGGCGCGCCAACGACACCGAGGAACGCCGGCAGTCCACCGCGGCGAAGATCGTGATCGGTCGCGACGAGATCGAGCGCTACGGCGACAGCACGGTGGGCGAACTGCTCAAGCGCCTGCCCGGCGTGACGATCCAGGGCGCACCCGGTCGTGGTGGCGCGATCCGCATGCGCGGCCTGGGCAGCGGCTACACGCAAATCCTGCTCGACGGCGAACGCGTGCCGCCCGGCTTCTCGATCGACTCGCTGGACCCGGAACAGATCGAGCGCATCGAGATCCTGCGTGCGCCCACCGCAGAGACCGGTACGCGCGCGATTGCCGGAACCATCAACATCGTCACCCGCGAAGGTCTGCGCAAACGCATCAACGACCTGAAGCTTGGCGTCGCGCACGACAACGGCTATCTCACGCCGGGCCTTTCGTGGACGCGCAACGACAGCGTCGACGCGATGATCTACAACCTGTCGCTGAGCGCAATCAGCCTGCGTCGCGGTCACGACAGTGTCATCGTCACGAACAACCAGACACTTGACGGCGACGTGACGACGCTCGCGCAGAACGAGCGGATCGCAACCCAGGAGTAGCACCAGCGGGTGAACCTGAGCGCGCGCCTGCAGTGGCGCGGTGAGCAGGGCGAGGCGCTCGTCCTGTCGCCGTTCGTTGTCCTGAGCCGGGGCCAGACGCAGCGCCAGGCGGTGCTGACCCAAAGCGTCGGCCTGCTGCCGCCACCCTACGCGAGCGCGCAGTCGGACGGCGAGAACGATTATTCGATGCTGCGCCTGAACGGGCAATGGAATCGGCGGCTGGCCGAGGCGACTCGGCTCGAAGTGCGTGGCGGCCTGGGCGAGGCGCGCTTTGCCAACCAGACCTTGCGCAACGAGTTCGATGCGGCCGACACGCTGCTGCGCGTGATCGACGACGATTCGAAGGTTCGCGACCTTTCGTTCAACCTCAACGGCAAGCTCTCTGCCCTTGTCGAGGGCGAGCGCGGCATCGTCTCGGGCGCCGAGTTCGAGGGAACGCGCCGCGCCGAGACGCGCACCACGCTGCAGAACGGCGAGCCGCTGCTCACCGAGTTCGGTGAGAACTTCAATGCCGCCACCTCGCGTTTCGCGCTCTATGCGCAGGACGAGTGGAACCCCACGTCCCAGTGGTCGGCGCATGCCGGACTGCGCTGGGAAGGCATCGCGACCAGCGGCGACCAGGCCGACGGCAGCCTGGTGCGCAACGTGAGCAACGTATGGGTGCCGATCGTTCACGCGGTCTGGAAGCCGGAGCCGGCGAGCCGCGACCAGCTTCGCATGAGCGTGACGCGGAGCTACCGGGCGCCGACGCTGCAGAACCTTATCGCCAGGCCGTCGATCTCGGCTCTCTATCCGGTGCCCGGGCCGAACGTCCCGAGCTCGCCCGACCGCGAAGGCAACCCGGAACTGCTGCCCGAACTCGCGACCGGCGTCGACGTGGCGTTCGAGCACTACCTGCCGGGCGGCGGCCTGCTGAGCGCGAACCTGTTCCGGCGCAACATCAGCAACCTGATCCGCAGCGTGACGACGCTGCAGACCGTGTCCTGGGCCGACGTGCCGCGCGGGGTGGCGCAGCCGCAGAACATCGGCAACGCGGTGACGCAGGGCCTGGAGCTCGAAGCCAAGTTCCGCCTGAGCGACTTGCGGCCCGACGCGCCGGCACTGGATGTGCGCGCCAATGCGAGCCTGTTCCGTTCGCGCGTCGCCAGTGTCGCGGGGCCCGACAACCGGCTCGACCAGCAGCCGCCGGCCACGGCCAACTTCGGCCTCGACTACCGGCTGCGCAGCATGCCACGGAGGCTGGGTTGCAACCTCAACTGGAATCCGGCGTACAAGACGCAACTGAGCGACGTGCAGGCAGTCACCGTGGGCCGCAAGCTGGTCGTCGACGCGAATGCGCTGTGGGTCTTCTCGCCCAGCTTGCAGTTGCGCCTGACGGCGAGCAACCTCGCGCCGGCCGACTACGTCCTTGGCAGCAGCTTCGACACCGAGACCGAACGCGATACGTCGCAAACGACGGCAGGCACTTGCGTCAACTGGCAGCTTCGGCTCGAGCTCAAGCTCTGAAGCCGGGCCAGCGTGCGGAGCCGGCCGCACAAGCCAAGGGCCACCCGCAGATGGCCCTTGTCGCTTCCGGACACCGCGCTTGCGCGCGGCGACGGGGTCTGGCTCCGGTGACGGGTTCCGGACTCCGCCCAGTGCTGCGGTCGATTTGTTGCCTTGGTTGCGCCATTGTGCAGGTCGGGCCAGTGCCCGATCGCCGCAACAGACGGCAAGAGCCGCCACAAATGCGGCGATTCATGCCGCGCTACGTCACGCTTTCGAAGGCCGCCTACACGAGCGCGTGGAAGCAGTCGCTCGTGGCTGCCGTGATCGGACCCAGAGTGGGTGGCGAAGGTTGCCGGCCCCCGGTCGGTCGGCGCTGCGTGGCGCAGGCCATCGGTCTACCGGATTGCAGGGCAGCGCAGCGCCGGGCCGAACCGCAGCATCTCATTGTTGGCCGGCATCGCCACGCGCTCTTGCAGCGTGAGCGCGGCGGCGGTCGCCACGATCTCGAGGTCGGCCAGGCGGCGCAGGCCCCAGGCCGGATTGCGAGCGCGCAGGTCGGTGTCGAAGGCGAGGTTTCCCGGCGCCGTGGCGATGCCGTCGATCAGGAAGGGGCCGTAGAGGATCAACTGCCCATCGTGCTCGAGGTGCCGTGCAGCGCCTTGCATCAGTGCGTCGCACACGGGCCACGGCGCGATGTGCAGCAGGTTGGCGCAGAAGATGGCATCGAAGTGCGTCGTGATCGGCCACGGCCGGGCCATCACGTCCAGCCTCAAGGGTGGCTGCAGGTTGGCCAGGGCAGACGCTTCACGCCAAGCCGCGATCGACGCCAGCGAGGCCGCATCGGCGTCGGTCGGTTGCCAGGCCCACGCGGGCAGGCCAGCCGCGAAGTGAATCGCGTGCTGCCCGGTGCCGCTGGCGATCTCTAGCGCCGTGCCGCGCGCGGGCAGCCAGCGTTGCAGCACCGCGAGGATCGGTTGCCGATTGCGCTCGGCCGCCGCGCTGTGCAGCAGCGCATCGCTGGCGTGCATCCCGTTAGCCACCCGAGAGGCTGCGCTCGTTGTCGCGCGAGTCGTTGTCGAGATGACTCGTGCAATCGAGCAGCGCCAGCCCGTGCGGCGGCACGGCCGAGACGATCGTCAGCGACGTATTGCCTATGCGCGGCGGCAGCTCGATGCCTGCGGGCAGCACCACGTGGGCGTCGAGAATCGCGCGGATCACGAGGCCGTGCGTGACGACCGCGAGCGAGCCGGCCAGCGCGGCGCGCATCGTCACCAGCATCGCGAAGGCCTTCGCGACACGGTCGGCGAATGCCCTTGCTGATTCGCCGCCGGCCGGCGCTGCGGTCATCACGAGTGGGTCGAAACCCAGCGTGTCGTACCGCAGGCCGCGCAACTCGCCGAAGTTGCGTTCCTGCAGCAGTTGGCTGGTGGTGATTGAAAGCCCGGTGGCGGCGCCGATTGCCTCGGCGGTGCGCAGTGCGCGGGGCAGGTCGCTGCTGACGATCCCCGCCAGCCCGAGCCGCGAGAGCCGGCACGCCAGCGCATCGGCTTGCAGAAGCCCGGTCGCGCTCAGCGGCGTGTCGATCGGCTGCAGCACGCGCGCCGCATTGAGTGCGGTCTCACCGTGACGGATCAGGAAGAGGGACATCGGCTCGGCAGGAATGCGAAGTCGGGTTGCGCCGCTGCATTGTCGGTGACGCGGCAAAGCTGCGCGGTCTCGCCCGGCCGTCTCGCGGCGCCGGCACGCCGATGCGGCACGATGCATCGAGAGCTGCCTCTAATGTGCGAGGTGCAGTTTGGGTTTCGCTCTCTAGGGATTGTGACGAGACTCGTCTGGAAGTCGGGTTGTCCATCAGCGCAGTGCTTGAAGAGTCCCGACTGAATGTTCCGCAACAACACTGACGAAAGCAGATCATGAAGACTCAAACTCTCAGCAATGTCACTTTGCAGACGATCGAAAACTACCGGAATGCAGCGAGTTTGGCTGTTGACGCCTATCGTGCCGGTAGTCATCGTCTGATCGAGGCCGTCAACGGCAGCCTCGAGAAGAATGTCTATAGCCGCACCGGCAAGGTCGCCCCGCAGCTGACGAACACGCTGATGCAGGTGCGTGGTGGCTTGACCGACATCATCGTCAAGGGTGTCGACGAGATGAGCCTGCGCAGCGAGAAGGTGATCGAAGTGTCTTCGACGACCGCTGCCGCACAGGTTGCGAAGGTGGCCGAATTCGCCGCCGGGATCGATAACCGCATCGTCGTCAACGGTATCGAGGCTGCGGTCCGCCTGAGCATGCCGGGGGCACAGGCTGCGCTCGCCGTGTCGGCCAAGGTTGCCGAGGGTGCGGACGCGCTGTCGCGCGCCGCCGGCGTCAAGAAGGCGAAGGCACGTGTCGTCAAGACTGCGCGGAAGAAGGCCGCCGGTGCGAAGCGCGCCGTCGTGCGCAAGGCGTCGTCCACCAAGGCCGCGGTGACCCGCAAGGCCGCAGTGACGAAGCGCAAGGTCGTCGCGGTAACCAAGGCGCCGGTGGCCCGCGCCAGGCGCAAGCTCGCCGCGGTCTCGCAAGCCGTCGCGGCCTGAGTTTCGATCGAGACGGCAGCGGTGGGCCCACGCCCATCGCACCGAACTGACAAGGGGGTTCGATTCGCGTCGAACCCCCTTTTTCATCGGGGCTGACACCGTGCGCACTCGGCGAAGGGGTCGTCGTGCGCGCCTCCCCTGCACAATGGCACAGGTGCTGAAGTCCGGCGCGCGCCGCGCCGCCCGCAACCCAAGCCATTCGCAGGAGAACCCGATGAAGACGACGAAGGCGATGAAGACGAAGAAGCTACCGCCGGTACCGATATGGAAGGCCGTGCCTGGCTACACCGACATCCTCTACACCAAGGCCGAAGAGGGCATCGCCAAGATCGCGATCAACCGGCCGGAAGTGCGCAATGCATTCCGGCCCGAGACGATCCGGGAACTGCAGGCTGCCTTCGCCGACGCGCGCGACGACGCGAGCATCGGCGTGGTGATCCTCACCGGCCAGGGCAGGGAGGCGTTCTGCTCCGGCGGTGACCAGCGCGTGCGCGGCGATGCGGGCTATGTGGGCGGCGACGGCGTGCCGCGCCTGAACGTGCTCGACCTGCAGCGGCAGATCCGCACCCTGCCCAAGCCCGTGGTCGCGATGGTGGCCGGCTACGCGATCGGCGGCGGCCACGTGCTGCACATGGTTTGCGACATCACGATCGCCGCCGACAACGCGCGCTTCGGCCAGACCGGGCCCAGGGTGGGCAGTTTCGACGGCGGCTACGGCGCCTCGTACATGGCGCGAATCGTCGGGCAGAAGAAGGCGCGCGAGATATGGTTCCTGTGCCGGCAATACGACGCACCGCAGGCGCTGGCGATGGGGCTGGTCAACTGTGTCGTCCCGTACAAGCGGCTGGAAGAGGAAACGGTGCAGTGGTGCCGCGAGATGCTCGCCAACAGCCCGATCGCTCTGCGCTGCCTGAAGGCGGCCTTGAACGCCGACTGCGACGGCCAGGCCGGCCTGCAGGAGCTCGCCGGCAACGCGACGCTGCTCTTCTACATGTCGCAAGAGGGCCAGGAAGGGCGCAATGCCTATCTCCAGAAGCGCAAGCCCGATTTTCGAAAGTTCCCGCGCCTGCCGTGAGCAGCAGGTGTATCGCGCCACGGGTCCGGGTTTGACCGACGCGTTCTCGATCTTCGCCGCGGCGCGCGACGCGACCGACGCGACCGCGTTGGCCATCGGCGAGCAGCGCTTGAGCTTTGGCCAGATCGCGGAGAGGGTGCGCGAGCGGCTGTGCTCGCTGAACCTCGATGCGAGCGACGGCGGTGCCTTTCCGCTGACCGGCAGCAATACGCTGGAGACCCTGGTCACGCTGTACGCCCTGCTCGAGGCGCGTGTGCCGGCGCTGCTGCTCCATCCGCGCCAGACCGAGGCCGAGCGCGCCGCGGTGGTCGACGCAGCGCGGCGAGCCGGCAGTATCGTCCCCACCGATGCCGCAGCGGTGATCTACACCTCGGGCACCACCGGCGAACCACGCGGCGCGGTGCTGACGCGCGCGGCCCTACTCGCATCGGCACAGGCGAGCGCCGCCAACCTGGGCTGGCAGGAAGACGACTGCTGGTTGCTTGCCATGCCCATCGCTCGGGTGGGCGGGCTGTCGATCCTCACCCGCTGCCTGTCGGCGCGGCGCTGCGTGGCGTTGGCGCCGGCATTCGACGCGCGCCTGCTGCCACGCTGGATCGCGCAGCAGCGCGTCACGTTGGTCTCGCTGGTGCCGACGATGCTCACGCAGTGCCTGGAAGCGAATCCCGACTGGACACCGCCGCCCCGGCTGCGCGCGATCCTGCTCGGCGGCGCCGAGGCGTCGGCACGGCTGCTACGGCGTGCGCAAGAGCGCCGCCTGCCGATCGTCATCACCTACGGCTGTACCGAGACCTGTTCGCAGGTCGCGAGCACGCCCTACGAGAAGCGTTACGAGGCGGCGAAGTGCGGCGCGGGCAGGCCGCTGCACGGTGCGCAGCTGCGTGTCGCTGACGGCCGCATCGAGGTTCGCGGACCGATGCTGATGGCGGGCTACCTCGGCGAGCCCGCACTCGACAGCCAGGCCTGGTTCGATACCGGCGATCTGGGCGAGATCGACGCCAGCGGCTACCTGCACGTACATGCACGCCGCACCGACCTGATCGTCAGCGGCGGAGAGAACGTCTATCCGGCCGAAGTCGAGCGCGTGCTGGAAAGTTGTGCAGGTGTCGCCGCGGCCGGCGTGTTCGGCCTGCCGGACGAGACCTGGGGCCAGACGGTCGCCGCGGCGCTGGTCGCCGACGCTGTAGCGCCGAGCGAGCAGGCGCTCGGCGACCACATCGTCGAGCGCCTTGCGCCGCACAAGCGACCGCGCAAGTTCTGTTTCGTCCCCGCGCTGCCGCAGACGAACGCAGGCAAGCTCGATCGCCAGGCGCTGGTCGCGATGGCCGGTGCACTTCGACCGCTGAGACCCCTTCGCGGCAAGGAACCCGCCATGCACGCACCCACGACCGCACCCTTCGGCAGCTGGAAGTCGCCCATTACTGCGCAGCAGGTCGCCGCGGGCACGAGGCCCTTGTCTGCGCCGCAGATCGACGGCGGACAGGTCTACTGGCTCGAAGGCCTGGCCGCCCAAGGAGGGCGCGTGGCCGTGGTGCGCGCCGGGCCGGACGGTACGAGCGCGATCATGACGCCGGCGCCGTTCAACGTCCGCAGCCGCGTGCACGAGTACGGCGGCGGCGCCCTGCTGGTGGCTGGCGGCACGCTGTACTTCTCGAACTTCGCCGACAACCTCGTCTACCGCCAGCATGGCGAGTCGGCCCCCGAGGCACTGACCGGCAACAGCCTGCACAGGCACGCCGACTTCATGCTCGACACGCGCAGGCAGCGCCTGGTGGCAGTGCGCGAAGATCATTCGCAGACCGGCCAGGAGGCGCGCAACAGCCTGGTCGCGATCGGGCTCGAAGGCGGCGAGCGCGAACTGGCCGGCGGTTTCGATTTCTATGCCGCGCCTCGGCTGGCGCCCGATGGCCGGCAACTCGCCTGGCTGTGCTGGAACCACCCGCTGATGCCCTGGGAGGGCACCGAACTCTGGCTCGCCGACGTGGCTGCCGACGGTGGCCTCGCGCGGGCGCGGCGCATCGCCGGCGGGCCGGATGAATCGCTCTGCGAGCCCCTGTGGTCGCGGCGCGGCGAACTGTTCGTCGTGTCCGACCGATCCGGCTGGTGGAACCTCTATCGCGTTGCGGACGAAACGTTGCTGGCGCTGTGCACCATGCAAGCTGAGTTCGGCCGGCCACTGTGGGTGTTCGGCCAGGCGATGTTCGGCTTCACGGGCGACGACGAGATCGTCGCCACCTTCATCAAGCAAGGGATGAGCAAGCTCCTTCGCATCGATCTGTCGGGCGGCACGCAGCACACCGTCGACACGCCTTTCACCGACCTCGACGAGCTGCGCGCCGGGCCCGGCTTCGTGGTGGCGGTGGCGGGCTCGCCCACGGCGGCGCAACAGGTGGTGCGCATCGATGCGACAAGCGGTGCGCACCAGGTGCTGGCGCGCAGCCTCGACGAGCTGCCGGAAGCGGGCGACCTGTCGTTGCCCGAGCGCATCAGCTACCCGAGCAGGGGCGGCCGAGTCGCGCACGCCTTCTTCTACCCGCCGCGCAATCGGGATTTCGTGGCGCCGACAGGCGAGCTGCCGCCGCTGATCGTGATGAGCCATGGCGGGCCGACATCGATGGCTAGCAGTACCCTCAGGCTCTCGGTGCAGTACTGGACCAGCCGCGGCTTCGCGCTGCTCGACGTGAACTACGGCGGCAGCAGCGGCTTCGGCCGCGCGTATCGAAACCTGCTCAAGGGTCAATGGGGCGTGGTCGACGTCGACGACTGCGTCGCCGGCGCGGTTCACCTCGCCGACAGCGACCGTGTCGACGGCGAACGCATGGCGATTCGTGGCGGCAGCGCCGGCGGCTTCACCACGCTGTGCGCGCTCGCCTTTCACCGCGTCTTCAAGGCCGGCGCGAGCTACTACGGCGTCAGCGACTTGAAGGCGCTCGACGAGGACACGCACAAGTTCGAGTCGCGCTACAACACCTGGCTCGTCGCCCCACCACCCGAGCGCGAGCGGCTCTACGCCGAGCGTTCACCGGCACTGCACGCGGACAGACTTTCATGCCCAGTGATCTTCTTCCAGGGACTGGACGACAAGGTCGTGCTGCCGGCGCAGTCGGAGCTGATGGTCGAAGCCTTGAAGGCGCGAGGCATCCCGGTGGCCTACCTGGCCTTCGAGGGCGAGGGGCACGGCTTCCGGCGCAAGGAGACGATCCAGCGCACGCTGGAAGCCGAGGCGTCCTTCTACGCGCAGGTGTTCGGTTTCGCTCTCGCGGACGCGGTCGAGGGAGTCGCGAATCAGGGTGAAGCCCGCCCGGTGTTTGCCTTTGCGAAGAAGTGTTAAGGGCAGGTAAATAGGCTGGCTTTGGGCCCCTTCTTGCTCAATTCGGGGTGAGAGTCGCCGATGTCTGATGGAGCCCCTCGTTCCTCAACTGAAAGGCCCTCCATGAGCGTCAGCGCCACTTCCAGCTTCTTGTCGCCGCTTGCCGCAAACGCGAGTCTCCAGACACCCAGTGTCAACAACGCGTCGGATCCCGACGGCGACGGGGATGGCGGTGGGCGCGTTCACCACCACTCGCACCGCGGCGGTGGCCAGATGCACCAAGCGCTGACGCAAGCGCTTCAAAGCCTCGGCTTGTCCATGCCTCAAGGCACAACGGGTGCCGGCGCTTCGAGCCAGACCTCGGCGTCGAGCGACAGCGACGGCAATTCGAATGGTTCGAGTTCCGCGACCAGCAGCGTCAAGCAGGACATGCGTCAGTTCATGCACGCGCTCTTCCAGGCGGTGAAGAGCGAATCGGCCCCGGGCGCTTCGAACGGCTCGGATCCGACCTCGACCAAGACGAGCTTTGCAGACGGCTTGTCGGCATTGATTTCCCAGGTCGGCAACGGTACGGCGCCTTCGGACCTGCAAACGGCATTCACCAAGTTGGCGGCCGACTTGCAGCCTGCGGCTGCGCCGGTGGCCGGCGCCGCGACGACCACCGGAACCGCGGATAGCGCAGCGCCGCAGGCGACCCTGCAGGCCTTGCTGACCGCGTTGCAGCAGGACCTCGGCTACGGCAGCTCGACGGCCCCTGCCGTTGGCAATTCGATCAGCACGCAGGCCTAAGGGACGGGCGGTCGGCCCGACACGCGCAACGCGTACGCCATGTAGGCGACGATGCCCAGGTTGGCGAGCAGCATGACGAGCTTGATCCCGCTGAAGCCCCTGGCGATTTCGTAGAACTCGACCGGCACGTACAGGCCGCCGCTCGCCACCGCAAACCACTCGGCCCAGCGGCGCCTGTGCCACAGCCCGAAGGCCTCGGTGGCACGCATCGCCGCGTAGCCGAAGGCGCCGGCGGCAAGTAGCCAGAGTTGCGAACTCGAAGTCTTGCCTGCCAGGTCGACGAAGATGTGCGGAAAGCCCTGCGCAGGGTTCAGATGCATGTGACGCGCCAGGTCGTCGGCGACCTGCGCAGCGCCCTTGTGGATCGCCGACAGCAGCCCGAAACCGGCGACGAGCACGATGGCTGCCTTCGCGGCCTCCATCAGCGCGACGACGCGCACGCCGTGGGTGGTTCGAGTCGGGTTCGACATGTTGCCGTTCGCTCCTGCCGCGCGTGGCGCACGCGACGCCTTGCCGCGCGCCGTCACTTCGCGAACGAATCCCGCAGTGTCGTGGTGCGGTTGAAGACGAGTCGTTCCTGGCGGTGGTCGACGCGGTCGGCGACGAAGTAGCCGTGCCGCTCGAGCTGGAAGCGGTCTTCCTTTCGCGCCGCCGCGAGCGACGGTTCGAGGAACGCCGTCACGACCCGCAGGCTGCGCGGGTTCAGGCTGGCCTTGAAGTCGCGCCCGCCGGCGTCGGGCTGTTCCTCGGTGAACAGGCGTTCGTACAGGCGCACTTCGGCCGGCACGGCGTCGTGCAGCGCGACCCAGGTGATCACGCCCTTGACCTTGATCGCATCGGCGCCCGGCGTGCCGCTCTTCGTGTCGGGCACGAGCAGCGCCTGGACTTCGGCGACGCGGCCCTCGGCGTCCAGCGTGCAGCCAGTGCACTCGATCACGTGGCCGTACTTGAGGCGCACGCGGTTGCCGGGGAACAGGCGGAAGTAGCCCTTGCTCGGCACCGGCATGAAATCGTCGCGCTCGATCCAGATCTCGCGCCCGATGGCGAATGCACGCCGGCCGCGCTCGGGCTGCGCCGGATGCACCGGCGCGCTGCAGGCATCGATGGCGCTGGCGCCCATCACGGCGTCCCAGTTCGTCAGCACGAGCCTGAGCGGGTCGAGCACGGCCATCGCGCGTGCTGCCTTCGGGTCGAGGTCGTCGCGCAGCGCGATGTCGAGGCTGGCGTAGTCGATCCAGCCTCCCGCCTTGCTGACGCCCGTGCGCTCGGCGAAGAGCTGGATCGCCTCGGCCGTGTAGCCGCGGCGGCGCAACCCGACGATGGTGGGCATGCGCGGGTCGTCCCAGCCATCGACGATCTGCTCGTCGACGAGTTGCTTGAGCCTGCGCTTGCTGGTGATCACGTAGGTCACATTCAGTCGCGCAAACTCGTATTGATGCGGCCGCGGCCGGGCCAGCAGGCCGAGCGCGCACAGCGTGTCGAGCAGCCAGTCGTAGAACGGCCGCTGGTCCTCGAACTCGAGGGTGCAGATGCTGTGCGTGATGCTCTCGAGCGCGTCCTCGATCGGGTGCGCGTAGGTGTACATCGGGTAGATGCACCAGCGGTCGCCGGTGTTGTGGTGGGTCGCGCGCTTGATGCGGTAGAGCGCCGGGTCGCGCAGGTTGATGTTCGGGCTCGCCATGTCGATCTTCGCGCGCAGCACGGCGGCGCCGTCGGGCAGGTGTCCGTCGCGCATCTCGCGAAAGCGCGCCAGGTTCTCGGCCGGCGTGCGGTTGCGGAACGGGCTCGCGGTGCCGGGCGTGTTGAAGTCGCCGCGGTGCGCGCGCATCTCGTCCGCGCTCTGCTCATCGACATAGGCGTGGCCCGCCTCGATCAGTGCTTCCGCGGCGCGATGCATGAAGTCGAAATAGTCGCTGGCGTGGTAGAGGTGGCTGGTGCCGTGGGCGTCCCACGAGAAGCCGAGCCAGCGCACCGATTCGAGGATGGCGTCGACGTACTCTTGTTCCTCCTTCTCCGGGTTGGTGTCGTCGAAGCGCATGTGGCAGACGCCGCCGTAGTCGCGCGCGAGGCCGAAGTTCAGGCAGATGCTCTTCGCGTGTCCGATGTGCAGGTAGCCGTTGGGCTCGGGCGGAAACCGGGTGCGGATGCGCGCCGGGTCGAGGGGCCCGGCTGCGTGGTGCGCGGCGTCGCCGGGCGTGCCGGCGAAGCGGCGCTGCGCATAGGTGCCCGCCTCGAGATCGCGCTCGATGATGGCGCGCAGGAAGTTGCCGGACTTGATTTCTTCTTTGGGGGCGCTCATGGGCCGGGCAGCGCGGTCGGCGCGGCGTCGAGATGGGGTGCGGCCGATTCTATCGGCGCGCACCAGCGCCTCCGACTCAGGGCCTGTCGCGCAGCCGCTCGATCTCGCGCTTGAGCATTTGCTCGCGAAGGCCTTCGCCACGCAGGCTGATGAAGGTCACGATGCCATGGATCGCCAGCCCGATGCCCCAGCCCAGCAGCGGCCAGACGTGCCAGTTGCCGCGCCCGGACACGCTGCTGATCACGAGCAGCCCGAGATTGACCAGCACGTACACGAGGAAGTGCGTATAGAAGCCTATCTTGATGCCGACGCGGCGGCGCGCGCGGGTCTCGATATCGTCGGGATCGATGCTGCGGCTCACGGGTTTGCTCTTTGCGGGGGTGGTGGGAGGCAGCGCTACATCGCCTTGAAGCGATGAGCATACAGCCGGCTCGCGACCAGCCTGTCGGGGTGGCCGGCGAGCGTCAGCGTGTGCTTGCCGGACTCGTCGCGCAGCGCGCAGGCGATGGCGTCGGCGCGCACGACGGTGCTGCGGTGAATCTGCCAGAAGCGCTGCGGGTCCAGTAGCGGCAGCAGCTCGCGCAGCGAGGTGCGGATCAGGTGCTCGCGCTCGGGCGTGACGACCCGCAGGTACTTGTCGGCGGCTTCGAAGTACAGCACCGTGTCCACCGGCACCATGTGAATGGCGGCGCCGACCGCGGCGGGGATGACTTGCAGCCACTCGGGCGGCGCCGCCCTGGACGCGGCAAGTTCCGGCGCCGGCAGCAGCTGGCGCAGCTGCTCGACCGCCGCCTGCAGCGCGGGCTCTGCCGCGGTCGGAACCTGGCTGCGCAAGCGCAGGGCGGCCTGCAGTCGGGTACAGGTCTGTGCCAGCCGTTCGCTCTGCACCGGCTTGAGCAGGTAGTCCACCGCCGCATGATCGAAGGCCTGCAGCGCGTACTCGTCGTACGCGGTCACGAACACGATCAGCGGAAATGGCGCGCTGCCGGGTGCGCCGGGCCAGTCCTCGGCCAGCGCCCGCGCTGCCTCGAGCCCGCTCATGCCGGGCATGCGGATGTCGAGGAACAGCAGTTCCGGCCGCAGCGCCAGCGCCTGCTCGACGGCTGCCTGGCCGTGGCTCACGCTGGCGACGACGCGCAACCCAGGCCACAGGCGTGCGAGCTCGGCCCGAAGGCTTTCGGCGAGCAGCGGTTCGTCTTCTGCGATCAGTGCGCTGGCGGCGATCACAGCGGCATCCTCAGCGTCGCCAGCATGCCGCCGTCGGCGTCGGGCGCGGGCGCGAGATCGAGGCTGGCCGCGGGGCCGTAGAGCGCCTCCAGCCGTTCGCGCACCTGTTCGACGCCGAATCCCGTTCCTTGTCCGGACGCGACGGCTGCCAGCCCAGTCCCGGTGTCACGCACGCGCAGCACGAGCTGCCCGCATTCGCTCCCGGCGCTGACGTCGATGCGCCCACCGCGCACCTGGGGCTCGAGTCCATGCTTGATCGCGTTCTCGACCAGCGGCTGCAGCAGCAGCGCCGGCACCTGTCGCGCGGCGAGATGATCGGGCAGCGTGAGCCGCGTCTGCAGGCGCCCACCCATGCGGATCTGCATCAGTTCGAGGTAATCGGCCAGGCGCGCGAACTCGCTGGCGAGGGCGTGCGTGCTGCCGCGCGAGGCGTCCAGCGTGGCACGTAGAAAGAGGATCAGGCGGTCGAGCATGGCCTGCGCGCGCGGCGGATCGATACCGATCAGTGCGCGCAAGTTGGCCAGCGTGTTGAACAACATGTGCGGCTCCAGCTGTGCCGCGAGCAGCTTGAGGCGCTGCTCGGCGGCCATGCGCTCGGCCTGCTCGGCCTTGGCGTGGCTGGCGGCGAGCCGTGCGCGGGAGTAGAAGTAGTAAGTCGCGGCGACGCCGGGAATCATCGACAGGATCAGGATCGATGCGAACGAGCGCAGGTCGAATCCCAGCGCGTGAGGTTCCGCCGCGTCGAACAGGCGTGCCGCGATCTCGTATCCGACGACGTAGCCGGCGAGCGTGCCCAGCGGAAGGACCGCCGCCATCCAGCCCCAGCCGGGCCACTCGCCGCGCGCCCGGCGGATCTCGGGAGATGCCTGTCGGTGCACCCAGTGCGCCGCGAGCATGCGCCCACAGTCGATGAACAGCCAGCACCCGAGCGCGATGCAGACCGAGTAGGCGAGCGACGGCAGCAAGCGCTGACCGGGCATCAGGCTCAGGCACAGCGCGACCGCGACGCCGATGGCGATGGTCTGCAAGCCGCGCCGGCCGAATCGTTGCAGCCGCGGCGAGGGAGCGTGCGAAGGCACGGGCGCGTTCATCGATCTCGATTCTGGCTCACCGCTGGGGCCGTTGTCATGCGGCGTGTACTGGCAGCCCGCGGCGGGTGAGGTGCCACAGCGTCATCGCGCGGCCCGCGAACAGCCCGCTGAAGACACCGTAGGCCATGCTGACGGCGGCGGCGAAGCCGGTCGCATGGCGCAGATCCGGGTGCTGCGCGAGGCTCATCCCGACGCCGAACTTAGTGCAGAAGATGCCGAGGATCAGCAGCAGCGGCACCCAGCTGCCCGGCAGGCGAAAGATCTGCTCTGCAGCCGACCAGCGCGCACCGCGCGGACTGCCGGCGTGCCAGTTCCACGTCGCAGCGGCCAGCCCGCCGAGCGCCCAGGCCACCAGTGCCTGGCCCGACCCGAAGACCGAGATCACGCCCCAAAGCGACAGCGCGAGCATGGCCGCCGGGAGCAATGTGGTGCGCCGCAGCTTGACTGTCCGAGGGAAGGCCTGCCAGACCCCCAGCGACAACAGCGCCGCCAGCAGCGGCCAGACCCAGACCGGCGTGTGTTGAAGAACGGCGAGGAGGAAGTCGGTCGGTGGCATCGCGCGGCTCGATGTTTCGATGGCGACACTGTGCCGGACCGCAGCGCGCGACGCCACCGGCATGCGACGGCGTGCCTGCGGCGCGTCGCGAAGAGAACGTACGAAGCGCGAAATGCAGGCTGTGGCGGTGACCGGCGCTTGCGTGGCCGCCGTCGCGCGCTATTGCAGCAGCTGAGCGGAGCGGATGCGCTCGAGCTTGGCCGCATACAGGTCGCGATCGCCGCGCGTGGTGCTGTTCTCCAACGCCAGCGCCAGGTGCTCGCGAGCCTGCCTGGCGTCGCCGAGCCTGGCGTAGGTGATGGCGAGCCAGTAGTGGAACTCGTGGTAGTCGGGGGCACGGGCCACTTCGCGCGCGAACATCTCGCGCGCCGTCTCGAGCTTGCCATCGCGCAATGCGGCCTGGCCGCGCTCGAAGAAGCTGAATGGCGGGTCCGACTCCAGCTGCGCGAGGCGTTGCCGGAGCGCGCCAGCCTCGGCGGCGCGCCCCTGGTTGCCGAGCACCTGCGCCAGGTTGGCGACGATCTGCGGGTTCGACGGTTCCTGCGCCATCGCGTAGCCTAGCACGCGCTCTGCGGCGGCCAGGTCGCCATGACGACGGTAGACGACGCCGAGCGTGTTGTAGGCGCGGGTGAAGCGCGGATCCTGCACGACGGCCTCGCGCGACCACCAGTAGGCCTCGTTCAGCTGCCCGCGTGCGAGCGACTCGGCGGCGCGGTTGTTCATGTACATGGCGATCACCGTCTTCTCCGACAGCATGCGCGCCCGTTGCTTGCTGGAATCCGGTGACGGCAGGAAATCGACCGTCAGCACATCCGGGAACTGCGTGCCGGAGAGGGCATCGCCGAGCCTCGGGCCAAGGCCGAGGTTGATGTGATCGACGACGAAATAGATGTCGCCACTTCGGGCCAGCGTCTCGTCGGTGTAGAGGCTGCGGTATTTCACCGCCAGGCCGAGTTCCTTCGCGAACGCGGCGGTCATGATGACCAGCGACAGGCAGTTGCCCGAGCGTGCTTCGAAGGCCTGTGCTGCATTGCGCGTCATCGCCGAGTCGTACTCGAGCCTGAGCTCGCCCTTGCCGTAGAGCGCATCGACGAGCCGCTGCTGGCGGTTGCCGCGGCGCAGCTGGTCGGCAATGTCCCGGTCCAGATAGCGCTTCATCGCCGGGCTGAGCGCGAACACGTCATCGGCCCGGATGCGCTCGGCAGGAGCAGCGAAGTTCGCGTCGCTGAAGAAGCGCTCATCGGCTTGCTGCGCGGGCCGTGTCGCACAGGCCACCAGCAACGCGGTCAGCAGCAACCCGGCCCAAGTCTTCATCCTGCGTCTCCCTGCAGGTTTCCATGGTAGTCCGAATGGCCCGGCGAGGGGACGGAAGAATCCGTCGCCCGCGGATCTTGCGGTCAGCGACGGCGCGATCCGCCGAGTAGCGAACCGAGCACGCCGCGCACGATCTCTCGACCGACCGACGAACCGATCGAGCGCATCGCCGAGCGCGCTGCCGACTCGGCAAGGCCTTCGTGCTTGCCGCCACGCGGGCCGGTCGAACCGAACAGCACGTCCTTCAATCCGCCGAGCACCCCGCTGTCGGCCGTCTCGCCCGGGCCACCGCTGGTCGACGTGGTGCGCGTGCCCGGGTCGGCGAGGCTGCCCGGCGCGCCACCTGGCGGCGCGGCGCGGCCCTTGAGCTTCTCGTAGGCCGATTCGCGGTCGACCTCCTGCTCGTACACCCCGGCCACCAGCGAACCCGCGATGAGCGCCTTGCGCTGCTCGGGCGTGATCGGCCCGATCTGGCTGCCCGGCGGCAGCACATAGGCGCGTTCCGTCGGGCAGGGCCGGCCCTTGGCGTCGAGCAGGCTCACCAGCGCCTCGCCGACGGCGAGCTCGGTGATCGCCGTGCCGATGTCGAGCCCCGGATTGGCGCGCATCGTGTCGGCCGCGGCCTTGACCGCCTTCTGGTCGCGCGGCGTGAACGCGCGCAGCGCGTGCTGCACCCGGTTGCCGAGCTGCGCGAGCACGCTGTCCGGGATGTCGAGCGGGTTCTGCGTCACGAAATAGACGCCGACGCCCTTGGAGCGCACCAGCCGCACGACGAGTTCGATGCGCTCGACGAGCGCGGCCGGCGCGTCCTTGAACAGCAGGTGCGCCTCGTCGAAGAAGAACACCAGCTTGGGGGCGTCGAGGTCGCCCACCTCGGGCAACGTCTCGAACAGCTCCGAGAGCATCCAGAGCAGGAAGGTGGCGTACAGCCGCGGCGCGGCGAGCAGCTTGTCGGCGCCGAGGATGTTGACGACGCCATTGCCTGCGGTCGTCTGCATGAAGTCGGCGATGTTGAGCATCGGCTCGCCGAAGAAATGCTCGCCGCCCTGCTCCTCGATCTGAAGGAGGCCGCGCTGGATGGCGCCGATGCTGGCCGCGCTGACGTTGCCGTAGCCGGTGGTGAACTGCGCGGCGTTGTCGCCCACGTGCTGCAGCATCGCGCGCAAGTCCTTCAGGTCGAGCAGCAGCAGACCGTTGTCGTCGGCGACCTTGAAGACAAGGCTCAGCACGCCCTGCTGGGTCTCGTTGAGTGCCAGCATGCGCGCGAGCAGCAGCGGGCCCATGTCGCTGACGGTTGCCCGAACGGGGTGCCCCTGCTCGCCGAACACGTCCCACAGCGTGCTCGGGCAGGCGAACGGCTCGGGGGCCGCGATGCCGCGCTCCTTCAGCACCGCAGCGAGCTTGCCGCCGATGTTGCCGGTCTGGCTGATGCCGGTCAGGTCTCCCTTCACGTCCGCCAGGAACACCGGCACGCCGCGGCGGCTGAAGTTCTCGGCCAGTGTCTGCAGCGTGACCGTCTTGCCGGTGCCCGTGGCACCAGTGACGAGGCCGTGCCGGTTCGCCAGTGCAGGCAGCAGGTGGCACTCGATGTCGCCACGCTGTGCAAGAAGAATCGGCTCGACCATGGGAACTCCCGGGGGTGGTACGTAAAATTGCAGTCTATCCAAAGATCCCCGACCAGATCGCAACAGCGGGCGCTCCGGGCCCGGACCGTCAACAGGAGCTCAACACGACATGGCCGGACATTCCAAGTGGGCAAACATCCAGCACCGCAAGGGCCGCCAGGACGAGAAGCGCGGCAAGGTCTGGACGCGCATCATCCGCGAGATCATGGTCGCGGCCCGCCAGGGGGGCGGCGATCTGGCGATGAACCCGCGCCTTCGGTTGGCGGTGGAGAAGGCGAAGGCGGCCAACATGCCGGCCGACACGATCAGGAAGAACATCGACAAGGCGACCGGCAACCTCGAGGGCGTGAGCTACGAGGAGATTCGCTACGAGGGCTACGGCATCGGCGGCGCGGCTGTCATCGTCGACTGCATGACCGACAACCGCGTGCGTACCGTGGCCGAGGTGCGGCATGCTTTCAACAAGTATGGCGGCAACCTCGGCACCGAGGGGTCGGTCGCGTTCCAGTTCAGGCATTGCGGGCAGTTCGTGTTCGCGCCCGGCACCAGTGAGGACAAGGTGATGGAGGTGGCGCTGGATGCCGGTGCCGAAGACGTGCTGAGCGACGACGACGGCGCGATCGAGGTGATCTGCGCGCCGCCCGATTTCGAGGTCGTGCAGGCCGCGCTCGAGGCCGCGGGCCTGAAGCCCGAGCTCGCCGAGGTGACAATGCGACCCGAGAACACCATTGGACTGAAGGGCGACGATGCGCTGCGGATGCACAAGCTGCTCGACGTGATCGAAGACCTCGACGACGTGCAGGACGTTTATCACAACGCGGAGATCGGCGAGTGAGCGCGAAAGAGGGGCCCCGCGCAGCGGGGATCGAAGTGCGAACTCGGCGGGATCGCCGACACCTGCGCGGAGCGCTCTGTCTGGCTTGGTGGGGGCGATCGGAATGAAGGTCCTCGTCATAGGATCGGGCGGGCGTGAGCACGCGCTGGCGTGGAAGATCGCCGCCTCGCCGAGGGTGCAGAAGGTCTTCGTGGCGCCGGGCAACGGCGGCACGGCGCGCGACGCCAGGCTGCAGAACGTGGCGATCAGCGATCTGGGCGCGCTGGCCGACTTCGCGGTGGCCGAGAACATCGCGCTCAGCGTCGTCGGTCCCGAGACGCCACTGGCGGCCGGCGTGGTCGACGAGTTCCGCGCGCGCGGCCTGCGCATCTTCGGGCCCACGCGGGTTGCCGCGCAGCTCGAGAGCTCGAAGGCCTTCGCGAAAGACTTCATGCAGCGCCACGGCATTCCGACGGCGCTCTACGCGACGTTCACCGATGCCGCTGCGGCCCACGAGCACGTGGATCGCCACCGCGCGCCGATCGTCGTCAAGGCCGATGGGCTGGCCGCTGGCAAGGGCGTCGTGGTCGCGATGACCATCGACGAAGCACACCAGGCGATCGACGCGATGTTGCCGCGTGGTCACGCTGAAGCCACCGGCGCGCAGCCGGGCACGGGCGGCGCGCGCGTCGTGATCGAGGAGTTCCTGGAAGGCGAGGAGGCGAGCTTCATCGTGCTGTGCGACGGTCGCAACGTGCTCTCGCTCGCCACCAGCCAAGACCACAAGCGCCTGCTCGACGGCGATCGCGGCCCGAACACGGGTGGCATGGGTGCGTACTCGCCGGCGCCGGTGGTGACGCCCAACGTGCATGCGAAGGTCATGCACGAGATCATCCATCCGACCCTTGCCGGCATGGCCGCCGATGGCAACCCGTTTACCGGCTTTCTCTATGCCGGGCTGATGATCGATGCGCAAGGCCGCGTGAAGACGCTCGAGTTCAATGCCCGACTCGGCGACCCCGAGGCGCAGCCGATCCTGATGCGGCTGAAGAGCGATCTGTTCGAGCTGCTGATGCACGCCGCCGACGGCACGCTGGACCAGGTGACGCTCGAATGGGACCGTCGTGTCGCACTCGGCGTGGTGATGGCCGCGCACGGCTATCCCCTCGCGCCGCGCACGGGCGACGCCATCGGCGGCCTGCCGGCGGAGGCACCGGACGCGATGGTGTTCCACGCCGGTACCGCGCTGCAGGGCAAGGCGGTGGTCACCGCCGGCGGGCGCGTGCTCTGCGTCACGGCGCTCGGAGACTCGGTGAAGCAGGCGCAGCATCGCGCCTACGACGTGCTGGCCGGCATCCACTTCGACGGTGCCCAGTACCGTGGTGATATCGGCTTTCGCGCGATCAAACGCTGAGCCTGCAGGACGATGGACCTTGCCGAGCCCCTGGTGCAACTCGAAGACATGAATACTCACGACGTGCGCAGCTACCTGCTGGGCCTGCAGGATCGCATCGTCACCGCGCTGCAGGCCGAAGAGGGCAAACCCTTCGTCAGCGACGGCTGGACGCGCGAGCCGGGTGGGCGGCTGGAGGGCGACGGCTTGTCGCGCCTGGTCGAGGGCGGCGAACTGCTCGAACGCGGCGGCTGCAACTTCAGCCATGTGCGGGGCAAGACGCTGCCCGTGTCGGCGACACAGCATCGACCGGAGCTCGCCGGCGCGCCATTCGAGGCGATGGGTGTCTCCCTCGTGTTCCATCCGCGCAACCCCTATGTGCCGACGGTGCACATGAACGTTCGCATGTTCGCCGCGCTGCCCGCGGACCGTGAGCCGGTGGTCTGGTTCGGCGGCGGCATGGACCTCACGCCGTACTACGGCTTCGAGCAGGACGCGGCGGCGTTCCACCGCGACATTCGCGACGCGCTCGCGCCCTTTGGCGAAGACAAGTACCCGCGTTTCAAGCAGTGGTGCGACGAGTACTTCTTCCTGAAGCATCGCAACGAGCCGCGCGGCATCGGCGGCGCGTTCTACGACGACTTCGCCGAAGGAGGCGTCGACGCCTCCTTCGCGATGACGCGCGCGGTGGGCGACGCCTTCCTGCAGGCCTACCTGCCGATCGTGCAGCGCCGCCGTGATCTGCCCTACGGCGAGCGCGAGCGCGACTTCCAGGCCTACCGGCGCGGGCGCTACGTCGAATTCAACCTGGTGTTCGACCGCGGCACGCTGTTCGGACTGCAGTCCGGAGGACGCACCGAATCGATCCTGATGTCGATGCCACCGATCGTGAAGTGGCGCTATGACTGGGCGCCCGAGCCAGGCACGCCGGAGGCGCGCCTGTACAGCGACTTCCTGCGTCCGCGCGACTGGGCGAACTGGGCGCCCGATTGATGCCATCCGCGCAACGCGCGCGCCGTGTGGGCCTCTTCGGCGGCAGCTTCGATCCGGTTCACAACGCACACCTGGCGCTGGCACACAGCGCCCTCGCGGCGCTTGCACTCGACGAATTGCTCTGGGTTCCTGCCGGTGCACCATGGCAGAAGGCGCGCGTACTCGCGCCCGCCGCGCAGCGCGCCGACATGTTGCGGCTGGCGATCGGCGGCATGGCGCGCTTTCATCTGGAACCCTGCGAGATCGAGCGTGCGGGCCCCAGCTACACGATCGATACCGTGCTCGATCTGCAGCGGCGGGAGCCGGGCAACCGGTGGTACCTGCTGCTGGGGCAGGACCAGCTGGCGCGCCTGCACACCTGGCATCGCTGGCGCGAACTCGTCGCGCTGGTCGAACTGGCGGTGGCCCATCGCGCCGGCGAGCATCCCGGCCTCCCAACCGCGCTTGCGGGCGTCCCCGTCCAATTGACGGAAGTGCCGCTGCCGGCGATGGCGATCTCGTCGACCGCGATCCGCGAGCGCGTGGCGGCGGGACTGGATATCGCCGCGCTGGTGCCTGCGGCGGTCGCAGGCTATATTGACGCTCACGGTCTCTACCGGAACCCCCTCAGGAGCTGAATGGACATTCGAAAACTGCAACGCGCCATCGTCGACGGGCTGGAAGATGTGAAGGGCCAGAACATCGTCGTCTTCAACACTGAACATCTGTCGCCGCTGTTCGAACGCGTGGTCATCGCGTCGGGCACGAGCAACCGGCAGACCAAGGCCCTCGCGGCCAGTGTGCGCGATGCGGTGAAGGCCAAGGGCTTCGGCCCAAGCCGCACCGAGGGCGAGGAAAACGGCGAGTGGATCATCGTCGACTGCGGGGCCGCGGTGGTGCACCTGATGCAGCCGGGCATCCGCGACTACTACCACCTCGAGGAACTCTGGGGCGACAAGCCGGTCCGGCTCAAGCTCGAGGGCGTGTCGCCGGGGCTCGTCAAGGCGTCCGAGCCCGCGGTCCGCAAGGTGTCGGCGACGAAGAGGGCCGCCGCGAAGAAGCCCGGGGCAACGGTGGCACGCAGGCCGGCAGCGAGGAAGGCGCCGGCGAAGAAGGCGCCGGTGCGCAAGGCAGCGCCAGCGAGGAAGGCCGTCACCCGCAGCGTCGGCGTGAAGGGCGGGGCGACGGCTGCGCCGTCGCCGAAGGCATCGAAGGCACGCAGGTCGCCGGCGGCGAAGACCCCGGCCGCGGGCAGCAAGACCCCACGCCGCAAGGCATGAAGCTCTGGCTGGTGGCCGTGGGCCAGCGCCAGCCGGCCTGGGCCGATGCGGCCTACGAGGAGTTTGCCAAGCGCTTCCCACCCGAGCTGCGTCTCGAGCTCAAGACCTGCAAGGCCGAGCCGCGCAGCGGCCGCAACGCGGTGCAACTGATGGCCGCCGAAGCGCAACGCATCGAGGCCGCGCTGCCGCGCGGCGTGCGCCGCGTGGTGCTCGACGAGCAGGGTGACCGCCTGAGCACGCTGGAGCTGGCCGCGCGCCTCGACGCCTGGCGAGCCGATGGACGCGACGTTGCGCTGATCGTCGGTGGGCCCGACGGGCTCGATGCGACGCTGAAGGCCGGCGCCGACGAGACCCTGCGACTGTCGGATCTGACACTGCCGCACGCCTTCGTGCGCGTACTGCTGGCCGAGGCGCTCTACCGCGCATGGTCGGTGACGGCGAACCATCCGTATCACCGTGAGTGAGGGCCAATGACTCCACGTCGCCACGACTTCGTCTACCTCGCGTCGCAAAGCCCGCGCCGCCGCGAGCTGCTCGACCAGCTCGGCGTGCGCCACGAGCCGCTGCTGGCTGGCCCGGACGAGGATGCGGAATCGCTGGAGGGCACGCGTGCCGGCGAGCTGGCTGCGGCCTACGTCGAACGGGTCACGCTGGCCAAGCTGCGCGCGGCGCAGCAGCGGTGCCGCGCACGCGGCCTGCCCGTGGCGCCCATCCTGTGCGCCGATACCACCGTCGCTCTCGGTCGACGCATTCTCGGCAAGCCGCGCGACGTGGCCGACGCACTGACAACGCTGCGGCTCCTCTCGGGCCGGACGCATCGCGTGATCACCGCCGTCGCGCTGGCCGGTGCGCGCAGCGCCCGTCTTGCGGTGAGCGTGTCGAAAGTGCGCTTCGCGACGATCGCCGAGGCCGAACTGGCGCGCTACGTCGCCGGTGGCGAGCCGTTCGGCAAGGCAGGCTCCTACGCGATACAGAGCGGTGCCGCCCGCTGGATCGCGCGCATCGAAGGCAGCTACTCCGGTATCATGGGTTTGCCCCTGTACGAGACCGCAGCTCTCCTGCGACAGGCCGGCGTTCAGTTCTGATCGCCGAGACCCCATGCAAGACATCCTCATCAACTGGGCACCCCAGGAAACGCGCGTTGCGATCGTCGAAAACGGCGCCGTGCAGGAGTTGCACGTCGAACGCGCGCTCGAGCGCGGGCGCGTCGGCAACATCTACACCGGCCGCGTGGCGCGGGTACTGCCGGGAATGCAATCGGCCTTCATCGACATCGGGCTCGAGCGCGCCGCATTCCTGCACGTGGCCGACCTGCAGGTCAACAGCGGGCCACGCGGCGGCGCCAGCCTTGCGGCGCGAGGAGAGAGCGCAAGCCCACCCGCGCAGCCGATCGAGAAGCTCGTGTTCGAAGGCCAGACGCTGGTCGCGCAGGTGATCAAGGATCCGATCGGCAGCAAGGGCGCACGGCTGTCAACGCAGATCAGCATCGCAGGGCGGCTGCTCGTCTTTCTGCCGCAGGACGACCACATCGGCGTCAGCCAGAAGATCGGATCACAAGAACTGCGCGAGGAGTTGCGGGCACGGGTACTGGCGCTGGCGGGCGATGCCGGGGGGGGATTCATCCTGCGCACGAACGCCGAGGAAGCGACCGACGACGAACTGGCCGACGACATCCGCTACCTGCGCAAGACCTGGGCGGCGGTGCGCGAGCGCAGCTTCAAGAGCCCGGCCGGTACGCTGCTGCACCAGGACTTGAGCCTGGCCGAGCGCGTGTTGCGCGACATGGTTGACGACACGACGCAATCGGTGCGCATCGACTCGCGCATGCAGTTCGAACTGCTGCAGAAGTTCGGCACCGAGTTCACGCCGACCTCGGTGAAGAAGCTCGAGCAGTACAGCGGCGAACGGCCGATCTTCGACCTGCACAAGATCGACGAGGAGATCGAAGGCGCGCTGGCGCGGCGCGTGGAGCTGAAGTCGGGTGGCTACCTGATCATCGACCAGACCGAGGCGCTTACGACGGTGGACGTGAACACCGGTGGCTACGTGGGGGCGCGCAACTTCGACGACACGATCTTCAAGACCAACCTCGAGGCCGCGTTGGCCATTGCGCGCCAGCTGCGGCTGCGCAACCTGGGCGGCATCATCATCATCGACTTCATCGACATGGTGCGCGAAGACCACCAGGCCGCCGTGCTTGCCGAGCTGCGCAAGCAACTGGCGCGCGACCGCACGCGCATCACGGTGAGCGGCTTCACGCAGCTCGGGCTGGTGGAGATGACACGCAAGCGGACCCGCGAATCCCTCGCCCACATGTTGTGCGAACCGTGCCCCACCTGCCAGGGCAAGGGCCAGGTGAAGACGGCGCGCAGCGTCTGCTACGACATCCTGCGCGAGATCCTGCGCGAGGCGCGCCAGTTCAACCCGAAAGAGTTTCGCGTCATCGCCTCGGCCGCGGTGGTCGAGATGCTGCTCGACGAAGAAGGCCAGCATCTCGTCGGTCTGAGCGAGTTCATCGGCAAGCCGATCTCGCTGCAGGCCGAGGCGGCGGGCTCGCCGGAGCAGTACGACATTGTTCTGATGTAGGGTTTCGCGGCATCTCACGCCATCCCACTTGCCACCCGCAAACCCGCATGAATGCTGGAGATTTCTCGTTTCGGTGGATTTTCGGGATCTTGACGTCTCACCAAGTTTCACTCAAATTGGGTAGCTGGCTGGGTAGCTAGGCGGGTAGCTGCGATCCGGCCCACATCCGAACAATGGGGTGGACATGGCACGCGACAAAGGCCTTCTGTCGGACCTGCAACTCAGGCACTGGATCAAGGCGGGTACACCGCTGGCCAAGACCGATGGGAACGGGCTGACCTTCACGCTTTCCACCGCCGGCGTGGCGGGCTGGATACTTCGCTATCGACACGGCGGCCGGCGCCGCGAGTTGACGATCGGCCGCTACCCCGACATCAGCTTGGCCGATGCGCGCGGCATCGCCACCATCAAGCGTGCCGAGATCATGCAGGGCCGCAACCCGGCGGCCGACAAGCAGAAGGCCAAGGCCACCGCGGCGAAGGACTGGACGGTTCGCGAACTGGTCAAGGACTACCGCGCGAAGAAGCTGGCAAGCCTGGCGCACAGCACCCAGGTCAGCTATGGCCGGCACCTCAAGCGCGTGGAGAAGAAGCTCAGCGCGCTGACCGTGCGCGAGATCGAGGCCTCCGACGTGGTCGCGCTCATCGAGGCGAGCTCGCTGACCTGGGGCGAGTCGAACATGCTGCTGATCACCACAAAGTGCCTGTTCACGCACGCCTGCGGCAAGCGGCTGATCAATGTGAACCCGTGCCACGGGATCATGCTGTCGGCGTTGCTGGGCGAGCGGCCACCGAAGCGCCAGCGCCTGATGCTGACCCGGGACGAATTGCACCTGATGTTGAACGCCGGCATGCGCAGGCGTAACGCTCTGACCATCCGCATCCTGCTGGCCACCGCCGTGCGCAGCGCCGAGCTCTACAAGGCACGGTGGGAGCACGTCGATCTCGAGGAGGCACGGTGGCACATTCCCAAGAGCAAGACCGGCGCGGCGATGGACATTCCGCTCGCGCCAATCGTCGTGGACTGGTTCAAGGAGTTGCGCACGCTGGCCGGCGAGTCGGCGTTCGTGCTGCCGGCACACTCACGCGGCCGTGCCACTAGGCAGGGTGGCGACGCGCATGTCAGCAAGGACACCATCCGCGAGGCGATCGGCTACTGGCTCGATGCCGACAAGCCGGCGGTGCGCCGTTTCACGCCGCATGACCTGCGCCGACAACATCATGAGGTATGAGTCCGATGTCCTCCGCAAGGTGCTGCTGCAAGGCCGCGAGTTCGGCACGGGTGTCATCCTTGCGTCGCAATACCTCCGGCATTTCAAGGTGAACGCGACTGACTAACGCGAACCTTTGCTGACCTGGTTCATCCACAAGGTGCCCAACGTCACGGCGGCGGAGTTGGGAGCTCTCGGGTTCACGTCGGACCTAGGGGAACTCGTCGACAGGGTGAAGACCCTGCCCAATCATCAGTGCCTCTTCAAGTCGTTCAATGCGCCAGGAGACGTTATTCGCGGTACGCCGTTCTACGAGCTGAAGAGGCCAGACGCAACGCGATGAAGTGCACTCCAGATGGTCGATTCCCAGTCACCCGCCGAGCGTTCGGAGCGCATGTCCCGTATCAGGTGCAGGAACACGGCGCCGGAACTTGCGCTGAGGCGGAGTCTCCATGCGTTGGGGCTGCGATGCAGGCTGCACGGGGCGGCGTTGCCAGGAAGGCCGGACCTCGTCCTTCGAAGGTTCGGAGCGGTTGTCTTCGTGCATGGTTGTTTCTGGCATCGGCATCATGGGTGCAAGGTCGCTAACATGCCGAAGAGCAACATGGCGTTCTGGCAAGCCAAGTTCGAAAGGAACGTGCAGCGCGACGCCGAGGTTCGACGCGCCCTCAAGCGTCTCGGCTGGCGAGTATTTGTCGTCTGGGAATGCGAGCTGAGCTCCACCGAAAAGTCGGAACGCGTCGGGCGCCGCCTTGCGGAACGAATACGGCAGTACCCGGCAATCGCCAACAGTAAGTGAGCTGGGTAGCCAGCAGAGGTGACCTGCCACGCCAAGGCGCCATGATGCTGTCCAATGACTGGAATTCAACAGCCGTTGCTTGCGTGGCCGCTCGCAGGCTGGTGCAGGCGTTCGCATCGATGAGCGAAGGGCACGCTTTCTCAACCGACGTACGGTGACCGGAGGTGGCGAGTCTGGTAAAGTAAGGAATCCTTACTGTCCGACCTGAGACCGCCATGCTCGCCAAGATCACCTCGAAGAACCAGCTCACGCTGCCCAAGAGCGTGACGCAGGCCATCGGTCCCGCTGAGTACTTCGACGTGCAGACGCGCGACGGGCAGATCGTGTTGACGCCCGTGCGCATCCAGCGCGGCGACGCCGTGCGTGCCAAGCTGGCTGAACTAAACCTGACCGAGGCCGACATCGGCGACGCCGTGACGTGGGCGCGCGCCCCGTCGAGCCCGAAGGCTCCCGCCAAGGCCGCAACCAGCCCCCGCGCCAAGGTGCAGCGCAAAGCATGAGCGCTCGCAGGCGCAGTGCGCTATCGGCCGACCAAGGTCCCCCGCGCGTCGTGATCGACACCAACGTCGTGCTCTCGGCGCTGGCGTTCGGCAAGGGCACTACCGCTCGCCTGCGTGCCGCCTGGCAGGGCGGCCAATGCCTGCCGCTGGTCAGCACCGCCACCGCGCAGGAGCTCGTGCGTGCCCTGGCCTATCCGAAGTTCCGCCTTGACGCGCAAGAGCAGCAGGAGTTGCTGGCCGACTACCTGCCCTACGCCGAGGCCGTTCGCATTCCTCAGTCACCACCGACCGTGCCGGTCTGTCGAGATCCGTTTGACATGCCGTTTCTGTACCTGGCAGCCGCCGGCTTGGCCGACGCCCTGGTCACCGGAGACGCCGACCTGCTGACGTTGGCCCGCGTGGGGCGCTGTCCGATCATGACCCCCGAAGCCTTCGTGAGCGGCCTGCCGCCGTCGGTGTCACCCCATCCATGACAAAGTTGCCGTTGGCGCTCGAATCGGCGCCGATGGCACGCGCGTGTCAGCCAGATCGACGCGCCACAGGCAGGCCAGATTGGCGGGTGGGCGCGTGGTGACGTGTGAACGAACTTGGTATGTACAGCCTGCATTGCACGAAGAAGCTGCTTGATCGCATCAAGCCATCGATCGCAACGTCGCCACCGACGCCGACGACGGTGCTCGGCAACTGGTACGCGACGGCGCTGTTCTGGAAACCTCAGCTCGCGCTGCTCGTGAACGAGCGGACCTTGCTGCCGGTGTTGATGCCGCTGGCACCTTCCTCGACCCTGTCTGCGAGGTTCCCTGGTGAACTGGCGGTAGTGTTGGGCAGGCACGGAATCAGCCGAGCGGCCATTGACCGTGAGATGGCGGCAATGACCGAGGTCGCATTCGCGAAGACCGCCAACCGCAGCGTGCTCGGCATCATGAACGAGTTCTCGTTCCTGGCCGAGGGCTACCGCGATTACCTGGAGACGTCCGACTTGTTGGCCCTGTCGATGCGCTTGGCCGACACACCTTGCAGCCCGATCAAGTACAACAGTCCTGCGCGGCTGATCAAGGAGATCTTCGCTGCTGCGTGAAGTTCAACAGGCGCCGTGAGTCCGCATGTCCAGGCCAGGAAGCTCGGAGGACGATGAGTGCGGCGCCGCTTTCAGGCGAGTGGGCCGCTGCCCGATCCGCGATGGCGTTTGTTTTATAAAGTGGTCTCATCCTAAAATAGCGTTCACCGCTAATTTAGGTTCCTGCCCCGATGAAACGCGCGCTACAAGGCCGTTACCTCAAGGTCGCCACCGCCGGAGAGTCGTTCAAGGCCTTCGTCCCGGCGCATTTGCCGCCGCGTCCGGCCATCGAGTGGTCGCCGGCACTACGCGGTCGTTTCGACGCTGCGCTGCTCGCTCTTGGACGGCTCGACGCGGTCACCGACCTGCTGCCGAACGCAGCGCTGCTGCTCTACAGCTTCGTGCGCAAGGAGGCGGTGCTGTCGTCGATGATCGAAGGCACGCAGTCGTCGCTCGCCGACCTGATGCTGTTCGAACTGGACGAACAGCCGGGCGTGCCGATGGAAGACGCGCGCGAGGTGAGTCGCTACGTCGCGGCGCTGGAGCACGGACTGGAGCGGGTGCG
>Ga0209048_10000624_pt1 | contig 37286 bp, 37 predicted proteins | sample FrelakmetCRP12CR_FD_187146 | JGI IMG/M metagenome (GOLD analysis project Ga0209048, IMG submission 187146) | Freshwater lake sediment microbial communities from the University of Notre Dame, USA, for methane emissions studies - CRP12 CR (SPAdes)... | ecosystem: Environmental > Aquatic >...
GTGAATGCGTCGCGTTGGCGAGTCGGCCGCAGCGTCGACTTGCTTTGCCGTCGATCCCCGCGCTGCGCGCCGGGCCCCTCGCCGGGTAGCTCGCGCCGCTACATCGGTGGTACCAAACCGTTCTTGCCGACGTTGACGGAAGCTGCGGAGAATGTCCCGTCGGGTTGCTTCGCGGCGCCGAACATGACGTGCGCGCCGGGCACGAGCATCGCCCGGTCGCCGGGCTCGAAGGTGACGATCGGCGCGTCCACAGGCACGACGACAGTTTTCTCGCCGTCCTTGTACTTCAGCGTCAGACGCCGCGCCTGATCCAGGCTGACGACCTCCGCGACCGTCGCGTTGGTCATCATGCTCCCCGGCTGCAGGTCCCAGGGGAAGTGGCCTTCGCTGGTGCCGCGCCGTGCCTCCGGAAACACCAGCACCTCGAGCGACGTCAGCGTGCCGTCCACCTGCGGCAGCGACGCGGTGCCGACGTACGTGCCGGCCGCGATGCGGTCGATGCCGATCCTGACCACCGCGTTCACCGTGTAGTTCTCGGCCAGCTTCACGCTCAGCAGTTCGCCTGTGCGCGAGCGCACCTGCAGGTCGAGGCCGTCGACGGCGACGACGTCGCCGCGAATGCGTTGCGCGGGCGCTACTGCGGGCGCTTGCGCGATTGCAGTCGTGGCAATGCAACAGCAAGCTACCAGGGCAAGCAGGGTGACTCGTCGCACGTCGTACTCCTCACGGATCATTGACCGGCGCAGCGTAGGCCCAGGCGGCACCGGACGAAGCCGCCACCGACACCGCAAACGAAACGGCCGGAAATCGCGTGGCGATGACCGGCCGTCGTATCGAACTGGGACGCGCAGGTGCGCGACCGCCGCGGAAGATTATTTGAGGTGATTCGAGACCAGCTTGGTCATCTCGAACATCGACACCTGCTTCTTGCCGCCGAAGACCTGCCTGAGCTTATCGTCGGCGTTGATCAGGCGCCTGTTGATCGAGTCCTGAAGCTTGTTCTTCTTGATATAGTCCCAGATCTTCTTGGTGACTTCGGTGCGCGGAATCGGCATGCTGCCCACGACAGCAGCGAGCACACCCGACGGCGTCATCGCCTTCATGAACGCGGCGTTGGGTTTGCGCTTCGCGGCGGCCTTCTTCGGTGCGGCCTTCTTCGGCGCAGCTTTCTTCGGCGCAGCCTTCTTTGCGGGTTTCTTTGCCGCTGGTTTCTTCGCTGCCGGCTTTTTCGCCGCCGGCTTCTTCGCGGGCTTCTTTGCAGCTTTCTTGGCAGTAGCCATGGCTCTCCTTCCTGAGGGTTGATCGCTTGGTACGACGGCGATGAATATGAAGCTTGGCCGATCTCCTGTCATCGGCACTTTCGCTCCATCGCTACAAATATACCGCAATCCCGAGGGCATGGTGTGCAAATCTGTGCAGTTTGCAGAGGGTGGACCGGAGAGTGTTGCATCGGCGAGAATCAGCAGTCGGATGCGAGGTGGCGGTGCTCGCGCCCGGGAGACTCGGTTGGGAACGTCGCAGAGCGGGCCGAGCGTCGCCCCGCGCCGCGAGTCCGTTGGCGCGGAGTTGGTGCGGCAATCGCTGCGAACGGCGATAATGGCGGGGCACCCGGCAGCATGCCCACCCGTGAACATCGCCGACCTCCGCCGAGAGTACCATCGCGCCGCGCTAGCCGAAGCCGACGTCGACCCCGACCCGTTGCGCCAGTTCGACCGCTGGCTGTCCGAGGCCGTGCGCGCCGAATTGCCCGAGCCGACCGCCATGACGCTGGCGACCGCCGACACCGACGGCCGGCCTTCGGCGCGCATCGTACTGCTCAAGGGCGCCGACGCGCAGGGCTTCGTCTTCTACACCAATTACGCGAGTCGCAAGGGCAGCGACCTCGCGGCGCGAGCGCAGGCGGCGTTGCTGTTCCACTGGGTCGAACTCGAGCGCCAGGTGCGCGTCGAGGGGCCGGTTGCCAAGGTTGCCGAAGCGGAATCCGACGCCTATTTCGCGACGCGGCCGCTGCTCTCGCGCCTGGGTGCCTGGGCCTCGCCGCAGAGCCGTGCGATTCCCGACCGTGGCTGGCTGGAGCGCGAATTCGCTGCTGCGCAGCGGCGCGTCGGGGCCGACGGCGAATCGGTGCCCCGTCCGCCGCATTGGGGCGGCTATCGCCTCGTCCCCGAGGTCATGGAATTCTGGCAGGGCAGGCAATCGCGGCTGCACGATCGCATTCGCTATGCCCGCGACGGCGGAACCTGGCGCATCGCGCGGCTCGCACCGTGAGTGCGCGGGCGGTCCGGCCGCGCCGCACGTTCCTCGCGCTCATCGGCCTGGGCATCCTCAATCACACCGTGCTCACGGGCGGCCGCGTCACGGTGGCGCTTTATGCGCTGTCGCAGGGAGCCTCGCCGCTGGTCGTGGGGACGCTGATGGCGCTGTATGCGTTCCTGCCGATGCTGCTCGCGGTCTGGGCCGGGCGCCTGTCCGATCGGATCGGCGTGCGCGCGCCCATGCTGGCGGGCTCGTGCGGCATCGTCGCGGGCGCGGTCATACCCTGCTTCCTGCCCGGCATCGTGCCGCTGTACGTCGCGACGTCGGTCATAGGCGTTTCCTTCGTGCTGTTCCAGCTTTCGATGCAGAACGCCACCGGCGCCTTCGGCCCGCCGGTCGAGCGCGCGAAGAACTTCAGCCTGCTCGCGCTCGGCTATTCGATTTCACTCTTCTGCGGCCCGCTCATCGCGGGGCTGCTCATCGACCACGCGAGCTTCGGAACCGCCTTCGCCGTACTGGCGCTGCTGCCGCTGATTCCCATCGTGGTCTTCTGGCGCGGGATGCTGGAGTTGCCGGACACGCAGCGCACCCACGTCCCGGCCGCCGGGGGCGGACTGGTCGAATTGCTGAGCGATCCCCGACTGCGGCGCGTGTTCATCATCAACGGCCTACTGTCGATGGCGTGGGACCTGCATTCGTTCTTCGTGCCGATCTACGGAGCGAGAATCGGCTTGTCCGCGTCGCGCATCGGCATCATCCTCGCGTCCTTCGCCGCCGCAACCTTCACGGTGCGCCTGGTCATGCCGCGCATCGCCCGCCGGTTGTCGGAGTTCGAGGTCCTGACGATCGCGCTGTTCGTCGCCGCCGCGGCGTACTCGCTGTTCCCGTTCGTGGAGCAGGTGGGCACGCTGATGCTGCTGTCTTTCACACTCGGGCTGGCGCTGGGCAGCGGGCAGCCCATGGTGATGTCGCTGCTCTACAGCATGGCGCCGGCGGGGCGCATGGGTGAAGCCGCGGGCGTGCGCATGACTATCGTCAACGCCTCGACCTTCGTGATGCCACTAGTGTTCGGCGGCCTCGGATCCACCTTCGGCCTCGGTCCGGTGTTCTGGACCGTCGGCGCCGCGCTCGGCGGCGCCGGCTGGCTCGCCCGCAAGCGCTAGCCGGCGATCAGGCCTTCAGCCGGTCGGTGAACTGCTTGCGAAACTTCGCGACCTTGGGTGCGACGACTGCCTGGCAGTAGGGCTGCCGGCCGTTGCGCTCGAAGTATTCCTGGTGATACTGCTCGGCGGGATAGAACGTCGCCGCGCCGGCGATTTCGGTGACGATGGGATCGCGCCACACGCGCTCGCGGGCGAGTTCGGCGATCACGCGCTGTGCAGTCTCGCGCTGCTCCGCCGTCTGCGCAAAGATCACCGACCGGTATTGCGTGCCGACGTCGTTGCCCTGGCGGTCCAGCGTCGTCGGGTCGTGGACGGTGAAAAACACCCGCAGCAGGTCGGAGAACGACAGCTCGTCCGGGTCGAATTCGATGCGCACGACCTCGGCGTGCCCTGTTCGGCCGCCGCAGACGTCCTCGTAGCTGGGATTGGGCGATTTTCCGCCCGCGTAGCCCGACTCCGCCGAGCGCACACCCTTGAGTTGATCGTATACGGCTTCCAGGCACCAAAAACAGCCGCCGCCGAGCACGGCGGTTTGTGTCGCAGTCATCGCATGCATCCTTTCGTTCGGTGGCGCGCCTCGCGCCAACCGCAGCGGGTGGCCGCATCGTCCGTCTGTTGGTCGCTTTGCCTGCCTCCAAGCTTACGCCAGCGGCGAAATCCTTTGAGACGCCTCGTCGGGCAGTGGGATAATCGCGCGCTCGTCCGTCTCGGACACGGCCGTCGCGGGCCGGCGGCGACGGTGCTGCGAACACCATGGATATCGATGCGATGCTGAGGCTTCTCGAGCGCCTGGTCCTGTCGGGCGAAGCGTTGCGCGCGCGCGTCGCTGCGGGGATGGCGCGCCCCCTACCGATGCGCCGGGCGAGGTCCCGGTGCTGACCGGTGTGCGCAGGTTCGCCGGCTTCGTCGTGCGCGTGTTCCGCCGCGTGCGCGAGGTCGACGTCGATCGCGTCGCCGGCAACCTCGCCTTCACCACGCTGCTCGGGCTCGTCCCGCTGTTCACCGTGGCGTTCACCTACGTGGCGCGCCTGCCGTTGTTCAACTCGTGGCTGGACGCGCTGGAACCCACGCTGCTCAAGTTCCTGCTCCCCGGCAGCAGCGGCACCGTGCGCGCCTACCTCGCGGAGTTCACCGCACGCACCGCCGACATGAAAGGCGTGGGTATCGCTTTCGTGGTGTTCACGGCGGTGATGCTGGTGGCGCAGGTCGAGCGCGAGATCAACGCGGTGTGGGGCATTCTGTCCGCCCGCTCGATCATTCGCCGCATCGTCGTGTACGCGGTGGGCTTCGTCGCGGTCCCTGCGCTTATCGGCGGCGCGGTGTTTGCGACGACCTGGGCACTCGAGACATCCGCGACCGCCGTACCGCTCGCCTCCGAGGCGATGCCCACTCTGTCGCGCATCGTCGGCCTGGGCATCAGCACGCTGGTACTGACGCTCATCTATGCGCTGGTGCCCGCGCGGCGCGTTCCCTGGCGCGCGGCGCTTGTCGCCGGAATGCTCGCGGCGGTCGCGTTCGAAGTCGCGAAAAGGGGATTTGCACTCTACATCTCGACGGTGCCGACGTACGAAATCGTGTACGGCGCGCTGGCAGCGCTGCCGCTGTTCCTCATCTGGGTCTACGTCTTTTGGATGATCCTCTTGGTCGGCGCGGCAATTTCCGCGACTCTTGCCGAAACGGGCGGCACCAAGGCACGCGCAAGGTGAAGCAATGGACTCACGCGAGCGGTGCGCGGCGCCGTGCGCCTTGCCGAATCGTGACGGTCAGGCTAGAGTGCCGGCTTCGCCGTTCCGGAGCAGCAATCCGTGTGGTCGATCATTCAAGCAGCCGGTTGGCCGATCTGGCCGCTCATTTTCGCGTCGGTCATCGCACTCGCGTTGATCTTTGAACGCCTGTGGTCGCTAAGGCAATCACAGGTCGCGCCGGCGGGCATGGTCGACAAGGTGCTTGCGGAATTCAAGCGCGACGGCCTGACGCCTGACTTGGTGGCGAAGACGGCGGCTCAGGGACCGCTGGGCCGCGTGCTCGCGGCAGGGCTCGCCAACGTCAAGAGCCCGCGGCCGGTGATGAAGGAAGCGATCGAAGAGGTCGGGCGAGTCGTCAGCCACGAGCTCGACCGTTTCCTCACGACGCTCGGCACCATAGCCGCGATGGCACCATTGCTCGGCTTGTTCGGCACGGTCGTGGGCATGATCGAAATCTTCGGCTCGCAAAGCCAGGCCGGATCGAATCCGGTCGAGCTCGCGCACGGCATCTCGGTCGCGCTTTACAACACCGCGCTCGGCCTGATCGTGGCGATTCCCAGCATGATCTTCTATCGCTACTTCCGCGCCAAGGTCGACGACCTGATCCTCGAGATGGAGCAGCAGGCGGTGAAGCTGGTCGAGCTCGCGCACGGGGAACGGCGCTAGACGCATGGATTCGCGGCGTGGGCATCGTGACGGCGGGCACTCGCGCGCGGCGCGGCGAGGCCGGCGATGAGACTTCGCGGCAACCGGCCTCGCGACGAGCCCGAGATCAACTTCATTCCGCTGATCGATGTGCTGCTGGTCATCCTGATCTTCCTGATGGTGACCACGACCTACCAGCGCGTCGCCGAACTCAAGATCACGCTGCCCGAAGCCGATGCCGATCAGATGAAGCAGCGGCCCAAGGAAATCAATGTCGGCATCGACGCTCAGGGCCAGTACGTCATCGACAAGAACGTGTTCGCGTATACCACTGTCGCGGCGCTCGCCGATGCCTTGGGCCGCGCGTCGGGGGGCTCCAAGGAAGCCGTGGTCATCATCAACGCCGACGCCAATGCAACGCACCAGTCGGTGATTCACGTCATGGAAGCCGCGCGCCAGGTCGGCTTGATCCACATTACATTCGCGACGCAAACGACCCGGAAGTGACGCGTCCGTCCAGGAGCTGGCACGAAGGTGCCTGCGTTTGGCAGCGGATGGGTCATCCCGGCGAGGGCCGGGATCCAAGTTTGGTGTTGCGTCGCAGTCGTGCGAACTTGGGCCCCGGCCTGCGCCGGGGCGACAATGCTGCCAAGGCAGCAAGCGCAAGCAGCCAACCTGAGGCCACAGTGAGTTTTGGCGAGCGCCTCCTCGACGCGTGGTACAAGCCGCGGCTCACGCCGCTGACCGCCGCGCTCGCGCCACTTGCCGCCGTCTTTCGTGCTGGCGCGGCCGCGCGCCGCGCGCTGTTCCGCGCCGGCGTGTTGCAGCCGCAACGCCTGCCGGTTCCGGTCGTCGTCGTTGGCAACATCACCGTCGGCGGCAGCGGCAAGACGCCGCTGACCATCGCCCTGGCCGGCGCGCTCGCCGATCGTGCCTGGCGCCCGGGTATCGTCAGCCGCGGCTACGGGGTCAGCGCCACGCATGCGCGCGCGGTCGAGCGCGGCGCAACTGCGGACGATGTCGGCGACGAGCCGCTGTTGCTGGCCAGAACTGGATTTCCGGTCTGGGTCGGAGCCGACCGTGCCGCCGCCGCGCGCGCACTCCTGACTGCGCATCCGGAATGCAACGTGATCATCACCGACGACGGACTGCAACACTACGCACTGGCGCGCGACGTCGAGATCGCCGTGATCGAAGCGAGCCGGGGGCTAGGCAACGGTTGGCCGCTGCCCGCGGGACCCTTGCGTGAGCCGGCGTCGCGGCTCGAAGCCGTCGACGCGATCGTCCGCCTGGGCGGAGTGCCCGCAGCGACGACGCGGCGCGAGTTCGCGATGACGCTCGCCGGCGAGCGCTTTGTCCGCGTCAACGCGTCGGCCGTGAGCGCGGACGCCAAAGCACTTCGGGTCGACGGCGTGCACGCGCTCGCGGGCATCGGCAACCCGCAACGCTTTTTCGACCAGCTGAAGGCGCTGGGCATTGCCGCGACGTGCCATGCGTTCGCGGACCATCACCGCTTCACCCCGGACGACCTCGCGCTGCCCGGCGCAAGCGCCATCCTGATGACCGAGAAGGATGCGGTAAAATGCGCCTCGTTCGCCGATGACCGATGCTGGGCGCTGCCGGTGCGCGCAGTGCTCGATCCGGAGCTGGTCGCGCTCGTCGAGGAGAAACTGCGTGGATCCCAAATTGCTCGAGATTCTGGTGTGTCCGGTGACCAAGGGTCCGCTCGTCTATGACCGGCAGCGCCAGGAACTCGTTTCGAAGTCGGCGCGGCTCGCGTATCCGATTCGCGACGGCATACCGGTGATGCTCGAAGAGGAAGCGCGCAAGCTGGACCCGTCCGAATACGAGTGAGCGGGCGTCGACCCGCGTGTTCACCGTCCTCATCCCCGCGCGCTACGCGTCGACGCGACTGCCCGGCAAGCCCTTGTCCGACATCGGCGGCCAACCGATGGTCGTGCGCGTGGCCGAGCGTGCGCGGGACAGCGGCGCCGCGCGGGTGGTCGTGGCGACGGACGACCGACGCATCGTCGATGCGGTCGGGGGCCACGGCATCGAAGCGGTGCTCACCCGCGCCGACCACGCCACCGGCACCGACCGACTCGCCGAAGCGGCGCGACTGCTCGGACTCGACGACGACACCATCGTGGTCAACGTGCAGGGCGACGAGCCATTGCTCGAGCCTGCGCTCATTCGCGCCATGGCCGAGTTGCTGGCGACACACGCCGACGCCGCGATCGCCACCGCCTGCCACGCCATTACCGACCGCGACGAAGCGTTCAATCCCAACGTCGTCAAGGTTGTCCTCGATCGCGCCGGCTACGCCCAGTATTTCAGCCGCGCCACGATTCCCTGGGCGCGCGACGACTGGGCGCAGGATACGCGCCGGATTCCGGAGGGGCTGCCGCTGTATCGGCACTACGGGCTCTACGCGTATCGCGTCGCCTTCCTGCGGCGCTACCCCGAGCTGGAGATCGCGCCGACCGAGCGTTTCGAGGCGCTCGAGCAGTTGCGCGCGCTATGGCACGGCTACCGGATCGTCGTCAGCGTCACCCACGGCGCGCCCGCACCGGGCGTCGATACCGTCGCCGACCTCGAGCGCGTGCGTGCGCTGTTCGCCGAGGGCAAGGTTTGACCGGCGTGCCGATTCCGGCCAGAATTCACGAGCGGTCGACAAGAGCCGCGATGCAGCGGGATGGCAGGCGCTTGCAGGGGCCGCCGCCGACACGCTCGTACCGTCGCTTTGCAGCTGGCTGATCTCCCGACGTTCAACTTCCTCGAAGCCGAACATGCGACTCATTTTGCTTGGCCCGCCCGGAGCGGGGAAAGGGACGCAGGCCGGATTCATCCGCGATGCGTACGGTATTCCGCAGATTTCCACCGGGGACATGCTGCGTGCGGCGGTGAAGGCCGGCACGCCGCTCGGCGTCGCCGCGAAGAAGGTGATGGATTCGGGCGCGCTGGTGTCCGACGAAATCATCGTCGGGCTGGTCAAGGAGCGCCTCAAGCAGGCCGACTGCGCGAACGGCTACCTGTTCGACGGCTTCCCGCGTACCATACCGCAGGCCGATGCGATGAAGGACGCTGGAGTCGCGCTCGACTACGTGCTCGAGATCGCGGTTCCCGACGCAGCGATTGTCGAACGCATGAGCGGGCGGCGCGTGCACCCGGCGTCGGGGCGCACTTATCACCTCAAATACAACCCGCCGCGGGTTGCGGGTCGCGACGACGTGACGGGCGAGCCGCTGATCCAGCGCGACGACGACTTCGAGGAAACGGTACAGAAGCGCCTGGCCATCTATCACGCGCAGACCGAGCCGCTCGTCGCCTATTACGCGAACTGGGCGGCATCGGGCGATTCGCGTGCGCCCAAGCACCGCCAGGTGCCGGGAGTCGGTAGCGTCGACGCCATCAAGCAGGCCGTGCTCGCCGCGCTGAAAAGCTGATTGCCGCGTATCGACTCAGTCGAACCGTCAGGCGTTGCGCATCGATGCCGGCGCGCGATGCAGAACCGGACAGCGTGATCGTTCGCAACATGTCACGGCCGAGCCTCGGCGCCGCGCTCGCGTCCATCGCGACGCAGAATCCCGCGATGGTCTGCAATCCGGCGCTGCGGTGTCAGGCGGCGGGCGATACCGAGGCTGCGCTGGCGCACTGCGAGTCAGCCCTGGAGATCCAGTCCGCGTTCGCGCCCGCGCTGAAGCTGCGCGCTGCGCGCTGCGCCGCCCGGAGCCGGGCGCAGGCGTGGATGATGGTGTGGCGGGAATGAGTGCGGCAGGCGGCAATCGATCCGGCGCGATGATAGGTCCCCGGCCGCGCATCTCGGTCATAATCTGTAGCATCGATGCGGGTAAGTTCACCAGCGTGAGCGCCAACTATTCGCGGCTGCTTGCGCATGAACGATTCGAGATCATTGGCATCCACGATGCGCGATCGCTGGCGGAGGGGTATACGCGGGGCATTGCGAAGAGCGGCGGCGAGATACTGATCCTGTCGCATGACGATATTCGGATCCTCAGCTCCGACTTCGCCGCGCGACTCGCCACCCACCTGGCGACCTACGACGTTATCGGCATTGCGGGGACGACCAGGATTGTCGGCGGCTCATGGCTGGACGCGGGCGACCCGTATTTGTTCACTTTGATCTCGTCGCCCGATCCCGAATCGGGCCAACTGCAGACGGTGCTGCTCGGCGGGGAGCCGCTGGTGGTTCCAGGGATTCAGGGCCTCGATGGGGTGTTCATGGCAATGCGCAGGAGCGTCGCGGAGAGCGTCGGTTTCGATGCTGCGACTTTTGATGGCTTCCATCTCTACGACCTTGATTTCAGCTACCGCGCGTATCTGGCAGGCCACCGGCTGGCGGTTTGCCGCGATATCGTGCTGGTCCACGAATCGATGGGTCGCTACGACGCGGTCTGGTCCGGATACGTGCGCCGATTCAAAGAAAAATTTCGCTCCCGATTGCCGGCAAGCTGGATCCCTCAGGATGGCGCCCGGGGGTCGTTCTTTGCCACAAGCGACGACGAGGTGCTGGCGCGCTGCCAAACTGATAAACTGCGGCCGATCCTGCGGCAGATCACTCAAGCCAATGCCGTGCTTCGCTGAGCCCTTGTCGTTGTCCGCCTGTCGCTAACGAAGTCGCGCGAAGAGCTCATATGACCAGACGAAACGCCCTCTACGCCCAGTCCGGCGGCGTCACCGCCGTCATCAACGTAACCGCGTGCGCGGTCATCGAGACGGCGCGCCTACATCGCCAGCGTATGGGCAAGGTCTACGCCGGTCGCAACGGCATCATCGGCGTTCTCAGCGAGGACCTGATCGACACCAGTCGCGAGTCGGCGCGGTCGATCGCGGCACTCATGCACACGCCGGCCGGCGCGTTCGGCTCGTGCCGCTACAAGCTCGCCAGCATCGACCGTGACCGCGCGCAGTACGAGCGGTTGATCGAGGTGTTTCGCGCGCACGACATCGGCTACTTCTTCTACAACGGCGGCAACGATTCGGCCGACACGTGCCTGAAAGTGTCGCAGCTTTCCGAGCGCATGGGCTATCCGATCATTGCCGTGCACGTGCCCAAGACCGTCGACAACGACCTGCCGATCACCGACTGCTGTCCTGGCTTCGGCTCGGTTGCCAAGTACGTGGCGACGTCGATGCGCGAGGCGGCCTTCGATGTCGCCTCGATGGCCAAGACCTCGACGCGGGTTTTCGTGCTGGAAGTGATGGGCCGCCACGCCGGCTGGATCACCGCGGCGGTCGGTCTGGCCGATGATGAGGAGACGCCGGTACCGCTGGTGCTGCTGTTCCCGGAAATCCGCTTCGACGAGGCGAAGTTCCTCGCGAAGGTGGACGCGCACGTGCGCGAGTTCGGCTATTGCTGCGTGGGCGTCTCGGAAGGCCTGCTCAATGCCGAAGGCAAGCTCATGGCCGAAGCGGGGACCACGGACGCTTTCGGGCATGCGCAGCTCGGCGGTGTCGGCCCGCTCATCGCCGCGCTCGTCAAGTCGAAGCTCGGCCACAAATACCATTGGGCGGTTGCAGACTACCTGCAGCGCGCCGCGCGGCACCTCGCGTCGAAAACCGACGTGCTGCAAAGCTATGCGGTGGGCAAGGCCGCCGTGGAGTTCGCGCTGGCCGGCCGCAACGCCGTGATGCCGGCGATCCTGCGGACCTCCGACAAGCCGTATCGCTGGAAGATCGGCGCGGCACCGCTGGAGGAGGTCGCCAACTTCGAGAAGAAACTGCCGCGCGGTTACATCAGCGCGGACGGCTTCGGCATCACCGCCAAGGCGCGGGCCTATCTCGAGCCGCTGGTCAGGGGCGAGGATTACCCTCCGTACAGGAACGGCTTGCCCCATTACACGCGGCTGAGGAACGTGGCCGTGCCCAGGCGCCTCGCAACCGATTTCAAGGTCTGAACGACCGGGGCGGCGCCCCAATCACTCGGAAGGTGCTGCATGGGCAAAGCCGTCGACTACTATTTCACGGCCGCGTCGCCGTTCACCTACTTCGGCCACGAGCGATTCGTCGCGATCGCCAAGCGCCACGGCGCGACGATCAACGTCAAGCCGATCGATCTGGGCAAGGTGTTTCCGGTCTCCGGCGGCTTGCCGCTCAAGCAACGCGCGCCGCAACGGCAGGCGTACCGCATGTTCGAGCTCCGACGCTGGAGTGAATTCCTAGGGGTGCCGTTGAATACACAGCCCAAATTCTTTCCTGTGTCGGGGGACCTCGCCGCGCGGTGGATTCTGGCGGCGTCCGAGCAGGACACCGCGGTGGGGCTCTCGCTCGCGGGCGCATTCATGCGCGCCGTGTTTGCCGAGGAACGCAACATCGCCGATGCGGCGATGGCCGCGGCGATCGCCGGCGAACAGAAACTCGACGCCTCCCGGATCGGCGCGCGCGCCGCTTCGCCCGAGATGGCAGCACGTTACGAGGCGCTGACGCAGGAAGCGATCGAACGGCAGGTATTCGGTGCGCCGACCTACGTCTACCGGGACGAACCCTTCTGGGGACAGGATCGGCTCGACTTTTTGGACCGGGCACTGGCAAAATAGCGTGCTTTGCCGACCGCGTGCCCGGAAACCGGGGCGCAGCGGTTGACCGGTGGCCGTGAACTGCGCCAGAGCGTGCTTGCGGATCCCGAATAACAACGATTTTGCGACTCTTGAGGGGATGGACATGTCATACACAGTCTTGTTCGCGCTGCTCTGCGCGGTCGCCGCGCTGGCCTACGGCATCGCATCGATCAGCTGGATTCTCGCCAAACCCACCGGCAACGACCGCATGCGCGAAATCGCCGCGGCCGTGCAACAGGGCGCGCAGGCGTACCTCAACCGCCAGTACATGACCATCGGCATCGTCGGCGTGATCCTGTTCGTGATCATCTGGTGGGCGCTGGGCGCGCGCACCGCAGGCGGATTCGCGCTCGGCGCGATCCTCTCGGGACTGGCCGGTTACGTGGGCATGAACGTGTCGGTGCGGGCGAACGTGCGCACCGCAGAAGCCGCGCGCACCGGGCTCAACGAAGCCCTCGCGGTGGCATTTCGCGGCGGCGCGATCACCGGCCTGCTGGTCGTCGGCCTGGGAATGCTCGGCGTGGCCGGCTTCTACTGGTTCCTGGTCCAGTCGGCGCCGTACGTTCCCAACCTGATGAAAGAGGGCTTGCACGGCACGATCCAGCCGCTGGTCGGCCTCGCGTTCGGCGGGTCGCTGATCTCGATTTTCGCGCGGCTTGGCGGCGGCATCTTCACCAAGGGCGCAGACGTCGGTGCGGACCTGGTCGGCAAGGTCGAAGCCGGCATTCCCGAGGACGATCCGCGCAACCCCGCGGTGATCGCCGACAACGTCGGTGACAACGTCGGTGACTGCGCCGGCATGGCGGCCGACCTCTTCGAGACCTACGCCGTCACGATCGTGGCCACGATGCTGCTGGGCGCGCTGCTGCTGCCCGTCGATGCCGAAGCCGCGGTGACGTATCCGCTGGCGCTGGGCGGCTTCTCGATCTTGGCATCGATCGTCGGCTGCTTCTTCGTCAAGGCGCGGCCCGGCGGCAAGATCATGAACGCGCTCTATCGCGGCCTTGCGGTCGCCGGCGTGATCTCCGCGATCGGCTTCTGGTTCATCACCGACCGCCTGATGGGCGGCGTGATCGCGAGCGACCCGCAGCTTTCGACGCTGCGCCTGTGGGGCGCGGGACTGATCGGCCTGGCCCTGACCGCGGCGATGGTCGTCATTACCGAGTACTACACGGCGACGGAATTCAAGCCGGTGCGCCACATCGCGGAGGCTTCGACGACGGGGCACGCGACCAACATCATCGCCGGCATCGGCGTGTCGATGAAGGCCACCGCGTGGCCGGTGATCGCGGTATGCATCGCGATCTGGGCCTCGTTCTGGCTCGCCGGCCTGTACGGAATCGCGATCGCGGCGACGTCGATGCTGTCGATGGCCGGCATCATCGTCGCGCTCGACGCCTACGGCCCGATCACCGACAACGCGGGCGGCATCGCCGAGATGGCCAAGCTGCCCGATTCGGTGCGCGCGATCACCGACCCGCTCGACGCCGTCGGCAACACGACCAAGGCCGTGACCAAGGGCTACGCGATCGGCTCGGCGGGGCTCGCCGCCCTGGTGCTGTTCGCCGACTACACGCACGCGCTCGATTCGGCGCATATCGGCGTCTCCTTCGACCTGTCGAACCACAAGGTGATCGTCGGGCTTTTCCTCGGCGGCCTCATCCCCTATCTCTTCGGCGCGATGGCGATGGAAGCGGTCGGCCGCGCCGCGGGCGCGGTGGTGGTCGAAGTGCGGCGGCAGTTCAAGGAGATCAAGGGCATCATGGAAGGCACGGCGAAGCCCGAGTACGGCGTCGCCGTCGACATGCTGACCAAGGCGGCAATCAAGGAAATGATCGTCCCGTCGCTGCTGCCGGTGCTGGTCCCCGTGGTCGTGGGCCTGGCACTCGGCCCGCAGGCTCTGGGCGGCCTGCTGATGGGCACGATCGTCACCGGCCTGTTCGTCGCGATATCGATGACGACCGGCGGCGGCGCGTGGGACAACGCCAAGAAATACATCGAAGACGGACATTACGGCGGCAAAGGCTCCGACGCGCACAAGGCCGCGGTGACTGGCGACACGGTCGGCGACCCATACAAGGACACGGCCGGCCCGGCGGTCAATCCGCTGATCAAGATCATCAACATCGTCGCGCTGATGATCGTCCCGTTGCTCGCGCTGCAAGTCGGCGACAAGAAGACGGCAGTCGTCGCGCCACCGCCGGCCCCGACGTCGGTGCAGGTGGTGAGCGCGCCGGCAGCGACAGTCGCGATGGTGGCCGGCGTTCCCGCCGAGGGGGCGTTCATCATCGTCAAGGACGCAGCGTTGCCCACGGTGAACGTCTATTTCGCCAGCGGCAAGGCCGAACTGCCGGGGGATCCTGCGCAGGGCCTCGCGGCGGTGATCGCCTACCTTAAGGCGAACCCATCGGCCAAGGCGTCGATCTCCGGATACCACGATGCCACCGGCGACATTGCGCAGAACCAGGAACTGGCCAAGAAACGAGCAATAAGCGTTCGCGACGCGGTCAAGGCGGCCGGCGTTGCGGAGGAACGATGCGAGCTCAAGAAACCCGAACAGACGCAGGGCGCAGGCAACAATGCCGAGGCGCGGCGGGTCGAAGTCAGGGTGATGTAAGCGACTCGTCGCGATCGCGGGCCTGGGCACCTGCGTCATTCAGCCGCGCACGGCCCGCGCTGAAGGCGCTATGCGATTGCCGGCGCGTCAGCGCTTGCGGGCGACCATGACGCCGTCGCCCACCGTTAGCAGGCAGGCGTCGACGCGCGCGTCGTCGCGGATCTTGGCGTTGAGCACGCGCAGCGCGTCGGGATCGGAATCGTACACCTCGGGCTGCGCGACCTTGCCGCCCCAGAGCATGTTGTCGAGCAGGATCAGGCCACCCGCGCGCACCAGCTTCAGGCACGCTTCGTAGTAGCCGTCGTAGTTGCTCTTGTCGGCGTCGATGAAGGCGAAATCGAAGCTGGCCGCACCGCTTTCGTGCAGCAGCGCATCGAGGGTCGAGAGCGCTGGACCGAGCCGAAGGTCGATGCGCGCTGCCACGCCTGCCTCATTCCAATAGCGCCTGCCGATGCGCGTCCACTCGTCGCTGACGTCGCAGCACACGAGCGCGCCGTCTGCCGGCAGCGCGGTCGCGACCGCCAGCGCGCTGTAGCCGGTGAACGTGCCGATCTCCACCGCACGCCGTGCTCCGACGGTGCGCGCGAGCAACGCGAGCAGCGTACCCTGGTCGGCGCTGATCTGCATCATGCCCTGCGGCAGTGCCAGCGTTTCCGCGCGCAGGCGCCGCTGCAATGCCGATTCGCGCGTCATTGCGACGGCGACGTAGCGTTCGACGTCTTCGGGAAACAGCGAGCGGCGCATGCGCTAGGATGCCGCATGCATGACCTGCTCCGCAGGCCTGCAACATGCGGCAAAGGCGGCTGTCGCTGGATGGCACACGGAATTCACGCAGGCGGGGGCGCCGATGCCGTGCGGTAGAATCGATCGTGGATCCGACCTTTCCGGCGCAACCGTGAGTCACCCGAGCCCCCTCGCACCGCATCGCGCCGAGCTACCGGGACCGCACCGGATCGTGATCGTCGGCGGCGGCGCCGGCGGCCTGCCGTTGGCCACCGCACTGGGCGACCGTTTCGGCCGGCGTCGCCAAGCCGATATCACGCTGGTCGATCGCTACGAAACGCACGTGTGGAAACCGCTGCTGCACGAAGTCGCGGCCGGGCGCATGGACGCCGACGCACACGACGTCAGCTATCTCGCGGTGGCGCATTGGCACGGGTTCCACTTTCGGCAGGGCGCGGCCGCCGGACTCGATCGCGCCCGCCATGAACTCAAGTTGGCGGCGGTGCAGGACGACGACGGCCAGGCAATGCTGCCTGAACGCAGCATTCCCTACGACACGCTGGTCTTCTGCGTCGGCAGCACGAGCAACGACTTCGGCGTACCCGGCGTGGCGACGCACGCCATTTCGCTGGATACCGCGCAGGACGCCAAGCGCTTCCATCGCAAGCTGCTTGCGGCGTGCGTGCGCGCGGACGACCGCGCCGCCGCGGGGGATTTGGTCGGCGTGGACATCGTCATCATCGGCGCGGGCGCGACCGGCGTCGAACTCGCCGCGGAGATCCGCCATACGACGCGCGAGCACGCGGGTTACGGGCTCACGCACCTGCAGCCCGCGCGCGATGTACGCTTGACGCTGGTCGAAGCCGCGCCGCGCATCCTGCCCCAGCTCAAGGAACGGATCGCGGTGGCCGCGACCGAACTGCTGCGCGAACTCAACGTGGGGGTGCGCACCGCGGAGCGCGTGACCGAGGTCGACGCGCGCGGCGTGCACACCGCCAGCGGGGCGCTGTATCCGGCCGATCTGGTGGTGTGGGCGGCGGGCATCCAGGCGCCACCCCTGCTGGCGCAGCTCGACGGACTCGAGGTCAATCGCGCCAATCAGCTCCTGGTTGCCACGACCTTGCAGACCACGCGCGACCCCGACGTATTCGCGTTCGGCGATTGTGCGGCCTGTCCCTGGCCGGACGCCGGGGAACGCGCGCTGGTGCCGCCGCGCGCGCAGGCGGCGCGGCAGCAGGCGCTGTTGCTGGTCAGGACGGTGGCGGCGCGCCTGGCAGGCAAACTGTTACCGACGTTTCGTTTCCGCGACCTGGGATCGCTGGTGTCGCTGGGCGAATTGTCCGCTGTCGGCAACCTCATGGGGAGATTGATCGGCGGCAGCATGATGATCCAGGGACTGATCGCGCGCTGGATGTACGCCTCCCTCTACAAGATGCATCAAGTGTCGATCCACGGCTACGCGCGCGTCGTGCTCGATACCATCGGCCGATTCCTGCGGCGGCGCACGGAGCCGCGGGTCAAACTGCATTGAAAATGCGGCGTACCCTGCAGCGATGCTCGCCGGGCTGACCTGGCTGCTGGTCTACCAGTGCATCGGCGAGATTCTGGTGCGCTGGACCGGGCTTGCGGTGCCCGGACCGGTCGTCGGTATGGTGCTGCTGTTCGCGACGCTTATGCTCGGGAAGGGCGCGAGCGAAGCGCTGCAGGCGTCTGCCTCGGGCTTGCTGTCGCACCTGTCGCTGCTGTTCGTGCCGGCGGGCGTCGGCGTGATGCTCCACTTCCACCGCGTCGCCAGCGAGTGGCTACCGATCGCGGTGGCGCTGATCGTGAGCACGGTGCTCACGCTGGCCGCGACCGCGTTGACCATGCGCTGGCTGTTGGCGCGGCAGGAACGCCGGGAAACCGCGCAGGAAGGTTCGTGATGCCGCAGCCACTGCAGCCGCTGGCCGACATCTGGGTCTACCTCGCCGCGACACCGCTGCTGGGACTCACGCTGACCTTGCTCGCGTACCAGGCCGGATACTGGCTCTACACGAAAAGCGGCATGAATCCGCTGCTCAACCCGGTGCTGCTCGCGGTCGCCGCGCTGGTGCTACTGCTGCTCGCGACCAACACCTCGTACCCGACGTATTTCGAAGGTGCGCAGTTCGTGCATTTCCTGCTCGGCCCCGCGGTGGTGGCGCTGGCGGTGCCGTTGCATCGACAGTTGCCGGACATCCGGCGCCTGTTCGTGCCGATCGCAGGTGGCCTGCTCGTCGGGTCACTCACCGCGGTGATGAGCGCGCTGGCGCTGGCGTGGGCGCTCGGTGCTTCGAAGGTCACGCTGTTGTCGCTGGTACCGAAGTCGGTGACCGCGCCGATCGCGATGGGAATCGCCGAAAAGATCGGCGGCATTCCCGCACTCACCGCGGTGCTGGTGGTGGCGACGGGAATCGTCGGCGCCGCGCTGGGCAAGTTCGTGTTCGACGCGCTGGGCATTCGTGACTACCGCGTGCGCGGTTTCGCGCTGGGCATCGCCGCGCACGGCATCGGTACGGCGCGCGCGTTCCAGGTCGACGCCGAGGCGGGCGCCTTCTCGGGTCTGGCCTTCGGCTTGCACGGCGCACTCGCGGCGTTCATGTTTCCGGCGATCTATCTCGCCATTCGGCACTTCCTGTAGTCACCATGAATTCCGAAATCGTCTCCGCCGCCTTCCTGCTGCTGCTGGTGATGGACCCCTTCGGCAACGTACCACTGGTCGTGAGCATGCTCAACGCCGTGCCCGCCGAGCGGCGCGTCCGCGTCATTCTGCGCGAGTGCCTGATCGCCTACGCCGTACTGATCGTGTTCCTGTTCGGCGGTCATGCGTTGCTCAAGCTGATGCACCTGTCGGACATTTCGCTGTCGATCGCCGGTGGCGTCATCCTGTTCCTGATCGCGTTGAAGATGGTGTTTTCACGCAAGCCGGAGACGGCCTTCGCCGACGCTCCGGGTGGCGAGCCCTTCATCGTTCCGCTGGCGATTCCCGCGATCGCCGGCCCGTCCGCCATGGCCACGGTGATGCTGATGGTGACGCGCGAACCCGGGCGCATGGGCTCCTGGGTGCTGGCATTGACCGGCGCGATGGTCGTGACGACGCTGGTGCTGCTGTCCGCCGATCGGCTGCAACGACTGCTCGGCGAGCGGGTCATGCTGGCCTTCGAGCGTCTCATGGGGCTGGTGCTGACCGCGGTGGCGATCGAAATGCTGCTGGGAGGTATCCGCGGTTTCGTCGCGCAATTGCACGGTTGACGCCGACACACGCGGGCACTCATTGAACGCTGCGGACTACGCGCCGCGCGGCAGCAACCAACCGCCGGCGCGGCGCACGGCGCCTACGCGCTCGAGCTCGCCGACCAGGAGGTCCGCCAGCGCGGCTGCGGGAAGGTGGAAGAAGCGTTCGTTGAAGTCCCGGTAAACGCCGACGCGATCGAGATAGTCTGGCAATTCGGCGAGCGGCATGCGCTGCTTGTCGAGCAGTGCAAAAGTCAGCAAGGCCTTGAGCACGTGCCGCGCGGCTCGCCCGCTGTCGGCCTCCAAGGCCGCCGTGCGGCTGAACGACCGGTCGAGCGCCGCGTCGACGTCGGTGAATGGCTCGCCATGGCCAGGGATCACGACGCGCACGTCGAGCCGGCCCAGCATCTCAAGCGTCGCCCGCGCGGCCGGCAAGGCCGCGGCGTCGACTTCCGGCGGCATCACCAGGCCGTAGCCGTTCTCCCATAGCGCATCGCCCGAAATGAGGATGCCGTGCTCCGGGTTGTGGAACACCAGTGCGCCCATGTCGTGTCCGGGCGCGGCGTGCGCGCGCCATTCGAGATCGCCCCAGGTGTGCGTTTCGCCGGCACGGATGATTTCGTCCGCGCCGAACCGGTCGGCACGCTGATCGCAGTAGCCCAGCAGCAGCGTCTTCTCGTCCCACACCTCGATGATTGCCAACTCGCACTCGGGCAGCGCGATCGGGCAGCCATAGCGCGCGCGGATCGCCGCGTTGCCGCCGATGTGATCGCTGTGACAGTGCGTGTTGACCAGCCGCGCGAGCGGCGCGTCGCCGATTCCCTGCGCCGATGCGATGAGCGCGAGCGTCAGCGGCGCATGCCGCACGTAGCCCGAGTCGACGAGCACATGGCCGTCGCGGCTCCTGAGGAGGACGTTGTTCGCGGACAGCCAGTCGCGGACGAACACGTGGAGCTGCGGCGGCAGCAGGCGCCGGGCGACATCGCTCATTGCAGTTTGCCGAGGAACTCCTGCACCAGGACCAGCCGATCCTCGATCGTCGGCGCGGCGCGCTCGATGCGCACGCGGTCCGGTCCGGCGAAACGGTAGCGGCCATCGCGCTGGATCAGCGTGATCAGCTTCGCCGGATCGAAGGGCGGGTGCCGCCCGAAGTGGACTTGCGTGCGTTCGGGACCGGAATCGATCTTGGTCACGCCCAGGGGTTTGGCGATCAGCCGCAGCTTGTGGCAGGCGAGCAGCGCCTGCGTTGGCTCCGGTGGCAGGCCGAAGCGGTCGATGAGCTCCTCGTGCATCGCTGTCAGTTCCTCGGCGGTCGCGCAATTGGCGAGGCGCTTGTAGAGCACGAGGCGCTCGTGCACGTCGATGCAGTAGCCTTCCGGGAGCAGCGCGGGCAGGTGCAGGCTTATTTCGGTCGTGACGCCGAGCGGTTCGGTGAGGTCAGGCTCGCGGCCGCTCTTGAGTGCGTCGACCGCGGCCTTGAGCATGTCGGCGTAGAGCTGAAAGCCGATCTGCTGCATTTCGCCGGACTGGCCCTCGCCGAGAACTTCGCCAGCGCCGCGGATTTCCAGATCGTGCATGGCGAGGTAGAAGCCGGAGCCGAGGTCTTCCATCAGCTGGATCGCCTCGAGACGCTTCTTCGCCAGCGCGGACAAGGCTTCCTCGGGCGGGGTGAGCAGGTACGCGTAGGCCTGGTGGTGCGAGCGGCCGACGCGACCGCGCAGCTGGTGCAGTTGCGCCAGGCCGAATTTGTCGGCGCGGTGGATGATGATCGTGTTGGCGCTGGGCACGTCGATGCCAGTTTCGATGATCGTCGAGCACAGCAGCAGGTTGTTGCGCTGCTGGTAGAAGTCGCGCATGACCCGCTCAAGGTCGCGCTCGCCCATCTGCCCGTGCGCGATGGCGATGCGCGCCTCCGGCACCAGCGCGGCGAGCTTCTCGCCCATGGTGACGATGGTGTCGATGTCGTTGTGCAGGAAGTAGATCTGGCCGCCGCGCTTCAGTTCGCGCAGGCAGGCTTCGCGCACGATGCCCGCCGAGTATTGGGAGACGAAAGTCTTGATCGCCAGTCGCCGTTCGGGCGCGGTCGCGATGACTGAAAAATCGCGCAGGCCTTCGAGCGACATCGCCAGCGTTCTCGGGATCGGCGTCGCCGTCAGCGTCAGCACGTCGACTTCGGCGCGCAGGCGCTTCAGCTGTTCCTTCTGGCGCACGCCGAAGCGGTGCTCCTCGTCGATGATCACCAGTCCCAGTCGCGCGAATTTGACGTCGGGCTGGATCAGCTTGTGCGTGCCGATGACCAAGTCGATCCGGCCGTCGGCCAGGCCTTCGAGCACCGCCTTCGCTTCCTTCGCCGAGCGGAAGCGCGACAGCTCGCCGAGCTTCACCGGCAGATCGGCGAAGCGGTCGGAGAACACCTGCAGGTGCTGCTCGGCCAGCAGCGTGGTTGGCACCAGCACCGCAACCTGCTTGCCGTCGGCAATGGCGACGAAGGCGGCGCGCAGCGCGACCTCGGTCTTGCCGAAGCCGACGTCGCCGCACACCAGCCGGTCCATCGGCTTGCCGGAGGTGAGGTCCTTGACGACCGCCTCGATCGCGGCGGCCTGGTCCGGCGTCTCGTCGAAGCCGAAGCCCTCGGCGAAGGCCTCGTAGTCGTGCACGTTGAACTTGAACGCGTGACCCTCGCGCGCCGCGCGCTGCGCGTAGAGGTTGAGCAGTTCCGCGGCGGTGTCGTGCGCCTGCTGCGCTGCTTTCTTCTTCGCCTTGTCCCACTGCCCGCTGCCGAGCTCGTGCAGCGGTGCCGCGTCGGGCGACGCGCCGCTGTAGCGGCTGATCAGGTGCAGGCTCGACACCGGGACGTAGAGCTTGGCGTCGTTGGCGTAGAGCAGGTGCAGGAACTCGTTGGCGCCGTCGCCCAGGTCGAGCGTCGTGAGGCCGAGGTAGCGCCCGATGCCGTGCTGCTCGTGCACGACCGGGTCGCCGACGCGCATCTCCGACAGATCGCGCAGCATCGCGTCGACGTTGCTGCGCCGCGCGTCGCGTTTGCCGGCGCGGCGCGCCGCGCTCGCGTAGAGCTCGGCCTCGGCGATGATGGCGAGGTTCGCGGCGGGCCAGACGAAGCCCGTGTGCACGGGACTGACGGCCAGCGCGGGACTCACGTCGCTGGCCACGAATTCGGCCCAATCGGCGACGACCGCGGGCTTCAATCCATATTCGGCGAAGTATTGCTGCATCGTCTCGCGCCGGCCGAGGCTTTCGGCGACGATCAGCACGCGCTCGCGCGTGCCGGTGACGAAGCGCTTGAGCGCGCGCAGCGGATCGTCGGCGCGGCGATCGACCTGGATCGGCGGCAACGGCGCCGTGGAAATCGCCTCTCTTCGTTGCGCATCCTCGTCGGCGGATGCCGGTGCCGGCGGCGGCAGTTCAATGCGCGCGAAGGGCTTCAGGATGCGGTTGAACGCGTCCTCGGGAAGGAATAGTTCGGTCGGCGGCAGTAGCGGCCGCGCCTTGTCGCCGCGCAGCAGCCGGTAGCGCGACTCGGTGTCCTGCCAGAAGCCGCCGATCGCGCCGGCGACGTCGCCGTGCAGGCACAGCGCCGCGTTCAGCGGCAAATAGTCGGCGAGCGTCGCCGTCGCATCGAAGAACAGCGGCAGATAGTACTCGATGCCTCCGGGCACGATGCCGCTGGAGATGTCCTTGTACAGCGGCGACTTGGACGGGTCGCCTTCGAAGACTTCGCGAAAGCGGCCGCGGAAGCGCGTGCGTCCGGCATCGTCGATCGGAAATTCGCGCGCGGGCAGCAGGCGCACCTTCGGCATCGGGTAGACCGTGCGCTGGGTGTCGACGTCGAAGGTGCGGATCGACTCGATGTCGTTGTCGAACAGATCGATGCGGTATGGCAGCGCGCTGCCCATCGGGTAGAGATCGATCAGGCCGCCGCGGATGGTGTATTCGCCGGGCGATACGACCTGCGTGACGTGCTGGTAGCCGGCGAGCGAAAGCTGCGAGCGCAGGCGCTCGACGTCGAGCGTTTCACCCTGCGACAGGAAGAAAGTGAACGCCGCGAGATACGACGGCGGCGCCAGCCGGTAGAGCGCAGTAGTCGCTGCCGCCAGCAGCACATCGCATTCGCCGCGCGACACGTGATACAGCGCCGCCAGCCGTTCGCTTACCAGGTCCTGGTGCGGCGAGAAGTGATCGTAGGGCAGCGTCTCCCAGTCCGGCAGCACCGATACGCGCAGCGCCGGCGCGAACCACGCGATTTCGGCCGCGAGGCGCTGCACTGCGAGCGCGTCCGCGCAGATCGCGACGAGCATCTGGCCGCGCGCGGTCGCACCGGCAGCGCATTGCGCGAGCGCGAGCGCATCCGCCGATCCGGATAGCGACTGGCTCGACACCTTGCGACCGGGTGGTGGCAGGGCGGGCAACAGGCGCGGCAGCGCGGTCGCTAGTGCGACAGGGGGAGGCTGTGGGGACAGCAACGCGGGCGGTGCGGCCAAAGGCGCAATTATACGTGGTCGGCAGCACGCGCTGTTCCGGGTTACGCGGGCGCGCGACGTCGGCGATAATGACCGGATGGTTACTCCACCGGCGGCGGGCGCTTCGCGGCCCGTCTCGCCGTACCTGCTGCTGACGCTGACGCCCTTTTTCTGGGCGATCAACTGGATCATCGGGCGCGGGCTGTCGACGTCGGTCCCGCCGATGGCGATGACCTTCTACCGCTGGTTGTTCGCGATCGCGATCCTCGCGCCCTTCGCCTGGCCGCACGTCCGGCGCGAGTGGCCGATCGTCTGGCGCAACCGGCGCATCATGCTGCTGTTGGGCGTGATCGGGGTCGGTTCGCACAACGCGCTCGCTTACCTCGGTCTCGGGTACACGACGGCGATGAACGGCGTGACCCTCAATTCGTTCATCCCGGTGATGATCATCGCGCTGTCATGGATCTTGCTGCGCCAGCGCCTGAGTGCCGTGCAGCTTGGCGGCGTCGCAGTGTCGCTGTCAGGAGTGGTGGCGATCCTGTCGCAGGGCAGCCTGCAGGTTCTCGCCGGCCTCGAACTCAACCGCGGCGATCTGCTGATTGTCCTGTCGATGCTTTTCTGGTCGGTCTACACGATCTGCCTGCGCTGGAAACCCGCAGGACTGAACATGCTGACTTTCCTGTTCGTGATCGCCTGCATCGGCGACCTCGGCATTCTGCCCTTCTATCTGGTCGAGATGGCGTTGGGCGCGCACTTCAGCTTCACGTGGCAGAACGTCGCGGCGTTCGCCTGCGTCGGACTGTTCTCGTCGGTGCTGGCGTACATCTTCTGGAATCGCGGGGTGGAGGAGGTGGGCGCGAGCGTCGCGGGCCTGTTCGTGCATCTCATGCCGGTCTTCGGCACCCTCCTGGCGTGGCTGTTTCTCGGCGAGCAGCTGCGGCTCTATCACGTCGTCGGGATTGCGCTTATCCTGACCGGCATCTACGTGACCAGCCGCGGCGCATCGCGGGTTGCTGCCATTCCCCTCGAATAGTCGGCCGGCGCGGTCGCAGCAGCGCCCATTGTTGCGTCATGTTCCCGACGGAGCTGCCAGTCGATCAGCCGACAAGGCCCGAGATCACCCGCGCCATGCCGGCAATGCGACAGACGGTTCCATCGAAATCGGTAACGGCGCGCGCGACGAATTCGACTTGCGTCGCGCCCTTGGCCGATGGCCACACGATGGTCGTCGCTTCGGCTTCCGCGTCGCGGGCGCGCAGCGCGTCGAACATCAGCCGCAGCCGCGTCCCGGCCGCGCCCTTGAGATGCACGGTCAGCGCTTCCAGCGACACAAGTTGCGCCGCGGTCGGGCCCAGCACGTCCGCGACGTTGGCGCCCCACACGATGCCGCCCGTGACCGGGTCGACCTCGAATGTGACTTGCCCCGAGGCGGTGGCGGCTGCTTCGTGGTGTTTCAAGCCTTCACGCGCCCGTACTGGTCGTCGAAGCGAACGATGTCGTCTTCGCCTACGTAGCTGCCGCACTGCACTTCGATCATCACCAGCGGATCGGTGCCCGGATTCTCGAGCCGGTGCCGGGTCTCGACCGGGATGTACGTCGACTCGTTGGTGCGCACCGTGTAAACGCGATCGCCATTGGTGACGCGTGCTTCGCCGCTGACCACCACCCAGTGCTCGCTGCGGCGGTGATGCATCTGCAGCGACAGCATGCCGCCGGGCTTGACTTCGATGCGCTTGATCTTGAATCCCGGGCCTTCCTGCAGCACGGTGAAGGCGCCCCACGGCCGGGCCACGGTCCGGTGCAGCTTGTAGGCATCGTGGCCCCGCGCCTTGAGCTCGCCGACGACTTCGCGCACGCGCTGCAGCTGATCGCGATGCGCAACCAGGACGGCATCGGGGGTGTCGACGATAACCAGGTCGTCGACGCCGACCGTCGCGACGACGCGGTCCTCGGCATGCACGTAAGTGTTGCGCGTATCGATGGCGACGCGCTCGCCCTGGCCGCGGTTGCCGCTAACGTCCATATCGGTGAGCGCAGCGATCGCCTGCCACGAACCGACATCGCTCCAGTCGAAGTCGCCGCGCACCACGGCGACGTTGCCGGCCCTTTCCATCACCGCGTAGTCGATGGAAATGTCGGGCACCGCGGCGAACAGTGCCGGATCGATCTCCAGCATCGTCGCGCCCGCGGAAGCGCGCAGCGCGTTCCACACCGCGCGGGCGGCGTCGAGCACCACCGGCGCGTGTTCGGCGAAGGCCGCGAGTATCGCCGCCGGCGTAAAGCAGAACATCCCCGAGTTCCAGGCGTGGCGGCCGGTCGCCAGATACGCGGTCGCGTCGGCGAGAGGCGGCTTTTCGATGAAGCGGCGAACGCGGAAGCTGCGTTCGACGTCGAGCGCGTCCCCGCACTCGATGTAGCCATATCCGGTCTCGGGGTGTAGAGGATCGATGCCGAACGTCGTCAGCCAGCCGTGGCTTGCCAACGCGGTCGCGCGCGCGACGGCGACGGCGAATGCCCTGGTGTCATGGATGAGGTGATCGGCGGCCAGCACCAGCATGGTCGCATCGGCGCCGAAGGTGGCCTCGGTGTAAAGCGCGCCCAGGGCGACCGCCGGTGCCGTGTTGCGTCCGAAGGGCTCGAGGATGTACGTCAGCCGCGGCGCCGCAACGTGTGCACCGGAATAGACGTCCTTGGTCTGGAAATAGTAGTCGCGGTTGGTGATCGTCACCAGACCTGCGACGTGATCCAGCGCGGTGGCGCGGACCGCGGTCTTGGCGAGCAGCGTCTCGCCATCGGGCAAGGGCATGAACGGCTTGGGCGCGGCCTCGCGCGAGAGCGGCCACAAGCGGGTGCCGGCGCCGCCGGAAAGAATGATCGGGATTAGCGCCATCAGCGTTGTACTCCTGAAACGCGAGCTACCAAGATTCGATAATTGTACTCGATCACCTATCGTGTTGACGTAACGCGCTTGCGTGGTTACCGTATGCCACAGGTTGTCGCGCCGCTGCATTGATCTGCCTCGGCACGCGACCGTCACTCACCGTTATCCGCCGCGAACCGCCCGCAATGCCCCCTGCAAAGTCCACCGTGGCGACGCCGCTGCGCGGCGTGTGTCCGGTGCTCGCAACCCCGTTCGATGCCGCCGGCGCCCCCGACGAGAAGGGACTTGCGCGCGTCGTGGAATTTGCGCTTGGTTGCGGTGTGGATGCCGTGGTCTTCCCCGGCGTAGCCAGCGAAGTCGAGCAACTCGCGGTGCGCGAACGCGATCAACTTGTCGCGTTGGTTGCGCGGACGGTTGCCGGGCGCGTGCCACTCGTCGTCGGCGCAAGCGCATCCGACTTGGCCACTACCGTGCGGCACATGCGCACCGCCGCCGAGGCGGGCGCGGCGGCAGTGATGGTGATGGCGCCGGCGCGGTTGACCGGCGATGCCAGCGCGCTGCTGGAGCATTATCGCGAGCTCGCTGCCGCAGCGCAGATGCCGATCATGCTGCAGAACGCGCCGCCACCCGCGGGTGCCGGCTTCGACATGGCGGCGATCGCGCGTGTCGTCGTCGCGGTCTCGGCGGTCCGCTACGTGAAGGAGGAGGCGATGCCCTGCGGCCAGCGCATTTCGGCGCTGCTAGGCCGGCCCGAACTTGTCGATGCACCGCACTTCGAAGGCGTGCTCGGAGGCGCGGGCGGGCGCTACCTGCTCGACGAACTCGCACGCGGCGCGATCGGCACGATGCCGGCGGTCGAACTCGCCGACGTGCACGTCGCGATGATGCGCGCCTGGCGCAACAACAGCCGGGCGCTCGCGCGTGTGCTCTACAACCGCTCGCTGCCGCTGCTCAATTTCCAGGCCGTGTTTCGCTGGGCAATGACCAAGGAAGTGCTGCGCCGCCGCGGCGTGATCGCTAACGCCCACGTGCGCGCGCCGGGGCCGCGCCTCGACGCGCAGGATCAGGTCGAACTTGGCATCATGCTCGATGAGATCGCCGATCTGCTGAGCGCATTTCCCCTGCAATCCGGACCGGGCTGAATCCATACCTGCACACTGGAGGAGTGATGACGATGAAACGAGTACTCGCGACGCTGTCGTTGCTGGCATGCCTGGGCGCGACAATGGCGGCATCTGCACAAGTCACGACGCTCGATTTTCCGAGCTGGCAAGCGGAGGAACCCGGGTTTGCCGAGTGGTGGAAGGGCCTTGTCCAGGAATACGAGGCCAAGCATCCGGGGGTGAAGGTGAAGCTCTACTCGCTTCCGTTTGCGAACTATGTGAACCAGCTCACGGTGCGTTTTTCCGGGCAGAACCCGCCGGACATCGTGCACCTGCCGTCGCGCAATTTCGCCAGCTTCGCCAGCCAGAACTGGATCGAGCCCATCGACGACCTGCTCAAGGGCAGTGACATTCCCGGCCAGTGGTCGAAACTGCAGAGCGACATGATGTGGCAGGGCAAGACCTATGGCGTGCTGCTGCTGCCCTACGGCAATCTGCTCTACTACAACGAAAAGATCCTGCAGGACGCGGGTGCCAAGGTGCCGACCACGCCCACCGAGTGGCTCGACGCCATGGCGAAGACCACCAATCGCGACAAGGGTCAATTCGGACTCGTGACGACGACTGCGGAACATCCCAATATGTTCATCGACGCGGCGACGTGGGTGCTCGGCGAAAGGCAGGACTGGCTCAAAGGCAACAAGTACAACTTCACCGATCCGGGAGTCGTCGCCGCGGTCGACCAGTTCCGCAAGTCGCTCAGCTATGCGCCGCCGGGGACCAACTCGGCGGTCGCGCGGCAATTGTTCATCGACGGCAAGGCCGCGTTCCTGCGCGACGGACCGTGGGTGTGGGCGACGCTGCAAAAAGCCAAGCCCGAGGTCCGTCCGGCGCTGAAGATGGCGCAACTGCCGTTCCCCGTCATCACGGGAGGTGCCAGCAACAGCCTGCACATTCCGGCCAAGCTCGACGCGCAGAAGAAGAAACTGGTCTGGGAATTCATCGCGCTCGCCGCGACCCCGGCGTGGCAGGAAAAATACGTGCAGCTGACCGGATCGCCGGCGGGGCGCCTGAACATGATCAATGCCGAGCAGGCGAAAACGGATCCGCACCTCGCCGCGATCACGCAGGCGGCGGAAAAGGCGGAGAACCTGTTCCCAACGCAACCGGCGCTGCGCGAGAACTACAACGAGTTCGCCACGCTGTTCAGCCGCGCGGTGGTGCGCATGCAGTCGTCCACGCAACCGACCGACGCGATTCTCGCCAACCTGCAGAAGGAACTGACGGCGGCCATTCCGCTGCCATGATCGGACGCTCGCGGTGGACGGGCTACGCGCTGCTCGCACCGGCGCTCGCCGCGGTCGGCTTCCTGATTCTGTATCCGCTGTACCTGGTCATCGCGACCAGCTTTCGCCAGGGCAAGACGCTCAACGTCCTGCGGCTGTCCGAATTGCCCTTCGGGCTCGCCAACTACCGCACGATGCTCGCCAGTGAAGCGACGTGGCATAGCGTTTGGGTGACGGTTGTCTACCTCGCGGGCACCATCGGTCCCGCATTCCTGATCGGCCTGGGTACGGCACTCCTGCTCAATCGCGCGTTCCCCGGCCGGCGCTGGCTGCGCAGCTTGATCCTTCTGCCCTGGGCGGTTCCCGGCGTGATCGTCAGCATCGTCTTCCTGTGGCTGCTCGATGGCTCGTTTGGCGTGATCAACGCGCTGCTGCGCAGTGCGGGCTGGCTGGCGACCGATCTGGCCTGGTTCGCCAACGAGGATACCGCGCTCGCCGCGGTGATCGTGCCGACCGTGTGGAAAGCGTACCCGTTTTTCGCGCTGACGCTGCTGGCGTCGCTGCAGTCGATCCCGGCCAGCCTGTACGAAGCCGCGCAGGTCGACGGCGCGACGCACTGGCAGCGTTTCCGCTTCATCACGTGGCCGGGCATACGCGCGCCGGCGATGCTCGCCGCGATCCTCAACACGCTCTGGGCGCTGCGCGAATTCGACATCATCTATCTGACTACCGGCGGCGGACCGGACCGCGCAACCGAAACGCTGGCGGTGCGCATCTACCAGGAAGCGTTTTCGTTCTTCCGCATGGGGACCGCGTCGGCGCTGGGGGTGCTGACCATGGCGATGGCGGTGCTGCTGGTTCTGCTGTCGATGCGCACCATCCGGCGGGAGTATTTCTGATGCGCCGAGCACCGACAAATCGGCGATTGGCGTTCGTCATTCCCGCCAAAGCTGGAATCTACTGCGCATGTTGACGCAATCTCGGCGCTGGCAGTTCACGCTCGCGGCGCTGCTGGTCGCGGCCATCGTCCTGTTCCCGATCTACTGGATGCTGCTGACCTCGGTATTGCCCAGCGAGCTCACGCGTTCGCGCTCGCCCTCGCTGCTGCCGCAACTCTCGGCGCTGTCGCTGGGGGCCTTCCGCACGGTGCTGGCGCGCAAGCCGGTGCTGACCTGGCTCGCCAACAGCGTGCTGGTCACCGTTGCCGCGACGTGCGTCAGCCTGTTCATCGCGACGATGGCGGGCTACAGCCTGTCGCGCTTCAAAAGCCGCGCGCAACAGGCGGCGGGTTTTGCACTGCTGGTCTCGAAGATGCTACCCGCGAGCCTGATTGTGATCCCGTTCTTCATCGCATTCTCGACCTTCGGGCTCATCGACAGTCGCTGGGGCCTGATCCTTGCCAACGCAGCGGTCGGCGTGCCTTTCGCCACCTGGCTCATGAAGGGTTTCTTCGACGGCATCCCGCGTGAAATCGAGCTCGCCGCCATGCTCGATGGCTGCAATGGTGCGCAGGCGGTGTGGTATGTCGTGCTGCCGCTGGCGCGGCCGGGCCTGGCGGCGGCGGGGATCTATCTGGCGATCGTCACCTGGTCGGATTTCGTGTTCGCGCGCACGCTCGTGACCAATCCCGACCTTTGGGTGCTCAATGTCGGCATGCAGTCCTTCCTCGGCGAATATCTGGTCGACTGGTCGAGCCTGATGGCGGTGGGCACGCTGTCGCTCGCGCCGGTGCTGGTGCTGTTCCTGCTGCTCGAGCCGTTCCTGGTAAGCGGCATGACGCAGGGCGCGGCGGCGAACTGATCGGCGAACCGATGCACGCGAAAATCCGTTCGGTGGAGACGTTCGTCGTCGCGCTGCCGCGCGAAGTCCCCTATCTCGGCCCGCTGGGCGAAGGGGAAACCGTCAATGAACGCGGCTATTTCGTCCGCCGCGGAAATCGCACGATCTACTCCACGCTCGACCGCTCGGTGCTGCTCAAGATCACGGCGGACGACGGCACGATCGGCTGGGGTGAGACCTATGGCATCGTCGCACCGCAAGCGGTGACCGCCATCGTCGCAGACGTCTTCGCGCCGCTGCTGGCGGGCCGCGAAGCCGTCGACATCGCCGCGATCTGGGACGAACTCTATGCGTTGATGCGCGTGCGTGGCCACTGGAGCGGATTCTTCACCGACGCGCTGGCCGCGGTCGACATCGCGCTGTGGGATCTTGCGGGCAAGTTGGCCGGTGAGCCGGTTGTGCAGTTGCTCGGCGGCGCGAAGCGCAGGCAGATTCCGGCGTATGCCTCGGGGCTGCCCCGCGCCACGCTGGTGGGGCGCGTCGATCTGGCGCACGAGCTGGTCGGGCAGGGTTTTCGCGGCATCAAGTACGCTGCAGCGGTGTCGCACGAAGGCGTCGTCGCGGAGATGCGCGCGTTGCGTGAAGCGCTCGGCCCGGAGGTCGAACTGATGGTCGACCTGCACTGGAAGTACACCGCCAGCGAAGCCATCACGCTCATCCGCGCGCTCGAACCGTATCGACTGTATTTTGCGGAGGCACCGTGCGCCCCCGAAGACATGGACGCGCAGGCCGACGTCACGGCGAACGTGTCAGCGCCCGTTGCCGGCGGCGAGGAGTGGAGCACGGTATTCCAGGCGCGGCCGCGCCTGGCGCATCGCTGCATAAGCATCATCCAGCCTGAGCTCGCTCACACCGGAATCTCGCAAGCGGTTGCGATCGCACGGCTCGCGATGAAGCAGGGAGTCAAAGTGATCCCCCACGCGACCATCGGCATCGGCGTCTTTCATGCGGCGAGCCTGCATGTCGCCGCCAGCCTGGCCGAGGTACCTTTTCACGAGCACCAGCACTCGATATTCGATGCCAACCTGCGCTATGTCGACACGCGCATGCGCTGCGTCGATGGCGACTTCGAACTGCCCGAAGGTCCCGGGCTGGGCGTCGAGCCACGCGCCGAACTCTGGCAACACGTTACGAGCGATTAGCGCGGATGGCGCTCAGTCGCGCTTGGCGAGGATCACGTGCGTGACCTTCGGCGCGGGAACGTGCTCGATGCACCGGTAGCCGAGCTTCGCCAGGTCGAGGCCGTCGAGAAGGTGTTCTCCGGAGCCCAGCACGATCGGGGCAATGGCAAGGTGCATCGAGTCGACGAGGCCCGCGCGAAGGAATTGCCGGATCGCGGCGATTCCCCCGCCGTGGCGGATGTCTTGACCCCCGGCAGCATCGACAGCCCGTTGTAGTGCAGCGTGGATGCCGTCGGTGATGAAATGGAATACCGTGCCGCCGCGCATGGTGATCGACTCGCGAGCGTGGTTGGTGAGCACGAAGACGGGTGTGTGATACGGCGGGTTGTCGCCCCACCAACCCTTCCATGTGTCGTCGAGCCAAGGTCCCCGGACCGGGCCGAACATGTTGCGGCCCATGATCCATGTGCCGATGTTGTGGAACCCGCGAGCCGCGAACTCGTCATCGACGCCGGTCGTGCCGCCGTCGCTTCCGAACATTTGTCGAAAAGTACAGGTGGCGAACGCCCACTCGTGCAGCGCGATGCCACCCACCCCCAGCGGATTCTGGAGATCCTGATGGGGGCCGGCGCCATAGCAGTCGAGCGAAATCGCGAAACAGTGGACGCGGAGCTGGGGCATCTTGGGCGGCCTTGCCAATGATTGTAGCTCGACATGCAAATTTCCGAGCCGGCGCCGCGCCGCCGTCAAACCAGGCGCGGCGCCGCGACTTTCGCACAGGGGTCAGTCTCGGGAAGTCGCGCGAGTTCAATCGAAAGACGGTCGGTTCCTGGCATGCAATCAAGCAGTTGCACGACGCGCCGGAGGTGCGCGGCGGTACCCCTCGGTGGTATAATGTTATTTTTAGCGCGCGAGCTGCCAAGGCGAAACAGCATATTGCCGAAGTGACTCGCAGCAGGACCGGTTACCGGGGGCGACCTGGTTTCGACGGGGACTGTGAAGCAGCGCGGGGCATGCCAAGGTGCAGAACCTTGTGAATCCTCTGCAATCGCAAACTTAACTGCGAACGACGAAAACTACGCTCTGGCGGCTTAACCCCGCCGGACCTCGCACCGGGCGGCGCTCAGCTCGGGTGATGCAACAGTAACTGTCACAGCGAGGACATTTAGAGCGATCGCGTGCGTCCGGGTCACTTGGCCGACACGCTAAATTTAGGTGACTGGCATCGGCGTCGCCTGCCCATCAGTGGCGCCGGAGCGAGAGCACAATGACGTGGCTAAGCATGTAGTCCCGACTGTGTAGCGTTTTCGGACGCGGGTTCGATTCCCGCCGCCTCCACCACAAGCAAGAATTACGGCCCCGACCTGGGGCCGTTATCTTTTTTATTTTACCTATGAAAAGCCTGCCTGGACTGTCCTTGGCAGGCCAGTGAAAGCCGGACGCAAACGGAGGTAACGGTGGTGGTAACCGAAGAAGAGTGGTAAAACGCTCCTCTCAAGAGAACCGAACTTAGAGGGAGGCGATGGCAAGGCACTTGCTGACGGACCGCCAGGTCCAGAACGCCAAGCCGAAGGAGAAGCCATACCGGCTTGCGGATGGCGATGGTCTGTATCTCTACGTGCCCCTGTCGGGCGCGTCATCGTGGCAGTTTCGGTATCGGCTTGGCGACAAGCCGCAGACGGCGACCCTTGGGCGGCTGGATCGGATCACGCTCGGCCAGGCACGCGCAAAGGCGCAGGAAGTCCGCACACTGGTGGCCGACGGCCACCACGTCACCGCAGTACGCCGGGTGGAGCGGGCGAAACGCGCCGCGGCGCGCACGGCGACGTTTGGCGTGCTCGCGGCCGATTGGCTCAAACGCGAGGCCCGGCGTGCAAAGTGGACCGCCGACTACCAGCAAGAGGTCAAGGCGAGCCTCGACAATCACTTGTCGTCGCTTGGCACGCTGCCGGTTGCCGAAATCACGACGGCGATAGCTGCGAAGCCCATTCGCAAGGTCGAGGATAGTGCCCCCGATATGGCGACGAAGGTGCGGCAGCGCCTGCGTTCGATCATGGACTACGCGGCCGAGCAAGGGTTGATTCCAGTCAATCCGATCCCGGCGGCACGGCGCGGGAAACGCTCCTTGCCGCGCACGCACCTCGCGGCCGTTACCGATCACGCGGGAGTCGGCGCGATATTGCGCACGGCCGACGTCGCCGAGGTAAGCCGTGGCGTGCGCCGCGCCCACCTGCTGGCAGTGTTCACGGCACAGCGCATCGGCGAGATCGTTGGCGCCCGTTGGGATGAATTCGACCTGCAGGCGGGTACCTGGGCCATACCGCGCGCGCGTATGAAGCGGAAGGACGCGCAGCGCGGCCCGCATGTCGTGCCGTTGTCGCCCCACTTACTTGCGCTGCTGCTGGAGTGGCGCCGTACGGACGGCGACGCGGCGATCTACGCTTCGCCAGCGCCGCACGGTGCCGGGGCAATCACGCGCGAAGCGGTCGAGAAATTCTATCGCCGGACACTGGAGCTGACCGGCAGGCACTCCCCGCATTCGTGGCGTTCTGTGTTCTCGACATGGGCGCGCGACGCCGCCAAGGACGCCGATGTCATCGAGGCGCAATTGGATCACACCATCGGCACCAAGCAAGCCGCAGCCTACGATCGTGCGAAGCGGCTCGAGATCCGGCGCGAACTGATGATGTGGTACGAAGGGCAACTGCTGGCCGCGCGCGACGGGGCGACGGTCATGCCCTTGCGCAAGGCGGCTCCGGCTTCTTGACCATGTGTAGCCAATAAGCGACAATGTCCGAATTCGAGGTCCGGCACTACCTGACGCCATCCGGGCGTGATTTGTTTGGTGATTGGATGAAATCGCTGAACGACCGACGTGCGGTGGCGGCGATACTGCTTCGGATCGGCCGAATCCGGAGAGGGCTGTTTGGTGACTGCAAATCGGTCGGCGATGGAGTGCAGGAACTGCGGATCGACATCGGGCAGGGCTACCGAGTCTATTTCGGGCGTGTCGGGGATCGGCTGATCATCCTGCTGTGCGGTGGCGACAAGAGAGGACAACGTGGCGACATCGAAAGGGCGAAGCAGTACTGGGCGAATTGCGCCCAGCGAACAGGCACGCAGTAGAGCGCACACGGACTTCCTGCGCGAACACCTCACCGACGACGCCAACGTCGCGGCGCTGCTGGACGAGGCGCTCGCAGGTGGCGACGAAGGCGACGTCATGTACGCGCTTCGAGCCATCTCCGAGGCCCGCGGGGGGATCGCCAACGTTGCGACGGTGACCGGACTGTCGCGCGAGACGCTTTATCGCACGTTGAGCCGGAACGGAAATCCGCGGCTGTCCACGTTGTTGGCCCTCATGCGCGCATCCGGCGTGCGACTGCGGGTGGAGCCCGCTGGCTGATCATCCTCCGTGTCGGCACGGCCCGCATTCATTCTTGTCTTCGACCATTCCCGATGCGGTGGCCTTTGGCATCCCTCGCGGCGCCGCTCCAACCGGCATCGATCCGGTCGGAAACCCAGCGCTGTACATCGCTCTCGATCCAACCGACCGCACGCGGGCCCAAGGATACTGGCGCCGGGAACGTCCCGGCCTTGATCCGCGCGTAGAGCGTGCTGCGCGACAGCCCGGTGCGGGCTTCGACCTGCTTGCGTCGCAGAATGCATCGGTGCGGTTGGCTTGCCTCGGTCATCGTCGTCTTCTCTGGGCTGTTGGTGGAAGGAGACTCTAGCGTTCCACTTTGCTCTGCTCGTGTCCGCTCGAAATTGCACAATCCACCTTGCGGTTTTCGCCCGGACCGACAGAAATCGTTGGTCGAAATCGACGCGCCCTGTCGGCCTTGCCGCACTGAAGCGGACCGGTTACCCACCGCTGCGCGCGTTCGCGCGCGTGAGAGGCGCCGCACGCGCGCAACCGTGGATAAGCCCCGTGTCCTCGCTGGTCCATCATCGAAACCCCTCCCCAGTCACGCGGGCCGCGACACACGTACTGAGGCGAAAGAAGGAATTTTTCCAAACACCGTTTTTCGCTTCAGGGGGCTCTTGACGCTGGGCTACGCTCGCCACCCCCGATTGAGTCTTCAGCCCGCTGATGGCGTAACCATCGCCCTTTATGTCGGATGGCTTCCTCGCGACATCCGGAGCGCCGCACGGCTGGAGGTTCCGTCAATGCCCGCTGTCAGGACCGGAGCGCAATCCTTTCCACGCCAAACCGGGCAACTCCGAGCACCGGTGGGTTCAGACGGGGGCGCTGGCTCGATCGGGGTAGCTCAGACTTGAACTGATTCCGACGGTGCGAACTTTCGTAGAGCCTCGCGGCTCCGGCTTCGGGCGTCCGGTTTCGGTACGCGCTTTCGGCCAGAGTTCATCGGCAGCAGTCGACCCTTCTCGGTCCCGTGTCCGACGAATCCGACGTCCGTTACGCCACGGCACCGGCCGTTCGGTCGCGGCTCCGCAATGGGCGCGTTCGGCCAACTTCGGACGGTCGAGGTCAGCGCTCCGAAGCGGTCGTTCGCGCGCCAACAACGAACCACGCCAGCGGTCCTAAGGACGACTTGCGCGAGCTTGTACCTGGCAGCGATCATCGCAGTGCGAATGCGACGCGGACCCGCGTATTCCGATCGCCCCCGGCGGGCCATATTTAGGCTACGACAATTTGTTTGAATGTACTTGCAATTCTCCGCACTTGGGCATAGCGTTGCCGGTGCCGCCAGTCAGTAGATTCAAGCGGCAGTTCTGGCAGTCATCATTTCTTCAACGTTGCGCATTTAGGACCGAGATCGGGCCAGGCAAGCCGATCCCCTGAAATTGGGTTCCAAGTGGAATGTCGACGAGCTTTACAGTGCCATCTCTTTGGCCGAAGACAAGCTACTGTTTTGATTGATGCTGAAATCGAGGCATGGCCATTGCTCCAGGTTTTGGGTGCCGCGTGGAGGGCCAAGTGCGCCCCGTCTGCCCGTACTAGTTAGTCCTTTGCATTCCAGCCAGTGTTAGTCTTCCACCCTAGTAGTCATCTATCAAGGAGGATAGGATGAAACAGCATACTGTTAGGCTGGTTTTGGCGTCTTGGATTGCTACGGCCGCGGTCGTCGGCGCAGCCCAAGCGCAAGATGCAAACCAGAATGCCAGGCCGAAGAACAACGTACTCGCGCGCGCTCTCGATATCGAAATGGGGAAACAATCGCCGCGTGTGAACGAGCCGAGACTGTCGTCCGGGACCTTGTACGCAGTACTGGGGGCGAGCGGGGAACTCGGTCGTCGGGCGGATCAAAGTGGTGGCCGGGGGGACGATGGCGACAAGAGCCGCGGCGGATTCACGCAGGGGTGTCCTAACACTTACAAAAAGGGCGGCACGGAAAACGTCCGCGTGAATCAGGACTGCTCGCTGCGCCGGCAGGCCGAGGCCGTGATCGCAATCAATCCGGTTGACCCCAATAACATGATCGCCGGGCAGAACGATTCGCGCATCGGGTTTAACAAGTGCGGCTACGCGTTCACATTCGACGGCGGCAAGACCTGGGGCGACATGGTGCCGCCCTTCTACCAATTCGTAAATCAGGACGGGGTCACGTTCGACGCGTGCAGCGATCCCACGGCGACG
>Ga0209048_10000625_pt1 | contig 37266 bp, 32 predicted proteins | sample FrelakmetCRP12CR_FD_187146 | JGI IMG/M metagenome (GOLD analysis project Ga0209048, IMG submission 187146) | Freshwater lake sediment microbial communities from the University of Notre Dame, USA, for methane emissions studies - CRP12 CR (SPAdes)... | ecosystem: Environmental > Aquatic >...
TCGGCTGCTTACGCCGGCTTCGAGGAGAAATCGAAGGGCTCGCTCGAAGCGGGCAAGCTCGCCGACTTCGTCATCCTCGGAGGCGACCCGTTTCGCGTCAAGCCCGAGGAGATCGAGAAGATCGAGGTCGATACCACCGTCGTCGGCGGCCGCGTCGTCTATTCGCGGTAGAGCCAGCGGCGCTCAGGCGCGGAACTTGTCGAGGAGAGCTGGGGTCAACCGTGCGCTCATGCGTTTGAGCTCGGAGCAGATGTTTCGTTCGGCCGGAGCTCTGCAAGCACCCGGACGCACGATGGACGCCTGGCGCCTCTCCCAGACGCACGGACGCACGGTTGGCCCCTAGTCCCCGCCTCACCTCGAGTCACTATTCGTAAAGAACACCGAAATGAAAAAGAAGTGCTGCGAAGACTCCGAACCCAAGCTGAATCGCGAGCCACGCGATTGCTGCGCGTCGCCACCAGTGAGTCCGGCCAGCCCCGTGCCTTTCGACGATGCCCCATGCCAGCATCGCAATGCCGGCGTACGCGGTGAGCCATGCGATCTCGGTCGACCATCGGGCGCTGCCCGGAATCTTCTCCAACAGGAGTGACTGCGCCATGATCCAGAGGTAGATCGGCTCAACGGACTTGACCGATGCGGCGACGTGAGCCAGGGCGAGCCATATCGCGGCGACTGCCAGGTAGGGGCCCGGACCGAGTCTTCGCTTGGCTGGCGATGCCGGCCCGACGCTGGCGTTCATGGTTTGCGCCTCCGTTCGGGTCATCGAGTCCCGCAGTGTTGAGGGTTCTGATCGCAATTTGTCTTCTCTTTGGTCTTCTGTTCGGCCTGGATGGCTGCCAGCATTTGAGCAATCATCGCCTCGAGATCTCTTGTCGACGCGGCGACCTGATCGTCGGCTTGCCCGTGCTCCGCCAGCATCCGTCGATTTTCGATTTCAGTCGACGTCGGGTCGCCCGTCAGATAAAGCCCCTCGAGAGGGGAGGAGAGGCTCTCGAAATAGTTGATCGCGGTCTTCACATTTGAAGGGACGACTTGATTGAGAGCGGGGTCAATCATGACCGGATCGATCGTCAACAACAGGTTCACGCTCACCCCGGCCTGTTGAAGCATTCGGGTGAGCTGCAGGCTTCGAGCGGCGCCGCGACTGTGACCAAAGACGACGACGGGTTGATTCGGGTTTTCGTGAAGGCTAGACATCACGAATGAATAGGCTTCCTTGACGCTCTGGTGCCGGAAAACCTTTGTCGGGCCCACCTCCGGGTGAGACGCAAAAACGCGGGCGATAGCATGGACCCCTGACTGCGGACTGTTGCCCAGGCCTGTGAACCCAACCGCAACGTCTCCGGTCGGATCGACGAACGTGAGCGGATTGTTCCGCCCGTACGCATATCGATTCCAGCTCTGGGGCTGCGACGTGTGGCCCCCAACCGCGTCCGGGCTCAGGAACCGCCCCAGCCCATGGTCGTGCGTGCGGGCGTGGTCGTAGCTGCGGGCGGCGCCGTCTTCTTTTTCCATGAGGCAGTAGCCGAGGCGCTGGGTGGGCGGGGTGGCGTTCGTGTCCTCTCCGTATGGCCAGTGCTTGTGGGACTCGACGAGTTGGCCGGCCTGGTTGAAGACGACGCGGGGGCTGCCGAGGTGGTCGGAAGCGGTGTACTGCCAGCCGGCGGGGGAGGCGACGTAGGACGCGACGAGCAGGTTGCCGAGGAAGACGTTGTCCCGGGTCACCGAGAGGGTGGCCGTCGAGGAACCGCTCGATCCTCCCGCCATCTCCGTCACGACGCGATTGCTTTCGTCCCGGAAAGTATAGATCGTGCCGCGCGGCGCCGGGTGGTACGCGCTCCAGAACGGCGTGCCGGGCGACGAGCCCGGGGCCTTCGCGAGCCAGACGAGCATCTCCCATTCGCCGACGGTGCTGCCGGGACAGAACTGAAGCGGACTCGCGCCGCAGCCGCCGGTGACGCCGTCGCGGTAGAGCTGCTCGATCCAGGGAGCAAAGGCCGCGTAGGGCCCCGCGCACGCGACGTCGGTAAACGTGCCCTGGCACGCCGGGGGCGCGAAGCCGTCGGGCTTGTACCCCTTGACGAGGAAGACGGCCATCTGGGCGCGCGTGAGGGTGGCGTCAGGGCAGTACTGGAGTGGGCTCGTCGCGCAACCGCCGGTGATGCCGCGGTCGTAGACGAGCTGGATGTGGCGCGCGTCGGGGTCCGAGCAGGCGACGTCCGTGAAGGCGCCCGAACAGGAAGGAAGACTCCATCCCTTCGCCAGGATGTTGGCCTCGGCGACGTAGCGGGCCATCTCGCGGCGCAGCACGGGAGACTTCGCCGGGAACTTCGCCACGCGCTCGCCGGCTCCATTGAAAAGAAAGACCCAGTCTCCCGAAGCATTGGTGTTGCGGTACTGCCGATCGAGTGCGTCGTACGCCATGGTCTCGCCGTTGTAAGCGATCATGTCGCCGCTCGCGTCGTAGCCGGCCGACCCGCTCGTGACACGGTTGGTCTGGGGATCGACGGTGATGGCCGCGCCGTTCCACGTCAGGTTGCCATAGCGATCGTAGGTGAACGCGCGCGTGGTCGAGCCGTATCTTGCCGAGAGCAGGCGCGAACGCGAATCGTAGCTGAAGACGTCGGTGCCCGTTTTCAGGATGTTGCCGGCGCCGTCGTACGAATACGCTCCGCTCGACCAGAGGGAATTGGAGATGCTCGCAGGGCGGGGCAGCCCGGTCGGGTCGGGTGCGATCGTGGTGACGAGGCCCGCGCCCGCAGTCCACGAGGCAAGCGTCGCCGCTGGGCCGTAGCTCGCCGCCGTCACGACGTTTGATCCAGCAGCGGCGACGGCGGTGGGCAGTCCGTTCGTGTAGGCCGGCGCCACCGCGAAGTTGCCGTTCGTTCTGGGGTGCCCGTGCGTGGCGACGAGGCCGAGGTTTCCGTAACTCCAAGTCTGCGTTGCCGAAGCCGCGAAGTCTCCGTTTCCCACGCTCGTGACGAGTTTCGAGAGGCGTCCGCCGCCGTCGCCGTACTCGAACTGCTCGTCGACGATCGGCCCGATCGTGGGGACGCGGTTGTAGCCGTAGCGGCGCGTGAGCTTGCCGGCCGGGTACGCGCCGCCGCCGTAGCCGGCGCTGCCATCGACGCACACCGCCTTGCCGTCGTAGCAGTTGACGAGGTGCTTGCTCCCTCCGGCGTCCTCTTCGGTCAGGCGGCCGGCGAAGTCGAAGGCGCGCGCGACGAGGACGCCTCCGGGGCGCGTCTCCTGGCGGACATTGCCGAGGCTTCCGACCGCGCCGTACGTGACCGACCCGACCTCGGGTGTGGACTCGGAGCGAAGCAGACCGCTCGTGTCGTAGCCGAAGGAACGCGCCTGCACGCCCTGAGTCACCGAGAGGAGCTTCCCGTTCACGTCATAGCCGTAGCTGGTCGATTCCCCCGTGGGCTCCGTCAGAGACGTGACGCGGCCGAACGCGTCGCGCCGCGAGGTCGTGAGGGCGTTGATCGCTCCCGAGGAGCACGAGGGCGCGGCCAGGGCCGTGAACGTCCCGTTGATGCAGTAGGCCGTGACCTGCTCCAGCGTGTCGCTGTAGGGCACGGCGCCGTCCGACCGCGCGACGACGGCGAGAGAGGAGTGTTTCGCGCCGACGGCCTGTTGCGCGCGCCCGAAGGGGTCCCAGCACAGCCGGTAGGTGCCCGGCGCGGACGACGGGCGCGCGGCGGTGGAGTTTCCGCCCGCGAAGGCGCAGCTCGTGGCGACGTCGGCGCCGATCGTCTCGGCGGTCGCATCCGTGACCCATTCGGATTGGAAGTAGCCGTGCCCCGCGCCGTCGAAGAGGGTGAAGCGCTTGCTCACCGCGGCGGCGGGCTGCAGGCGCTGCTCGCGGATGGGGCGGCCGAAGCCGTCGAAGTCGTAGTGTTCCCAGGTCGCGACGGCGCCGTTCGACGGGGCGACCGGGCAGGTTTGCTGCGCGCTCGCCCGATAGGCCGTCGTCGCTTTGGGACTGTCGTAGCAAACGCGCGTCTTGAGCTGAGCCGCGGCCGGCGGTGAGATCTGCGTGACGCGGCCGAGGTCGTCGTAGATGTACGCGGTGGCCAGACCGGCGGCGTCGCGCGAGACCGTCGGCCAGCCCGTGACGGCATCGCGCGTCAGGTCGCGGAGGGCAAACGTCGGAGTCGAGGTCGAGCCGTTGATCCAGCGCGCCGTCAGGGTCAGTCCGTTCTGGTGCGTGTAGGCCTTGCCGAACATGTCGCCGTCGGTCCCGACGGTCGGGAACGCGCCGTACGTGTTCGAGCAATAGGTGCGCGGCGGGGGCGACGATGAGGCCATCGTCTTCGTCAGCTCCTTGTCGAGACTGCCGGAGCCATCGGGCCAGCGGCAGTTCACGAGGGCCACGTCCTTGACCGGGTCGTAAACGAGGCTACCCTTCAGAAAGGCTGTCGCCGTGTCGAACTCGAAGTAGCGATCGGCGACCGAGGAGCCCTGCGACTCGGTGCGCCGGTTCGCGAGGTTGGGGAGGACGGTTTCGCCGGGGCCGGGCATCGTGGTCCAGTTCTCCGGGGACCAGTCGGTCGTGATCGTGCGGGCGTCGCCGCCGAGGTTGCCCGAGTGCGTTTCGACGCCGTAGTGCCGCCCGTTGTCCTCCCAGGTGTCCGACCCGGAGTTCGTGAAGGAGACGTCGTGCCGGGCGCATCCGGAACAACTGCCGTCGGCGGCGGTCGGTCCGTAGTACGTGGTTTCCGCCTGGAGGCGCCGGTTGCCGACTTCGGTCTCGGGGTTGTCGTAGGCATACGTGCGCTGGACGACACGGGCGGCATGGGTGACGCACAGGGCGTCTGCGGCCGACCCGCACAGCGGCTGCGGAAAGGGCAGGAGGAGGCCCGGATAGGGATCGTGGTCGAACGTGGCTACGCGGATGTCGGCGCCGATGCGCTCGCCGGGCGCGCCGCCTCCGGTCGTGTTCTTGCGCGCGCCGAGAAAGAGGGTCGCCGCGGCGACGCGGTGGCCGTCCTGGTCCGCGGGTTGCGTCACGAGGGTCAGCGACTGGGGCCCGAGGTTGTTCGAGAGCGTGCCCTGTTCCCCGAACGGAAAGGCGTACTGGGCGTAGTCGGTGACGGCATCGACGAGGACGCCGTCGGCCCGCGCGAAGGTCTCCGTCCGCCGGATCACGCCCTTGCCGTGGTCGAGCCAGCGATTCGGGTTCGTCGGAGTGCAGTCGGTGCCGGGAATGGACGGCTCGAAAGGGTCGAGCTGCTCGGGACCGTTCGTCTTGATCCCCGCGGCCGGGCGCCCGGTCTGCCTGACGTCCGCGTTGTTGGGCGGGCCGAGCGGCGCGCAGTTGATGCTGATGCTCGCGGTGCGGCCGTGGTAGAAGCTGTAGCCGCTCCAGAAGTAGGAAACGACGCCGCCCGTCGGGAGCGTCATCGTCTTCAGGAGCCCGCCGACGCCGGAATCCGCGCCGCCCGCGTTCCACGTGAACGCGTACTGCGGCGCCGGCGCCGTCGGGAGCTTGAGCGTGTTGAGCGTGGGCAGCGTCAGCGAGGCCGTGTTAGGGGCCCCCCGCGTCACCGTCACCGTCCCGCGCGCGAGCGACCATTTGGCCGTGCCGCCGCCGGAGACGGCGAAGTCGAGCGACGTGACGAGGTTCGTGATCCCGGGCGCGCCCGCGTCGCTACCGAGGTTGACGGTCGCGAGCGTCGTCGCGCCGCGCTTGACCGTATGGAGGATCCAGGAATTCGTGGCGGTCGGGCAGTGGCCCGGCGTCCAGCAGGGGCTCGCGGCGCCGAGGCCGCTGTAGTAGGTGAAGGTGAGCCCGTTCCCGTGGGGATCGGCGAGCGCGGTCAGGTACCAGCCATTGCGGCCGCGGCCCAGGTCGGACAGGTAGTCCTGCGCGTCGTCGTCGTATCCCGTGACGTGCCAGGCGAACGTGTAGTGGTTGCCGTCGCCGTCCCACATTTCGTAGCCCGAGGTCGCGCCGAGGTCGTGGAGCAGGAACTGGCTCGTGTCACCCGTCTTGAAGTAGTGCGCTGCGGGGGAGGAGGCGAACTGGCGCTCCGAGCCGTCCGGGCCCACGTAACACAGCGAGACCTGCACGATGCCGCACGGCTTGATCGCCCCGGCCGAGAGGGTCCAGCCTGCGGCGAGCGACGGGTCGGCCTTGATCGGCTGGTAGAGCCCGACGTCGCTCTGGTTGTCGGGCCCCGGGTTTCCGAACTCCCACACCGTCGAGGAATAGGTGAGCATCGCCTGGAACTTCAGCTTCGGCCCGACCGGGTAATCGGGTCCGAGAGCGATCGGGATCGTGAGTTGTCCGTTGTAGAGATTGATCGAGTCGACCGAGGCGTGGTGGAAGACGCTCTGGGTGTATCCCGGCGCGCCGTCGGGGTCGTTGTCGGGACCGTTCTGGGCGCGGCTGACAGAATTGCTTGTCACGAGAGCGCAGAGGGCGAGCACCGGCGCGAGCTTTCTTCTCATGTCTGAACCCCTTTCGTGGGGTTCGCCGGCGAACCTTCTAGCTATTCATTGTCGCGAGCGAGAGCTCGCGGACGGCGCGATACACTTTCGCGCGGTGCCGCGCATCCATCGCCTTTCGAGCCCCGTCATCGACCGCATCGCGGCGGGCGAGGTCGTCGAGCGCCCGGCCTCGGCCGTCAAGGAGCTCGTCGAGAACGCCCTCGACGCGGGGGCTTCGCGCATCGAGGTAGAAGTGGACGGCGGCGGTGTCGAGCGAATCCTCGTGCGCGACGACGGGTCTGGTATGGCCGCGGAGGACGCGCGGCTTTCGCTCGAGCGTCACGCGACCTCGAAGATCTCGTCCGACGAGGATCTCGCGCGCGTCGCGACGTTCGGCTTCCGGGGCGAGGCGCTACCCTCGATCGCCTCGGTCTCGAAGCTGACGCTCACCACCTCGGACGGGACCTCACCCGAGGCAATCCGGCTGAAGATCGAGCAAGGCGGCCCGGTCTCCGAGGAGCCCGCGGCGCGGCCGCGGGGCACGGACGTTCTCGTCGAGGGGCTCTTCTCGAAGACGCCGGCGCGGCGCAAGTTCCTCTCTTCTCCGGAGGCCGAGGCCCGGGCGGTCGCGGCGGCGGTCACGAAGGCCGCGCTCTCGAACCACGCCGTCGCCTTCTCCCTGCGGTCGAGCGGCCGGGAGACGCTCGACGCGCCGGCAGCGGTCGACCGCGGCGCCCGCATCCTGCAGGTGTTCGGCCGCGCCACCCTGGGAGAGCTCGAGCTCTTCGAGGCGCGGTCGGGCGGACTGCGCCTCTCAGGTTACGCGACGCGGGGCTCGGTGACTTTTCCGAGCCGCCGCTACCAGTACCTCTTCGTCAACGGCCGCCCGGTCGAAGACCGCGCGCTCACGCGGGCCATCGGACAAGCGGCGCGCGACGCGATCCGGATCGATCGGCACCCGGGAGTGTTCCTTTACCTGACCGCCGAACCGGGCGCCGTCGACGTGAACGTCTCGCCGGCCAAGACCCAGGTGCGTTTTGCCGACGCGGCGACGGCCTTCCGGCTCGTTTACCACGCGCTGAACTCGGCGCTGCTCGCGGGCAAGGAGGAGCGTCGCCTGCGGCCCGTTCCCTCGGGCACGGTCGTGGCCGAGCCGCCGGCCTCCTACCGCGACCCGTTCTCCGCTGCTCCCGGCGCTCCGGTCGGGGTTCCGCCGCTGCAGCCGGCCCCGCCCTCCGGGCAGCCCGGTCTCGACGCGGCGGTCCCGGCCGAAAGGCGGGTCCCGGACATCGTTCCGATCGGGCAGTATCGCGAGTCGTTCATTCTCGCGAGCGGGCCCGAGGGCCTGCTCGTGATCGACCAGCACGCCGCGCACGAACGCACGCTCTACGAGCGCATCCGCGACCGTGTGACGTCGGGCCGCGTGCTCTCGCAGAAGCTCCTCGTGCGCGTTCTCTTCGAAGCCAGCCCGGAGGAGGTCGAGACCCTCGCGGCGCGAGCGGCCGATCTCGCCGCGTCAGGCTTCGAGATCGAGCCGATGTCGGGGCGTTCGTACGCGATTGCCGCCCTGCCCGCCGAGGCCACCGAGCGCGATCCGGGGCGCACGCTGCAGAGCGCCCTGGCGAGTTTGGCGGCCGAGGCGGGCAACACGGACGAGAGCGCCCGGCGCGACCGCCTGGCCGCGAGCCTCGCCTGCCGTTCCGCCGTGACGATCCGCTACCACCTCGCGCCCGAAGAGATCCGCCGTCTCGTTTTCGATTGGGCGAAGACGCGCGATCGTTTCACGTGTCCCCACGGGCGCCCCGTGGTCCTCTCGATGTCCGAAGAAGATCTCGAGAAGCACTTCAAGCGGCGCTAGACCATAAAATGAAAAACCCCTCTCCCGGCGGGAGAGGGGGTGAGGGGTCGCGATTTGGCCGAGGGGCCGCTACAGACTCCTCGGCGGCATCCCCACGTGCGCTTCGTTCTCCGCCCGGCGCTTGCGCACGTGGCTGACGATCAGCACCAGACCGAGGAGGATGAAAGCCGCGGGCCCGCCCCACTCCGACATGAAGGACCAGTCGATGTCCCAGTACCGGTCGATCAGGAGCAGCGCGCCGAGCCCGACGAGGATCACGCCCCAGGTCAGGGCGCCCGTGCCGGCCGTGGCCTTGCGCAGCTGCTGCTCGCCCGCGAACCCGGCCTCGGCCAGCTCGCCGCGGTTGATGGCCCTGGCCTGCCGCACGGCGTCGATGATCGCGAAGAACCAGATGAAGGCGATCAGCGGGCCGAAGAACTCGCCGGGGCCGCCGTGCGACGTCATCATGATCCCCAGGATGAACGCGCCGCCCACGGCGAATGCCCGGGGGTAGAGGCCGAGGTACAGGTGGCCGAGGCCGGGGAACATCGAAAGGAACCCCGCCAGGGCGGGCGACTTCCGATCGACGATCACCGGGTACGGCACGGCGGCCGGCGGAGGCGGGGCGGCGGCCGCCGCAGCCGGTGGGGGCTGGGGTGCCGCGGGCTGTGGGTTGAAAGTTTCGTTCATGGCATTCTCCTCGTCGACTTCCGTCGTCGCTCTTACACACGAAATCGGGCCGGGAAAAGTTCCAGCAGCGGGCGTCCGGCCAGTTGAAACTCCTCGGTCCCGGCAGTGGCGCCGCCGCCCTCCTTGCCGAGCCTCGGGCGGTTGGGCGCTTTCTTCTGCTCGGGTCTCCAGACGATCGCGATCGCGTTGGAGACGGCCGCCCGGCCGTAGCCGCCGACGTGTCCCTTCCAGACCGCCAGCGTGCGGACCGCCTTCTCCTGGAAGGCCCCGAGCCGGTCCCCGACGGAGCTCTGTGCCACGGTCACGGCATTGCGCGTGCTCTCGCCGAGGCTCGCGAACCCCGCCTTGCGGACGACCGCGGTCGGGTTCAGACCCAGCAACATGACGAGGACCGCGGCGGTGTACGCGTAGGCGACGACCATCCTCCCGGAGAACGCCGATCGCCAGAAAGACCTTTTCTTCGGCGGACGCGCGGCCACGAGCCGCGTCGCGAGCCAGGCGGGAGGCTCCGGGGCGGCGAGGGCGCGCATCGCGAGCAGCGTCTCGGCCGCCTCGGTGCATCCGGCGCAGCGCGAAAGGTGGCTGCGCAGGCGCTTCTCGTCGGAGTCGGCGATCTCGCCCTCGAGCAGCGCGGCCAGGAGGGGGCCGGCCGCTTCGCACGAGACGGTCGTGCGCGGGATGTCGAGCAGCGCCTGGCGCAGGCGCGGGCTCCAGGCCGGCGCCTGGATTTCGGCGGCGAACGAGGCGGCCCTGTCGAGGTCCGCTCCGAGCCGGGCGCACTCGCCGCAGCTGCCGCGGTGCGCCGCGGCCTCCGCGTCCGGCGCGCCGGCGACGAAGAGACGCTCGAGCTCCCTGCAGCTCATACGAGCCCCGCCGCCGCGATGGCGATCGAGGCAAACGCTCCGGGCGCGTTCTTGCTCTCGTGGCGTTCGCGTATCTTTCGAGCCACTTCCGCGCGAGCCCGGAAGAGGCGCGACTTGACCGTTCCCTCCGGCAACTCGAGGGCCTTGCCGATCTCGTCGTAGGCGAGCCCGTTCAGGTCGCGCAGGATCAGGATCTCCGCGAGGTCTTCGGGCACGTCGGCGAGCGCCGTGAAGAGCATCTGCGTGCGTTCCTTCTTGAGCGCCATGCCGGCGGGATCGTCGTCCGATTTCAGGAGCGCGGTCACGGCTTCGTCCGAGACGAACCGGAAGGACTTCTCGCGCTTGCGCCGGCGGTAACGGTCGATGCAGAGGTTGCGGGAGATCGAGAGGATCCAGGCGACGAGCGGAAATCCGCCGTCGTAGCGGTGCAGGTTCTCGAAGAGCTTCAGGAAGATCTCCTGCGACAACTCTTCGGCGTCCTCGCGCTTCAACGTGAAGTGGTAGGCGATGGCGAAGACCTTTTTCCCGAACCGATCCACCAGCTCCCTCCAGGCGTCGTCGTTCCCGTCGCGACAGCGGGCGACCAGGTCTTTCTCGTCCGTCATGGTCGTGCTCACGCTGCCCTCAGTGACTCAAGACGCAGGTGGGGGCGGAATGTTCGGAAATGCGGAAAACGTGCCGGGTCCTGTAAGTCGCTGACAGGGCTCACCTTGCTCATCCCTACCATTTGCTAGACGGGCGATAGAACGGGACTTCGGGCCTTGTCGGGGAAAAAAGCGTAGCCGAGCAGCTTGTAGCAGAGCTTGGCGACCATGAAGTCCGGGGCCCGGTTGCCGGCGAGCGGGGCATGTTCGACCACGTCGGCGCCGACGATCTTTCGCTCGGAGGCCACGCGCCGGAGGATGGCGAGGGCCTGGTCGTACGTCCCGCCGCCCGGCTCGGGCGTCCCGGTGGCGGGAACGAGCGAGCCGTCGAAGAAGTCCACGTCGAACGTGACGTAGACCTGGCCCGTCAGTCTCTTCAGGGCCTTTTCCATCCACGCATCGGAGCGGTGCATCTCCCGGTTCGAGACGATCATCGTCCCGGTCTCCCGCACGTAGGCGATCTCTTCTTTCGAGATCGAGCGGATCCCGACGTGGACCGAGGGGATCCCGAGCTCCACCCAGCGCCGCGCCGCGCACGCATGCGAGTACTTCTGGCCCTCGTACTCGTCGCGCAGGTCTCCGTGGGCGTCGAAGTGGAGGATGGACATGTTGGGGTACTTCGCGCGGTGGGCGCGGATGGGGCCTGGCGCGATCGAGTGCTCGCCGCCAAGCGTCAGGACGAAGAGGTTTCTCGCGAGCAGGTCCGCCACGACCTTCTCGAGCCCCGAGACGCAGGCCTCCGGCTCCATGTTGTCCGGGAGCCAGGCCGGCAGAGAATGGACGCCGATGCGGTAGACCTCTTCGTCGAGCTCGTCGTCGTAGAGCTCGACGTAGTGCGAGGCCTCGAGAATCGCCGCGGGCCCGTTCTTGGTGCCCACGCCGTAGGACACCGTGCGCTCGTACGGGCAGGGCAGTACCGCGACGCGGCTCTTTTCGAGCGTGTTCTCCTCGGGCGGGATGCCCAGGAAGTTGTTGGAGAGGAACATGGCCGCGGATTCTATTCGGATTTCGAATTTCGGATTCGGGGCTACGCGGAGCCCGGCCGGCCTCGTCCTTTGCCGCCGCGGCGGCGGCGCCGGCGCGGAGGAGGCGGCGGGGGGGGCGGGATCTCGCCCGATTCCCGCGCGCGCGCGATCCGCGCCTGAAGGCCTCGCCAGTCGCGGACGAGCTCCTGGCCGCGCCCGGTGGCCATCGCCGTCAGCTCGAAGATGTCGAGCGCCGCCGGGAACGCGTCGCGCATGGCGAAGCGCCGCGTGGCGATTTTCGCGTCCGGGCGGTGCGAGAGCTTTCCGACCATCGCGAGCGCCTGCTTGATCCGGTCGGCCGCTGCCCGCGGCAGGGACATGCGGAAGGCCAGCGGCGTGACGACGTCTTCGATGATCGTCGCGAGGCGGTTCGGGTCCGGGTCGCCGTCGGGCGCGATGTCGCGCACCCGGGCGCGCACGATCGGGAGGTACACGAGCCCGAAGAGGACGGGGTCCTCGAAGATCCGTCCGCGACGCCGCTCGGCGTCGAGCACGTCGAGCAGCGCCCAGAAGAGATGGCCGGTTCCGTGCGCGTGGTCGGGATCGATCTGGCGCAGCACCGCGGCGAGCTCCGGCAGAAGCACGTCAAGCAGCCCCACTTCCCGCAGGAGCAGCAGCGTCGGCAGGGCATGCCCGCCCCGCAGCGTCTGGGCGAGCTCCTCGGTGACGCGGGGAGGCGCCGACTTCACGATCTCCTTGCGGTGGCGCAGGATTGCTTCGTAGGAGTCCGGCGTGATGGCGAAGCCGAGACGGCTGGCGAACTCGACGGCGCGCATCATGCGGACCGGGTCCTCCTGGAATCGGATGTCCGGGTCGCCGATCGTGCGCACGAGCCCGGCCTCGAGGTCGTCGAGGCCGCCGACGTAGTCGATGATCGAGAAGTCCGAGATGTTGTAGAAGAGGCCGTTGATCGAGAAGTCGCGTCGCAGCGCGTCCTCGCGGGGCGTCCCGAAGGTGTTGTCCGAAGTTTGAAGCAGCGCGTGGCCTTTTTCGTCGAGCACCGGGTCCGGCCTGCGGCGGAAGGTCGCGACCTCGACGACCTTCCCGTTGGCGAACAGGATGTGGGCGAGGCGGAACCGGCGGCCGATCATGCGGCAGTTGCGGAAGAGCTTGCGCAGGGCCGACGGCTGGGCGTCGGTGCCGATGTCGAAGTCCTTGGGAGTCCGGGACAGGAGGAGATCGCGGACGCTGCCTCCGACGAGGTAGCCCCTGTACCCCGCGCCGTCGAGCCGGTTGAGCACTTTGAGCGCGTCCGGATCGATGCGCGACCGCGAGATCGGGTGCTCGCTGCGCGGGCGGATGCGGGGGGCGGGTTCCCGGCTCGGTGCCGGGCGGGCCGTATCGGCCCCGGGCAATCGGCTGTCGTTGATGAAGGTTCGCCTCTCTACTCGAAAATCCTCGCGGGGGGATTCTAGCCTAAGGCATTGACAGAAAGGATGTTTTGACTTCCATCGCCTGCTGCGAAAGAATACGCCGTTCTTTCGGGAAGCTGGTTCGAACCGAAGACGAGGAGGTCCAGGACCATGAGGTTTCGAGTGCTCGCGGGGGTCTGTCTGGGGGCGGTTCTGGCCGCCACGGTGTCCTGCGGATCCAAGGGGTCTCAGAAGGAAATCCTGATCGGCGAGTACGGCTCGCTGACCGGGGGCATCGCGACGTTCGGCATCTCGACCAGGAACGGTTCGGAGCTCGCCTTCCAGGAAGTCAACGCCAAGGGCGGCGTGCTCGGCAAGCAGGTCAAGGTGCTCGTCGAGGACGACCAGTCCAAGCCCGAAGAGGCCGGCACCGTCGTCACCAAGCTGATCAACCAGAGCGGCGTCTCGGCCGTCCTCGGCCACGTCGCCTCCTCCCACTCGCTGGCGGCGGCCCCGATCTGCCAGTCCAACCAGATTCCGATGATCTCGCCGTCCTCGACGAACCCGCGGGTGACGCAGGTCGGCAACTACATCTTCCGCGTGTGCTTCATCGACCCCTTCCAGGGCGCGGTCATGGCCAAGTTCGCGGCCGACACGCTCAAGCTGAAGAAGGTCGCCATCCTCGTGGACGTGCGCAGCGACTACTCGGTCGGCCTGCAGACCTTCTTTCGCCAGCAGTTCCGCCAGCTCGGCGGTGAAGTCGTGGTGGAACAGTCTTACAGCCAGGGCGACTCCGACTTCCGGGCCCAGCTGACGGCGATCAAGGCCGCCAACCCCGAGGCGGTTTACCTCCCGGGCTACTACACCGAGGTCGGCACGATCGTGCACCAGGCGCGCGAGCTCGGCATCACGGTGCCGTTTCTCGGCGGGGACGGCTGGGATTCGCCCAAGCTCTGGGAGATCGGCGGGAAAGCCCTGGACGGCTGCTACATCTCGAACCACTACTCGACCGACGATCCGAACCCGGTGGTGCAGAAGTTCGTCGCGGACTACAGGGCGAAGTACGGCCAGACGCCGGACGCCCTCGCGGCGCTCGCCTATGACGCCGCCCACGTCCTCGCGGCCTCGATCGAGAAGGCCGGCTCGACGGATGGCCCGAAGGTGCGCGACGCGATCGCCGCGACCAAGGACTTCCCCGGCGTGACGGGGTCGATCTCGATCAACGCGGACCGCAACGCGGTCAAGCCGGCGGTGATCTTGAAGCTCGAGAACGGCAAGTTCCTGCTGGTCGAGACCATCAAGCCCGAGGCGGTGAAGCTGTAGTCGCTTCAGGGGAGCTGGCAGCGGAAGGCTGGCGGCTGACGGCTCGGCAATGACGACCTTTCTGCAGCAGCTGGTCAACGGCCTGTCGCTCGGGTCGATCTATGCCCTGATCGCCCTCGGCTACACGATGGTGTACGGGGTGCTGCGCCTGATCAACTTCGCCCACGGCGACGTCTACATGATCGGCGCCTACGTCGGCTACTACCTGTCGCGCCGCCTCCAGGGACGGGAGCCCTCGCTCACTTCGGCGATCCTCGTGATGCTCGGCTCGATGATCGCCTGCGCGCTGCTCGGCGTCCTGATCGAACGCCTCGCGTACCGCCCGGTGCGGCGGGAGGCCCGGCTGACGCTGCTCATCACGGCCATCGGCGTGTCCCTCTTCATCGAGAACGTGGCGCAGCTCGTCTTCGGCCCCGATCCGCGCTTCTTCCCGTCGCTCGCGCCGCGGGCGGACTTCCGCGTGGCCGGCGTGCGGCTGACGAGCGAGCAGGTCACCGTCATCGCCGTGTCGGTGCTCCTCATGATCCTGCTGCGCCTCTTCATCATGAAGACCCGCACCGGAAAGGCGATGCGCGCGGTGTCCTTCAGCCTCGACGCGGCCAAGCTGATGGGCATCTCGACCGACTGGATCATCTCCGTGACCTTCGCGCTCGGCTCGGCGCTGGCCGCGGCCGCCGGAGTTCTCATCGGAATGCAGATCCCGAAGATCGACCCGCTCATGGGGATCATGTACGGCCTGAAGGCGTTCGTGGCCGCGGTCCTCGGCGGGATCGGCTCGATCCCGGGCGCGGTGCTCGGAGGCTTGCTCATCGGCACTTCCGAGGTCATGGTCGTGGGCTACCTCTCCTCGACGTACCGCGAGGCCATCGCGTTCGCCATCCTGATCCTCGTGCTGATCCTCCGGCCTCAGGGCCTTCTCGGCCGGGTCCACAAGGAGAAGGTATGAAGGTGTGGCTCTCGGCCGCGGGGGTCTTCGCGGGGCTCTTCGTCTTGAATGGCGTCTTCATGGGGTCGCTCGTGCCGGGCCTGGCCATGCCGCCGTACCTGCTGCAGGTCCTCTGCCTTGCGGGCATCAACATCACGCTGGCCGTGAGCCTGAACCTCATCAACGGTTTCACCGGGCAGTTCTCGATCGGGCACGCCGGGTTCATGGCGATCGGCGCCTACGCCTCGGCGTACTTCACGGTGACCTTCGGCCAGGCGCTGCGGTCGGCGCTCGGGTTCCTGCCGCCCTTCGCGCGCGACAACGTGGTGCTTCTCGTGGCCCTGACGATCGGAGCGGTCCTCGCGGCGATCGCGGGGTTCTTCGTGGGCGTGCCCTCGCTGCGCCTTCGCGGCGACTACCTCGCCATCGTGACGCTCGGCTTCGGCGAGATCATCCGCGTGTTCATCCTGAACATCGACGCCGTGGGTGGCGCGCGGGGCTACTCCGGGATCCCGAAGCTCGCCAATTTCTTCTGGATCTATGCGTTCGCCGGGCTGACGATCCTCGTGGTCTACCGGATCGTCCACTCGTCCTTCGGGCGGACCCTGGTGGCGATCCGCGAGGACGAAATCGCGGCGGAGGCGATGGGCGTCCACACGACGCGGGCCAAGGTGATCGCGTTCGTCGTGTCCTCGGCCCTGGCCGGCGTGGCCGGGGGCCTCTTCGCGCACTACCTCATGTACGTCCACACGAACTCGTTCACGTTCCTGCGGTCCTTCGAGATCATCATCATGGTCGTCATCGGAGGCCTCGGCTCGATCAGCGGTTCGGTCCTCGGCGCGGTCCTGTTCATCTCCCTGACCGAGGGCCTGCGGGAGTTCGCCCAGTACCGGATGGTGCTCTTCTCGCTGCTGCTGATCGTCCTCATGATCGTCCGCCCGCAGGGAATCCTGGGTCACAAGGAATTCGTCACGTTCCTGACCAAGCGGCGCCGCTCGATCGGCGCGGCCCCCGGCACGACGGGCAACGCGTAGGGCGGCTGAGCGTGTCCATCCTCCAGCTGTCGCGCGTCACGATGCGATTCGGCGGCCTCTTCGCCGTCAACGAGCTCGACCTCGCCATCGCGTCCGGCCAGCTCTACGGTCTCATCGGCCCGAACGGAGCCGGCAAGACGACCGTCTTCAACGTGATCACGGGCGTCTACACGCCGACCTCGGGCGAGATTCTGTTCGAGGGCGGTTCGATCGCCGGACAGCGGTGCGGCCGCATCACCCGGCGCGGCATCGCGCGCACCTTCCAGAACATCCGCCTCTTCGGCGAGATGTCCGTCCTCGACAACGTCAAGGTGGCCTTCGACTGCCGCCAGGCGACGACGCTGACGACGGCGGTGCTCCGCACGGCGGCGCACCGGGAGGAAGAGGCGCGGGTCGGGCACGAGAGCCTGGAGCTCTTGAAGATCTTCAAGCTCGACCACCTCGCGCAGGAGCGGGCCAAGAACCTGCCCTACGGCAGCCAGCGGCGCCTCGAGATCGCGCGTGCGATGGCGACCGCGCCTCGCTTGCTGCTTCTCGACGAGCCGGCCGCGGGGATGAACCCGCACGAGTCGACCGAGCTCATGGACTTGATTCGATGGATCCGCGACCGTTTCGGCATGGCGATCCTCCTCGTCGAGCACAACATGAAGGTCGTCATGGGCATCTGCGAAACGGTCCACGTGCTCGACTACGGCTCCACGATCGCGATCGGCCCGCCCGCTCAGATCCAGCGCGACCCCAAGGTCATCGAGGCCTACCTGGGGGGCGCTTGAGCTCGACCGCGATCCTCGAAGTCCGGGACCTGTCCGTCTCCTACGGCGCGATCGGAGCGCTGAAGGGCGTGTCGCTCACGCTGTCCGAGGGCGAGATCGTCACGCTCATCGGCGCCAACGGCGCCGGCAAGACGACGACGCTGCGGGCGATCATGGGGCTGGTTCCCGTGTCGGGCGGGGAGGTGCGCTACCGCGGCGAGTCGACCCACGGCAAGCGGACCCACGGTCTCGTGCGCGAGGGGCTCGTCCTCGTCCCGGAAGGGCGCATCGTCTTCGCCAACCTGTCGGTGCGAGAGAACCTCGAGATGGGCGCCTACGCCCGGCGCGACGGCGGGGCGGCGGGTGATTACGAGAAGGTCTATGCGCTCTTCCCGCGGTTGAAGGAGCGCTTGAAGCAGACGGCCGGCACGCTCTCGGGCGGCGAGCAGCAGATGCTCGCGATCGGCCGCGCCCTCATGTCGAAGCCGCGCGTCCTGCTGCTCGACGAGCCGTCGCTGGGTCTGGCGCCGATCGTCGTCCGCGCCATCTTCGAGGCGATCGAGGAGATCCACCGCGCGGGCGTGCCCGTGCTGCTCGTCGAGCAGAACGCCAACGCCGCGCTGCGCCACTCGAACCGTGCGTACGTGCTGGAGACCGGGCGGGTGGCGCTGGAGGGGACGTCGGCGGAAGTCGCCTCGAATCCGAAGGTGAAAGAGGCGTACCTGGGAGAGTGACGCGCGCGAGCGAGGCCCGCGGGCGTCATCCTGAGGGCCGCAGGCCTGGAAGATCCCTTCGGGCGCGGTGAACGCGTTGCCTAGCCGGCCTTCTCGATCGCCCTCGGAATCACCGGATCGAGCCCCGGGAACTTCGCCAGCCACTCGCGCCGCTCGGCGCGCAGCTTGTCGACGAGCCCGGCGTACTCGGCCGCGGAGTAGTGCTTGCGCGGGTCGTACTTGCCGAGGTCGATCCCGGGCACCTCTTTCGGCACCTCGTAGCCCCAGTCGGGGTCCTTTTCCCAGCGGATGCCCTCCTTGGCGATCTGCTTCATGATCTCGGTCGAGATCCCGATCGTGATCTTGTCGCCCGCCGAGCCGTCCTTCGCGCCGATAGAGCCGGTGTTCAGGATGTAAGCGTGCATGTCCGGGTTCTCGCGCAGGATCTGCAGGACCCGGTTGCCCTCTTCCGCCTCGGGACCCACGATGAACGGGTTCGTGCCGACCTCGCGCTTGGCCTGGCCGGCTTTCGTCGGGTCGCCGGCGGAGGTCTCGATCGACTCGCCCAGCATGAAGTACGCCGCCGCCTGCTCGGCGGTCAGGCGGGCGCAGACCGGGACGACGTCGTTGCGCCGCGTGATGAAGACGATCTTGTTGGCCTTTTCGAGGTCGATGCCGTCGCCCGAGCCCTTGATGTAGCGCCGCAGCACGACGCCGCGGCCGTTGGAGGTCAGCGACGTGTCGAGGAAGTCCACCCTGCCGCTGTCACCGACCTTGATGTTCTCGTAGGCCGCGGTCGGGTGCGTCGCCGCCCCCCAGAGGACGGTTTGCGAGGGCTCGAGGCCCTCGGTCTTGATGTAGAAGCCGTCCTCCGTGCCGAAGGCCCGCCCGTCGCGCGTCAGGAGCACGACGTCGTCCTGCTTGATGATCGCTTTCTCGGGCTCGGCGAAGCCGTGGTCGTGGAGTGTGAGCGTCGTCTTGCCGGTCCCGGACAGGCCGAAGAGCAGGAACCCGACGTCGGCGAGCTCCCCGTCCTGGCCGATGACGCGAAGGATCTTCGAGCCCGCGTGCAGGCCCAGGCCGCCCTTGCGCTTGATCCAGTACATGGCCTGCCGCAGCATCGATTTCTTGGCCTCGCCGGGGTAGTCGGTGCCGAGGATGTACGTGTAGCCCTGGTTGACGTCGCAGAAGATGAAAGTCTCCGGCCAGTCGGGCACGTAGACCGAGATGAAGTCCGGCTCCTGCGAGGACTTCGAGGGGAAGAGCATGTTGTTCCACATGTACGCGATTCGGGCGTACTCCTTCGGGACGAAGAGGCGGCAGTGGATCGGCACTTCGTGGCTCATGCCCATCCGGCGATCCACCTGGATCAAGTCCATCCTCGCCAGAGCCTCCTGGACCTCGCGGATCTTCTCGATGGCGCGGGCCGGCTCGATCGCCTGTTGCATGACCCCGACCGAGACGCCGTCGGCGACGATGTAGGTTTTCTTGGCGGACCGGTTCTTGATCCGCGTGGCGTAAACGGGCGAGCCGTACTCGGTCGTCTTCTCCCCCGAGCGGGCGAGGGCGCGCAGCTCTTCTCCGGAGAGGTCTTTCACGATCGATCGCGCCCGAATGACTCGGGGAGAGATCGTCTCGACGGTGCTCATGGCGGCAAGTCCTTTCCTTCGAGCGGGTTCATGTCGAACGGGGAAAACTATTTATACCATTAGAGGCCGATTTCCTCGGCGATCGGCTTCAACGCCTCGATGAGAAAGCCGATGTGCTCCTCGAGGGGGACCCCGAGCGCCTCGGCGCCGCCGTAAACGTAGGAACGGTCCACGGAGCGGGCGAAAGCCTTGTCCCTCAAGCGCTTGACGACCGAGGCGGCGGGCAGGTCGGCGATCTTCTTCGTGGGCCTGACCTTGACGCAGGCGCCGATGAAGCCGACGAGCTCGTCGCAGGCGTAGATGGACTTTTTCAGGGGCGTGTCGCGGGGGATCTTCATGTAATCCGCGTGGGACTCGATCGAGGAAACCATCTCTTCGGCATAGCCGCGCTCGCGCAGGATGCGGCCGCCGACGTGCAGGTGGGTGTCCTCCGTCGGGTTCTGCTCGTAGTCGAAGTCGTGGAGCATACCGACGATCCCCCAGTGCTCGACCTCGACGGGGTCGCTCACGCCGGCGCGCCGGGCGCAGGCCCGCATGGCTTCCTCGACGGCCCGGCCGTGCTTGCGCAGGGCGTCGGACTGGGTGAATTCGTGCAGCAGGGCAAGGGCTTCGTCGCGGGAGGGCCAGCGTTGCGTCATGGAAGCAGATTCTACGCATGAGCCGCCTACGCCGTCTCCCCTCCCGGTCTCTTTCACCGGCATCCCGACGTCTTCACCGGCATCCCGACGTCCCTTCTGCGTCATCCCGAGCGCAGCGAGGGATCCCGGACGCGTCGAGCGCGGGATCCCTCGTCGCTCCGCTCCTCGGGATGACACTCGAGGAGGAATCTGACGCATGCACAGCAAAATGTGCACCGGCGTCAGATTTTTCGTGTCAATTCATCAGATTTACCTTGCCAAACTGGAAAATGACCGTAGAATTCTGCCTTCAAGTCAAAAAAAGGGGGCGGAAATGGCAAAGGCGAAGGTCCTGAAGTTCGACGCGGCGGGTCCGGGGCTCTCGAAATCCGAGATCCTCAAGGTGTGCGAGGCGGAGAACGTCCGCTTCATGCGCCTGCAGTTCACCGACATCTTCGGCGTCATCAAGAACGTCGAGCTCCCGAGCTCGCAGTTCGCCAAGGCGCTCGACGGTGAGATCCAGTTCGACGGTTCCTCGATCGAGGGGTTCACGCGGATCGAAGAGTCCGACATGAACCTGGTGCCGGATCTGAACTCCTTTGCGATCTATCCCTGGGCGCACAAGAACGGCGAAAAGGTTGGCCGCCTGATCTGCGACGTCTACACGCCCGACGGCGCCCCGTTCGCCGGCTGCCCCCGCATGACGCTCAAGAAGCAGATGGACAAGGCGTCGGCTCTCGGCTACACGCTCGTCACGGGCCCCGAGGCGGAGTTCTTCCTGTTTCGCCGGGACGCCAACGGCGATCCCATCGTGGATACCCACGACGAGGGCGCCTATTTCGACCTGACCCCGGTGGACCGCGGCGAGGAAGCGCGGCGCGACATCGTGCTCGCGCTCGAGCAGATGGGCTTCGAGGTCGAAGCGGCCCACCACGAGGTGGCGGCCGGCCAGCACGAGATCGACTTCAAGTACGCCGAGGCCGTCACGACCGCCGACCGGGTCTCGACCTTCCGCTTCATCGTCAAGAAGGTCGCGATGGACCACGGTCTGCACGCGACATTCATGCCGAAGCCGATCTACGGCATCAACGGTTCGGGGATGCACGTCCACCAGTCCTTCCTGGACAAGAAGGGCAACAACGTCTTCTACGACGCCAAGGCCAAGTACCAGCTCTCGAAGACGGCCATGAACTACACCGGCGGCATCCTGCGCCACGCGCGCGCCTTCGTCGCGATCACGAACCCCCTGGTGAACTCGTACAAGCGCCTGGTGCCCGGCTACGAGGCCCCCATCAACGTGGCCTGGTCCATGCGCAACCGCTCGCCGCTGGTGCGCGTCCCGGCGCGGCGCGGCATGGGGACCCGCATCGAGGTCCGCATGCCCGATCCCTCCTGCAACCCGTACCTCGCCTTCGCGGTCATGCTCGCCTCGGGTCTGGACGGCGTGAAGAACAAGATGGACGCGGGCGAGCCGGTGGACCGCAACATCTTCAAGATGAGCGAGCGCGAGAAGCGGCGCCTGCGGATCGACCAGCTCCCGGCCAACCTCTCCGAAGCGCTCGACAACCTCGAGAAAGACGACGTCGTCACGGAGGCCCTCGGCGAGCACATCCTCACGCACTTCCTCGAGGCCAAGCGCGGCGAGTGGGCCGAGTACATCTCGCGGGTGCAGCCGTGGGAGACGGAGAAGTACCTGGAAACGTATTGATCTAGCTCAAATACTATTAATTTAATAAGGCCAGAGGAAACTCTGGCCTTATTTTTTTAGGTCATTTAGTGAGATAGGGTGCATTTCATGGGAGTGTTGTCCGGGCGGTTCCTCGAGCGCCTGCGGGCCGGCCGCCCGTTCCTGCTCGACGCGGCAATGGGCACCGAGCTCCAGCGGCGGGAGACGAGCACGGCCCTCCCGCTCTGGAGCGCGCAGGCACTCATCAGCGATTCGGAGCTCGTCTGGACGATCCACGGCGACGAGGTCGCCGCCGGAGCCGACATCCTGACGGCCAACACGTTTCGGACCCACGCCCGGACCCTCGGGAAGGCCGGCCTCGCGGCGCGCTCCAGCGAGCTCTCGGCGCTGGCGGTGCGCCTCGCGCACCAGGCGGCGGCGACTCCCGGCCGGGAGGTCTTCGTCGCGGGATCGCTTTCGCCCCTGGAGGACTGCTACCGGCCGGACCTCGTCCCCGACGACGCGGCGCTCGGGCGCGAGCACGGTGCGCAGGCGCGCTTTCTGGCCGAGGCGGGGGTTGATCTGATCCTCGCTGAGACCCACAACACGATCGGCGAGGCTGTTGCGGCCACGCGGGCGGCGAAGGCGACGGGCCTGCCCGTGATCGTGTCCGTCGTGACCGACGGAGCGGGCCGGCTTCTCTCGGGCGAGCCCATCGAGGCCGCCGCGGCGGCGCTCGGCGCGCTCGGGCCCGACGTTCTCGGAATCAACTGCGTTGCCGCCGGGCGGCTCGCGGGAGACCTCGCGCTGCTCGCGCGCGCAGCACCCGGCGTGCCGCTCGCCGCGTACGGCAATCTCGGGCTTCCGGCGGACGGGCCTGGCTGGAGCTTCACGGAAGAGCTCGCGCCGCAGGATTACGCGCGCGAGGCAAGGCACTGGATCGCCCTCGGCGCGCGAATCGTCGGCGGCTGCTGCGGAACGACGCCGGCGCACACGCGCGCGCTTCGCGAAGCACTCGACGCGGTGGTCGCTTAGCCCGGCGCGCCCCTCACTCCATCCCTCTCCCGCCGGGAGAGGCGCTTTTCAGGGCCGTCCTTCCGTCTCGATCTCGTAGACGTCGATCCCGGTGCCGGCTTTCGCGAAGGCCTCGATCGGGCTCGATCGGGCGATCGACAGCCACCAGGGCCGCCGCGACTTGCCGAAGATAGCGAGCGTGATGCGGTGCTCGCGGGCGAACACCAGCAGCTCCTGCGCCACGTTTTCCGAGGAGAGCCAGACGACCTTGGCGCCGAGCTCCATGGCGAGCGTCACGTTCTCGGAGAGGAGACGGTGGTCGCGCGCCGACATCCGCTGCGGGCTGTCGCGGGGGGTGCGCACGTAGACGGCGAACCAGTTCGTGTTGAGCTTCCCGGCCAGGGCGGACGCCCGGCGCAGCAGCAGGCGCGTCGTCTCGGGGTTCGAGGACATCGCCACCATCGCCTTCGTCCCGACGGGCTCGGTCGCCGCGGTCGCGTGCGGGCCGCGGCGCTCGGCCTCGAGCCGGTCGGCGATCTGCCGCATCGCGAGCTCCCGCAGCGAGGCGAGGTTTTCCTCGGTGAAAAAGTTGTCGAGGGCCGGCCCGATCCGCTCGGAGGGATAGATCTTCCCGGCCCTGAGCCGCTCGCGAAGCTCCTCGGAGGGCAGGTCCACGTTGACGAGAGCGTCGGCCTGGCGCAGCAGCCGGTCCGGCACGCGCTCCTGGACGTCGACACCGGTGACGCGCGACACGATGTCCTGCACCGACTCGAAGTGCTGAATGTTGACCGCAGTCATCACGGAGATGCCGGCGGCGAGCAGGTCCTCGACGTCCTGGTAGCGTTTGGTGTTCTCGGTGCCGGGGACATTCGTGTGGGCGAGCTCGTCCACGATCACGACCTCGGGCTTGCGGCGCAGGATCTCCGGCAGGTCCATTTCCTCGAGCGTCTTGCCCTTGTACGCGACGACCCGCCGCGGGACGACTTCCAGACCCCCCGTTCGTTCCGCGGTCTCGGCGCGGCCGTGGGTTTCGACAAGGCCTGCCACCACGTCCACGCCCTGCTTTTTCAGGGCGTTCGCGTCCTCGAGCATCTGGTATGTCTTCCCGACGCCCGCCGCGTGGCCGATGTAGATCTTGAGCTTGCCGCGGCGGGACTTCTCGAGCAGCCGGAGGAAAACGTCCGGAGAGGTGCGCTTCGTTTCCTCCTGCGGCATGGCTGATTCTAGGGCCGGCGGGCGAACGACCGGTCGAGGTCGAGGTTGGTCAGGAGCACGTTGACGCGGGGCTCGCCGAGCAGCCAGAGGGTGCGCGGCTCGACGTGCCGGCGGATCACTTCGGCCACCTTCTCTTCCGGAACGCCCCGGGCCTTCGCGACGCGTGCCGCCTGCCAGAGGGCGGCGTCGGGAGAGATATGCGGGTCGAAGCCGGAGGCCGAGGTCGTCACCAGGTCCGCGGGGACGGGGCCAGTGTCGCCCGGGCGGTCCTCGCGGGCCGCAGCCACGGCCGCCCCGATCGCCTTAGCGAGATCGGAGTCGGTCGGCCCCCTGTTCGTCCCCCCCGAGGCGGTGGCGTCATAGCCGTCCTTGCCGGCGGCGGACGGCCGGGGGTGGAGGTACTGCGCGCCCTTGAAGTTCTGGCCGATCAGCTCCGAGCCGACGACCCGGCCGCCGGCGGACACGAACGACCCGTCGGCCTTGTCCTTCCAGAAGAGCCGCGACACCCCGGTCACGGCCGCTGGGTAGACGCCGCCGAGCAGGACGGTCAGGACGACGACGTAGAGAGTGGAACGAATCGCGAGCTTCATGGCTTTCTCCTCAGGCCAGGTGCAGGGCCAGGACGATCCAGTCGATGAGCTTGATCCCGACAAACGGCACGACGATTCCCCCGACGCCGTAGATCCACAGGTTCCGGGTCAGGATCCTCGCGGCCCCGAGCGGCCGGTACTTCACGCCCCTCAGGGCCAGCGGGATGAGGGCGATGATGATGAGAGCGTTGAAGATGACGGCCGAGAGGATCGCCGACTTCGGGTTGCCGAGGTGCATCACGTTCAGGGCGTTCAACGCGGGATAGGTCGCGGCGAACATCGCGGGCAGGATCGCGAAGTACTTGGCGACGTCGTTGGCGATCGAGAAGGTCGTGAGCGAACCGCGCGTCATGAGCAGCTGCTTGCCGATCTCGACGATCTCGATGAGCTTCGTCGGGTTCGAGTCGAGGTCCACCATGTTGCCGGCCTCGCGCGCCGCCTGGGTGCCCGTGTTCATCGCGACGCCGACGTCGGCCTGGGCGAGCGCCGGAGCGTCGTTCGTGCCGTCGCCCGTCATGGCGACGAGGTTGCCGCCCTCCTGCTCCTTGCGGATCAGGGCGAGCTTCTGCTCGGGGGTCGCCTGGGCGAGGAAGTCGTCGACGCCCGCCTCGCGCGCGATCGCGGCGGCCGTCAGCGGGTTGTCGCCGGTGATCATGATCGTCTTGATGCCCATCGCCCGCAGCCGGTCGAAGCGGTCCTTCATGCCGGCCTTGACGACGTCACGCAGGGCGACGACGCCCAGCACGCGCGTTCCGTCGGCCACGAGGAGCGGGGTGGCGCCCTCGGCCGAGATTTGGTTGAGGAGATCGGACACGACCGGATCTATCGTCCCGCCCTCCGCGCGGACCCAGTCGGCGACGGAATCTCCGGCGCCCTTGCGGATGCGGCGCCCGTTGAAATCCACGCCCGACATGCGCGTCTGGGCCGAGAACGGGATGAACTTCATGCCCTCCATGCGGCGGGCGCGCAGGCCGAACTGGTCCTTGGCGAGGACGACGATCGAACGGCCCTCCGGGGTCTCGTCGGAGAGCGAAGAGAGCTGGGCGGCCTCGGCCAGGTCGCCCGGGAGCACGTGCGGCGCGGAGAAGAACTCCGTGGCCTGGCGGTTGCCGAGCGTGATCGTTCCCGTCTTGTCGAGGAGCAGGACGTTGACGTCGCCCGCCGCCTCGACGGCCCGGCCGGACATCGCGAGGACGTTGTGCTGGAGGACGCGGTCCATGCCGGCGATCCCGATGGCAGAGAGCAGGCCGCCGATCGTCGTCGGGATCAGACAGACGAGCAGCGCGATCAGGACCGGCGTCGACGCGACGCCTTTCGCGTAGAGGGCGAAGGGGCGAAGGGTCACGGTGGCGATCAGGAAGACGATCGTGAGACCCGAGAGGAGAATCGAGAGGGCGATCTCGTTGGGCGTTTTCTGGCGGGAGGCCCCTTCGACGAGAGCGATCATGCGGTCGAGGAAGGTCTCGCCGGGGTTGGACGAGATCTCGATGACGATGCGGTCCGAAAGGACGCGCGTGCCGCCCGTCACGGCCGAGCGGTCGCCGCCGGACTCGCGGATGACGGGCGCCGACTCGCCGGTGATGGCCGATTCGTCCACGGAGGCGATGCCCTCGACGACGGTTCCGTCGCCGGGAATGACCTGTCCGGCCTCGACGACGACGCGGTCGCCCTTGCGAAGGCTCGTCGCCGGGACCGATTCCTCGCCCTTGCGGGTGAGGCGGCGCGCCATCGTCTCGGTGCGGCCCCGGCGCAGCGCGGCCGCCTGGGCCTTGCCCCGGCCTTCGGCCATGGCCTCGGCGAAGTTGGCGAAGAGCAGCGTGAACCAGAGCCAGAGCGCGATCTGGACGTTGAACAGGACGTCCCTGCCGCGCGCGACGTCGCGCACGAGCAGGATGCTGACTAGCACCGCGCCGACGAGCACGACGAACATGACCGGGTTGCGGGCCTGGAGCCGCGGATCGAGCTTGCGGAACGAGTCGCCCATGGCCGCGCGGACGATCGCGCGATCGAAAAGGGCGGTGCGTCGGGGTTGAGCCACGTGCATCCTCCTTAAAAGAGCTTCCCGGCCTTCATCAGCAGCTGCTCCACGACGGGGCCGAGCGAGAAGGCGGGGAAGAAGGTCAGCGCTCCCACGATCAGGATGACGCCGACGAGCAGGAAGCTGAAGAGCGGGCCGGTGACGGGGAAAGTGCCCGCCGATTCCGGGACCTTCTTCTTGGCCGCGAGCGACCCCGCGATCCCGAGGATCGGGATCAGCATGAAGAAGCGGCCGAAGAACATGTCGATCCCGAGCGTGACGTTGTAGAAGAGCGTGTTGGCGTTCAAGCCGGCGAAGGCGGAGCCGTTGTTGCCCGCCCCCGACGTGAAGGCGTACAGGATCTCGGAAAAGCCGTGGGGCCCCTTGTTGGCGAGCGAGGAGAGCCCGACCGGGAGCACCGAGGCCGCGGCGCTGAAGCCCAGGATGCAGAGGGTCAGGATGAGGACCGAAAGCATCGCGAGCTTGACCTCGTGCGCCTCGATCTTCTTGCCGAGGTACTCGGGCGTGCGGCCGACCATGAGTCCCGCGATGAAGACGGCGAGGACGATGAACAGGAACATCCCGTAGAGGCCCGCTCCGACGCCGCCGAAGATGACCTCTCCGGTGGCGATGTTGGCCAGCGGCACGAGGCCGCCGATCGGGGTGTACGAGTCGTGCCAGGAGTTGACGGCGCCGCAGGAGGCGTCCGTGGTGATCGTGGCGAAGAGCGCCGAGTCCCCGATCCCGAAGCGGACCTCCTTGCCCTCCATGTTGCCGCCGGTCCCTCCTGCCGTCGGGACGGCCGCCACTCCGAGCTTCTGGTGGATCGGGTTGCCCTGCTGCTCGGCGATCTCGGCCACGAAGGCGCCGACCAGGAACAACAGGGCCATCGCCCCGAAAACGGCCCATCCGTGCCGGACCGAGCCGGTCATCCGGCCGAGGGTATTGGTCAGACCCGCTCCGATCGCGAATATCAGGAGCATTTCGACGAAATTGGTCCCGGGCGTCGGATTCTCGTAGGGATGGGCGGAATTGGCGTTGAAGAACCCGCCGCCGTTGGTCCCGAGCTCCTTGATGGCCTCCTGGGAGGCAACCGGCCCCTGGGAAATTTTCTGCTCGACTCCATCCACCGTCTTCACCGTGACATCGGCCTGGAAGTTCTGCACGACGCCGCGGGAGACGAAAAAGAGGGCGGCGAGAAACGAGATGGGGAGCAGGACCCAGAGAATGGCCCGCGTGCAGTCGTGCCAGAAGTTCCCGATGCCCTGGGCCTTCTCCCGGGCGATCCCTCGGATGACCGCCACGGCAATCGCGATTCCCGTTGCCGCCGACAGGAAGTTGTGGAGGGCGAGGCCCGCCATCTGGGTGAAGTGCGACATGGTGCTCTCGCCCGAGTACCCCTGCCAGTTGGTGTTCGTCGTGAAGGAGACCGCGGTGTTCCACGACGAGTCCGGCGACACCGCCCCGAAGCCGTTCGGGTTCAAGGGCAGGAACTTCTGAAGCCGTTGCATCGCGTAGAGGATCACCAGCGAGGCGGCATTGACGACGAGCATCGTCACCGTCCATTCGATCCAGCCCTGGTCCTTCGAGGCATCGACGCCGCAGACCTTGTAGATGCCCCGTTCGACCGGCCGCAGAACGGGGTCGAGGAAGGTCCGCTCGCCCGAAAACACACGCTTCATGTAGCCGCCGAGGACCGGCGTGATGGCGACGATGATCGCCAGATACACGAGGACTTCCAGAAAGTTGACGGTCGTCATGGCGTCAGACCTTTTCCGCTTTGAGCATGGCCCAGAGCAGGTACCAGAGCAGCCCCAGGGTCACGACGAGGCCGAGCATGTCTTCCCATCCCATGGCGTTCTCCTCAAACCTTGTCGCAGCGCCGCGTGTAGACGACGGAAATCCAGAAGAGGAAGGTCGTGATCGCGAGGAAAATGAGGTCTGCCATCGTCGTCCTCCTCAGAATGTGAAGCCGAGCTCGACCAGGATGGCGTTGCCCTTCGAGTCGCCGTTCTTGATCGAGTACCCGGCGTAGATCGTCCAGTCTCCCAGGGGCACGGAGACGCCGGGGGTGAAATACCCGAGGGCGTTCTTCCCGCTGATCCAGTCGGCGATGAGGTTCAGGTGATCGTTGATCTTCTGCTCGAAGCCCATCTGGGCGCCGGCCTGGGGGTCCGGTGCGGCGTATCCCGAAGAGGCCCAATAGCCGCCGGCCGTCAGGCGCGTGGTCGAGGTCAGCTTGTACGAGGCCTCCCCGTACCAGAGGGCTGCCGGGTCGCCGTCCGCGGAGCCCCGGAGGTAGAAGAGGCCGAACGCACCCGTTGTGAACGCGAGCTTGTCGTTGTGCCAGGGCTGCCACTTCACGTTGACGGTTGCAAAGGGAACGGAGCGGCCGGTTGCCGCGAACCCGCCGAAGTTGGCGCCGGCCTCGATGTTGGACCCGAAGCCGTAGACGCCGCGCATCGTGAAGAAGCCGTAGCTCGGGTCCTGGGGGCGCCCCAAAGCGTCGGCCTCGAGGTACGTCTTCCCCTTGTCGAGGACGTCGGCGGACGGAACGTTGAAGATCGTCTGCTGCGCCAGGGCGGGCGCGGCGATCGCCAGAAAGAGCCCCGCGGCGATGAGACGGACGGAAGCCCGATTCTGCCGGGCAGGGAAGAGAGGGCGGTGGTCGAACACGATCTCGTCGGCGCGCCACAGAATCATGGCCCGCCGTCCGCAAGCAACATATCCCACGAAGGCTGCCGCAACGATTTCGATCTCGAACCCCGGGAAGGCCAGTGCCAGGAGACAGCCCCCGAGGAGGACGAGAACCGCCAGGGCGGCGAAGATCGTCGCTTTCCGTTTGTCTTCCATGATGTGAGCAGCATCCCTCCCGGCAAGGGAAGAAGTCCGGAAGGGGGGCGAAAGAAGTGCGGAAGATCGCTCTTCGATCTGTTGCGCGGCGCCTAAAGGGATCCTTCGTGCCCTGCCGGGTCTGAGCCAAGCGAAGGATCCCTTTCGAGTTTCAGTGCGGCTTTCCCGGCCGCCCTACGTGTCCGGCGAAAACCTGTACCCCACCCACGGCTCCGTCCGGAACCATCGCGGGCGATTGGCGTCGTCCTCGAGCTTGCGGCGCAGGCTTCCCATGTGGACGCGCAGCGTGTCGTTCGTGACGCCCGCGGTCGTTCCCCAGACCGCCGCCATGAGCTGCCGGTGCGTCCAGACGGCGCCGGGCTTCTTCAAGAGCGTCGCCAGGATCTGGAACTCGATGGGCGTCAGGTGAATGGCCTTCCCGTTCTTGACGACGGTCCGCGCTGCGGTGTCGACCGCGATGTCGCCCCACCGGGCGACGGCGGCCGCAGGCTGAGAGGCGTCCGCCCGCCTCAGGAGCGCCCGGGTCCGCGCCACGAGCTCGGCGACTCCGAACGGCTTGGTCACGTAGTCGTCGGCCCCCGCGTCGAGGAGGTGCACTTTCTCTCTCTCCTCGTTGCGGACCGTCAGGACGAGGACCGGAACGGAGGAGCGCCGGCGAATCTCCTGGACGAGCTCGAGGCCGCCCACCTTCGGCATCGCGAGGTCCGTCACCACGAGGTCGAACTTTTCCTCCGAGAAGCGTCCGAGCGCCTCCTCGCCGTCGACCGCAGTCACGACCTCGTGCCCCTCGCGCTCGAGGGCGTCGCGAACCACCTTGCGGATCCCGGGCTCGTCGTCGGCGAGGAGAACGCGGCTCATGCGGCGGCCCGCGGAAGCTCGATCTCGAACAGAGCACCGCCGCTCGGAGCGTCGCCGAGGCGCAGCCGCCCGCCATTCAATTCGACGAGGCTGCGCGCGATCGCGAGGCCGAGGCCGCTGCCTGGAACGTGCTCGCTGCCCGGGAGGCGGACGAAACGCTCGAAGGCCCGGTCGCGCTCGGAAGGCGGCACGCCACCTCCCTCGTCGGAGACCTGGAAGAGCACGTTCTTCCCGTCCTCGGCCACCGAAACCCGGATCGTCGAGCCCCGCGGCGAGTAGCGCGCCGCGTTCTCGAGGCCGTGGCCGAGCGCCTCGGTCAGCTGCGACGGGTCGACCTCGACCGCGAGGTCGCTCGGAGGCGGCTCGACGAAGAGCGCGTGCTGCGCCAGGGCGTCGCCGAACCGGGCCAGCGCCGCTTCGACGATCTCCGCGCAGCTCACCCGCTCCGGGCGCGGGTGGGCCGCGCCCGAATCGAGCCGGACGACGTCCATGAGCTCGCCGATCCTCCGCGTCAGCGCATCGAGCTGGCCACCCGCGAGGCGGGAGGCCTCGGAGGCGCCGCTCTCCCGCTCCCAGTTCTCGATCGCGCCGCGCGCCGCGGCGACGGGCGTTTTCAGGTCGTGCGCGAGCTGGGCGAGCAGCGTGGACTTCATCTGTTCGCTCGTACGGGTCTCGGCGGCGGCGCGCGCGAGGGCGAGGAAGCGCTCACGCTCGACGGCGAGGCCGAGCAGAAGGGCGCAGGCCTCCGCCAGGCGCTCGCTCGACCGCAGGCCGCGAGCCACGAGCACGCCCGCCTTCTGGAGGCCGACCGGAATCGGAAGGTAGATGTCGGTCCCGCCGAGGTCCGACGGAAACGCCGCCGAGCTGCCCTGCCGGTGCGCGAGCTCGGCAAGGTCCTCGCGCAGCTCGACTCCCGGCGTCTCGACCCGCTGGGCGAGGGCGCCCTTTTCGTCGGCGAGCAGAATGGCGACCTGCTGGCATTGCAACACCTCGCGCAGCCGGTGCGCGGCGACGCCGATGAGGGATTCGCGGTTCGTGTCGGCGAGGAAGCCCTGCGAGAGCTGCGTGAGCGCGATGAGGTCGCGGCGCTCCGCCTCGAGCAACTCGAGCCGGCGGCGCGAGAGGGCCGACAGCCGTCCGATGAGAAGGCCCGACACCAGGAACACGAAGAGGGCCGTGACGTTGCGCGGGTCGGCGATCGTAAACGTGTAGAGGGGCGGCAGGAAGAAGAAGTTGAACCCGAGCGTGGCGAGGACCGCCGCGAGGACTCCCGGTCCGCTCTGCCAGACGGAGGCGCAGAGAAACACGGCCAGAAGCAGGAGGAGCGCGATGGACGAGGCCGTGAGTTGCGGGAAGAGCTTCAGCAGCCCGATCGTTGCGCCGACGACGAGCAGGGCCGCGGGGTAGCCGATCCACCGGCCGGCGGCAAACTTCATGGCGCGGTCATTCTATCGGCGCCGGCCTTTCTTCAGGCGATGAGCATGGCGTCACCGAACGAGTAGAAGAGATAACCCTCCTGGATCGCCTCCTCGTAGGCCGCGAGCACGCGCTCGCGCCCCGCGAGAGCGCAGACGAGCATCAGAAGCGTGGAGCGGGGAAGATGGAAGTTCGTCAGGAGGCCGTCGAGGACACGGAACTCGAAGCCCGGCGTGATGAAGAGGTCGGTCGCAAATCGCAGATCGCCTGGCTCTGCCGCCTCCGGCCGGCCCGCCGCCGCCTCGAGGGAACGGGCGACGGTCGTTCCGACTGCGAGCACACGCCGGCCGGCTGCTTTCGCGCGGGCTACGGCCGGGCGGGTTGCAGCCGGGAGAAAGACGTCTTCGGGCGGCAGCACGTGGTCGACCGTGTCCTCGACGGTGACGGGCTTGAAGGTGCCCGGCCCGACGGAGAGCGTGAGGTCGGCGATCTCGACCCCACCGGCGCGGATCGCCTCGAGAATCTCGTCCGTGAAGTGGAGCCCCGCGGTGGGCGCGGCGACGGCGAGAGGTTCGCGCGCAAAGACCGTCTGATAGGCCGCGCGGTCCTCGGGGCGGTCGGGAGCGCCGGCCTCGCGCCGGATGTAGGGCGGCAGGGGAGTGTGGCCGACGCGCGCGAGGGACGCGTCGTCGAGCGGCCGGTCGAAGAGGACGGTGCGGGAGCCGTCGTCGTTGACTTCCATCACGTCGGCCGTCAGGTCCGCATCGAAACGGATCGTCCGCCCCGCCTTCGCGCGCCGGCCGGGCTTGGCGAGAGACAGCCAGCGGCGCCCCTCGTCGAGCTTGCGCAGGAGAAAGATCTCGACGAGCCGGCCCTCGGCGTCGCGCCCGTAGAGGCGCGCCGGCCGCACGCGGACGTCGTTGCGAACGAGGAGGTCGCCGGGGCGGAGAAGCTCCGGCAGTTCGGTGAACCGGTGGTGCGACACGGCCCCCGTGTTCCGGTCGAGCGCGAGCAGGCGGCTCGATCCGCGAGGCCGCGCCTGCTGGGCGATGCGATCGGCGGGCAGGTGATAGTCGAAGAGGGCGACGCGCACGGCTGCCAAGGGTATGTCACCGGCGGTAACACCTGCCGGAGTGTCGGGCGCGGGGCGGCCCATCGCGACGCTGCAGGTCGCGACCGATCAAAGGTTTACGTGGGAGGAGGCGAGCTGGTACGGAGCCTGCACTTTAAGTCGAGCGAAAGAGAGAACAACCTCATGATCGCAAGACGCCCCGGTTCCTCGCTGCTGCTCTTCCTGGCCTTGACGGCGGGTCTCTGCCTCGGCGCCGTGCTCTCGCTGACCTCCGCCGGCCTCGTCCCGCGCTGAAGTAGTCTCGGGCGGATGTCGCAAGACTATCCGCCTGGCCGCGGGCGCGTGAGCCTCGAGGCCGCCGGCGTTCCGATCGAGGGCGTCTCGATCGCGGGCCACGAGTCCTTCTACAAGCTGCCAGGGTTTAGGACGCTTCTCGAGTTCGGGCGCGCGCCCGAAGACGTCGTCGGGTACGCCACGGTCTGCGTCTCGCATGGCCACCTCGACCACATGGCGGGGCTCGCGCACTTTGCCTCGCGGCGGCGCCTCGCAAGGCTGCCGTCCGCCCGGGTGTTCGTGCCGGCCGACGCCGCACCTCATGTTGCGCAGTGGGTGGGCGCCTGCGAAAAGCTCGAGGGCATCGCCTACGAGATCGAGGTCGTGCCGGTGTCGCCGGGCGATCGGATTTCCCTGCGCAAGGATCTCGAGCTGACGGTTCTGCCCGGCCGCCACACCGTGCCCACGGTCGGGTACCTCTTCTCGGAGGTGAGGCAGAAGCTCCTCGACGAGCTCGCCGGAAAGGACGGGCAGCAGATTGCCGCCCTGCGCGCGTCGGGCGCGGCGGTGACCCGGCGCGAAGAGATCCCTCTCCTCGCCTATCCCGGCGATTGCGGGGAGGAGATCTTCGAGGCATGCCCGGAGCTCTTCCGCGCCCGCGTCCTGCTCCTCGAGTGCTCGTTTCTCCTGCCCGGAGACCGCGACCGGGCGCGCGAGTACGCCCACATCCACCTCGACGACATCCTGGCGCGGGCGGACCGCTTCGAGAACGAGGCGGTCGTGCTCACCCACTTTTCGCAGCGCTACAGCCCGGACGAGATCCGCCGCGCCCTCCGGGCGATCCCGGAGCCGCTCGCGGCTCGCGTCGTGCCGTTTCTTCCGTAGGCCGCTATGATGGTCGCCCCGTTGTGGGGTAGTTGAATTGGTACAACGTCCGGCTGTTAACCGGAAGGTTGGTGGTTCGATTCCACCCCCCACAGCCATACGTCGCCGCGGTGCGGCTCGGCGATCAGCTCTGTCCTATGGTTCGCGTCATCGCCTCGAGGCGCAGGCGGTCGAGTGACGCGATCGGCAGGGCGGTGAAGAGGCCGAGGCGGCGGTGGATCTCGACGGCGACGCGCTTGACGGCCTGGCGTTTCGCCTCATCGCCTTCGACGGCGTCCGGGTCCTCGGATCCCCAGTGGGCCACGATGGGTTGACCCGGCCAGATCGGGCACGATTCGCGAGCACGGTCGCAGACCGTGACGACGAAGTCGAATGTCACGTCGCGGAACTCTTCCCAGGACTTGCTTCGGGCGTCGCTCGCGTCGATGTGGTACGCGTCCTTGAGGATTTCGAGCACGTACGGGTTGACCCGGCCTCTCGGATTCGCACCCGCGCTGAACGCCTCGAAGTGAACCGGGTCGATGCGCCGAAGGAAGTACTCGGCGAGGATGCTTCGCGCCGAGTTGCCTGTGCAGAGAAAGAGGACCTTGAATTTCTTGGGCGAAGAAGGCTTTGTCATGGCTTCTCCTGTCTCGGTCAGGACTGTCTCGCGGGAAACCAGTGCCGGGTCGCGAGGCACATCCGGCACACCGACAGCATCACGGGCACCTCGACCAGCACTCCCACGACGGTGGCCAGGGCCGCGCCCGAGCCCGGACCGTAGAGCGCGATGGCCGTTGCCACCGCGAGCTCGAAGAAATTCGAGGCTCCAATGAGCGCGCCCGGCGCGGCGACGGCGTACTCGACTCGGAAGAGTTTCATCAGGCCGTAGGTCAGCGAGGAGTTGAAGTACACCTGGACAAGTATCGGGACTGCGATGAGAAGGACGTGCAGCCAGCGCCCGGTGATGTTCTCGGCCTGGAAGGCGAAGATCGTCGCCAGTGTTGCGAGCAGGGCGGCGATCGTCACGGGGGCGAACCGGGGCACGAACCGTTCCTCGAACCAGGCGGAGCCGTGGCGGGCGATCAGGGCGCCCCGGCTGATGGCGCCGGCCACGAGCGGGATGACGACGAAGACGAGAACCGAGATCAGGAGCACGCGAAACGGCACGTCGAGCCCCGCGGCTCCGGTCACCAGCAGCTTCACGATCGGCGCGAAGGCGACCAGCATGACGAGGTCGTTGACCGAAACCTGCACGAGCGTATAGGCGGGATCGCCGTCCGAGAGGTAAGACCAGACGAACACCATCGCCGTGCAGGGGGCGGCAGCGAGGATGATCACTCCCGCGATGTACTGGCCGGCGAGCTCGGGCCCGATCCATGCAGAGAAAACGTGGCGGAAGAAGAACCAGCCGAAGAAGGCCATCGAGAACGGTTTCACCAGCCAGTTGACGAAGAGAGTCACGACGAGGCCGCGGGGCCTCCGGCCGACGCTCCGGATCGACCGAAAGTCGATCTTGAGCATCATCGGGTAGATCATCAGCCAGATGAGGAGGGCGATCGGGACGTTGATGTGGGAGCCCTCGGCGAATTCGAGCCCGCGCAGCGCGGCGGTCAGGCCTGGCAGCGTCCTTCCGAGCAGGAGACCGACGCCCATGCTGACGGCGACCCAGACCGACAGGTAGCGCTCGAAGGCCCCCATCCGCCGGGCGGCGACGGCGGCGTTGCTGGTCATCGCAGATAGCTCGAATCAGCTGGCGCAGCAGGCCGTCGTCGGTCCGCAGGCGGCCTCGGCCTCGAGGTCCTCGATCACGGTGTAGATCTCCCAGCGATTGCCGCCCGGGTCGGTCAGCCAGAACTTGTCCTGCAGGGCGTAGCAACAGGCTTCCCGCAATTTTTTTTAGACCGCTTTCGCGAGAAGGCCGGCCAGCCCGGCGATGGCCGCCTCGTTGCGGGAGTAGTAGACCCAGCGGCCACGCTTTTCCGCGTTCACGAGCCCCGCGCGCCGGAGGAGTCCCATGTGGTGAGAGACCGCCGCCTGGGACAGACCGACGGCCTGCTCGACGTCGCACGCGCAGAGGCCCTTTTCGTCGCGGGCGATCAGGTCGCAGCAGGAGCGGCCCTTTGCCCTGAGGAGCTCGAGGATCTTGAGTCGGGTCGGATCCCCGAGAGCCTTGCAGATGGTGACGACGTCGAGGGCGCTCTTCGCGCGGTCCATAGATCGATAGTTATAGAACTCTAGGGGAGGCCTGTCAAGCCTCCTCCGGGCTGCCCTTCCCGCCGGTGGAGGGGGCGAACCTAGCGCCGGAGCGTCGCGGCGCCGCCGGCGGCAACAACCTGGTTGCCGGTGACGAGCGGTCGATAGAGCTCGGCGACCGCCAGGGACATCCCGGAGGCGCTGATCTGCCCGTTCACCCCGCCGCCCGTACAGCCGAGCATGTCGACGGAACCCATGAGCTGGTTGCCCTGGACGCGGCCGCGGAACGATCCGTTCGGTCCGCAGGACGACGTCGAGATGGTGCCCGTGACGTCGGCGCCGCTCTGCTGGAGGGTGAGCGTGACCGGCGCGCTCGCGCAGGACATCTCGTTCGACTGGTAGGTCCCTGTCCATGTTCCCGCGACGCTCGTCACCGCCGGCATCGGGCCGGTGACCGTGTTGCTCGAGCCCTTGCAGGCGAGCGCGAGAGTGCCCGCGACCACGAAGCTCGTCAGAAACATCGTTCGTCTGTCGGTTCTCATGGCGAACTCCTTATGGAATGTCCCTGTGTACCACTTTCGACGCCGGGCGTCATGTCCCGACGGCGACGGACGTCATCGAGATGGACCCCATGACGGTCGCCTCGTTGAAAAACGTCGCCGTCTCGCCGGCTTCCTGGAGCGCCAGGACGTACAGGACAGGCAGGAAGTGCTCGGGTGTGGGCACGGCCAGGCGCGCGTTGGGGCCGAGCTTTTCGTACCGGACGAGAGCTTCGTGGTCGCCCGCGCGGATCCGCTCCTTCAGGGCGGCGTCGAATCGGACCGCCCAGTCGGACCCGTCGGGGCGCCGGAAGTCGATCCGGCCGAGGTTGTGGACCAGGTTGCCGCTGCCGAGGACGAGCACGCCGCGGTCGCGCAGGGGCGCGAGCTCGCGGCCGAGGGCGTAGTGGTACGAGGCCGGCCTTCCGGTGTCGAGGGAAAGCTGCGACACCGGCACGTCCGCCTCCGGGTACATCGCCATGAGGACGCTCCAGGCGCCGTGGTCGAGGCCGCGCTGCGCGTCGAGCGCGACGGGCGCGCTCTCGACCAGGTCCACCACGGCGCGCGCGAGCGCCGGGTCGCCGGGCGCGGGATAGCGGACGGCATGGAGCTCGTCCGGGAATCCGACGAAATCGTGGATGGTCTCGGGACGCTCGGCCGCCGTCACGGCGACCCCGCGGGTTTCCCAGTGCGCCGAGACGCAGAGGACGGCCTTCGGCCGAGGGATCGCCCGGGCGGCGGCCGCCCACCCGCGCCGGAAAGTGCTGTCTTCGATCGCGTTCATGGGAGAACCGTGACCGACGAAGATGGCCGGCATCCTGCCCTCGGAGG
>Ga0209048_10000626_pt1 | contig 37237 bp, 32 predicted proteins | sample FrelakmetCRP12CR_FD_187146 | JGI IMG/M metagenome (GOLD analysis project Ga0209048, IMG submission 187146) | Freshwater lake sediment microbial communities from the University of Notre Dame, USA, for methane emissions studies - CRP12 CR (SPAdes)... | ecosystem: Environmental > Aquatic >...
ATCATCATTCTCGAGAATTTCGCCCACGTCTTGGAGCAGATCGTGTCGAAGACTTTGGTCAAGCATGTTGTGGTGACAAGTCTTGGTGAGATGCTGCGCCTCAAGGGCAGAATTGTGAATTTCGTTGTGCGCAGGGTGAAGAAACTCGTGCCGAAATATTCGCTACCCGACTCCACATCCTTCAAGGATGCGATCAGAGCGGGCCGCAAGCACGGTCTTAATCCGGTGGACATCAATCCAAATGATGCTGCCTTCCTACAATACACTGGCGGTACGACGGGCGTCTCGAAGGGCGCCACGCTCCTTCACCGCAATATTATTGCCAACGTTTTGCAGAACGACGCATGGCTGCAGCCCGCGATCGCGAAGGCGCCAAAGGACCAGCAATTTATCTGTGTGACGGCGCTGCCGCTCTATCACATATTCGCGCTAACTGCGTGCTTCTTTCTCTCGCTCCGCGTCGGCGGCATGTGCATATTAATCCCGAATCCGCGTGATCTGCAGTCACTGATTGAGCCCGTGTCGAAATATAAGGTCACATCATTCCCAGCGGTGAATACGCTTTATAATGGGCTCCTGCATCACCCCGATTTCGGCAAGATGAATCTGAGCCATCTTCTGGCGGCAAATGGCGGCGGTATGGCGGTGACGCGCGCGGTGGCAGAAGCCTGGTTTAAAAAGACCGGCGTGCCGATCATCGAGGGCTATGGCCTATCGGAGACGTCGCCGACACTCACCTGCAATCGCGCCGACGCGGCAGAATTCACCGGCACGGTCGGCCTACCGGTACCTTCGACTGAGATAGCGATCCGCGACGACGAGGGCAGGGACGTGAAGCTCGGCGAACCCGGCGAAATTTGCGCGCGCGGGCCGCAAGTCATGGTGGGTTATTGGAATCGCCCGGACGAGACCGCCAAGGTAATGACCAAGGATGGTTTCTTTCGCACCGGCGATATCGGCGTGATGGACGAGAAGGGCCAGATCAAGATTGTCGACCGTAAGAAGGACATGGTGCTCGTCTCGGGTTTCAATGTCTATCCGACTGAGATCGAGGACGTGGTTTCGACTCATCCAGGCGTCCTCGAATGCGCGGTCGTCGGCTTACCTGACAGCCAGAGCGGCGAGGCCGTGAAACTCTTCGTGGTCAGGAAGGATCCGAACCTCACCGAGGACGCGATCAGGAAATTCTGTGCGGACCAGCTCACCAATTACAAGCGGCCGAAATTCATCGAATTCCGCGCCGAGTTGCCAAAAACGAATGTTGGCAAGATCCTCCGCCGCGCGCTGCGCGACGAGGCGGCAGGGAAAGGCGCAACCACCACTAAAGCCGCGTGAGAGTGTCGTCAAAAAGGGATTACTAAGGTGACGCCGTCATCTGCCAATGTTGGGGGTATCCAAGATTGAAATTACGGTTCGGCATCTCCGGCTATGGCTAACTTGATTGGAATCTGGAGTCTCAGGATTGCCGATTGAACCCGAATCCGATTTGGAACACCGTCTTCTAAGGTCCCTCAAAGATTCGATAATCTCGATCCGGACAAACATACCACGACAACCTGCGCAAGAATTCTTGGAGAAAAGACTCGTGAACCGCCTTGCTCGGCTTGCCGCTCTCGCTATCGCGCTGACCCTGGTGACTTTCGCCTCCGAAGCCCCAGCACAAATCTATCCTACGCGCCCAGTGCGTGTAATCGTGCCCTATCCTGCGGGCGGGACGACCGATATCATGGCGCGGCTCGTGTCGAACTATCTGTCGGAAAAGCTCAGCCAGCCCTTCGTGGTCGAAAATAAGCCGGGCGGCGGCACCAATATCGGCACGCAAGAAGCGATCAACGCCACACCCGACGGTTATACGTTGATGATCTCAAGTCCGGCGAACGCGATCAACGCTACACTGTACAAAAAAATGCCTTTCGATTTTCTCGCCTCCACGGTCGCGGTCGGGGCGATTTGCCGCGTGCCGAACGTGATGGAGGTGAATCCCAAGCTGCCAGTGAACACCGTGCAGGAGTTCATCGCCTATGCCAGGAGCAATCCCGGCAAGATCAATATGGCCTCGTCAGGTAACGGCTCCTCGATTCATCTGTCGGGCGAGCTGTTCAAGGCAATGACCGGCATCGACATGCTGCATGTACCCTACAAGGGCTCTGCGCCCGCGCTCACCGATTTGGTCGGCGGCCAGGTCGATGTGATGTTCGACAATCTTCCGTCATCGATCGGCTTTATCAAGGCGGGCAATCTGCGCGCACTTGGCGTCACGACTTCGACCTCGGCACCCGCGCTGCCAGGCGTGCCACCGATTTCCGAAACCGTGAAGGGCTTCGAGGCAAGCTCCTGGTTTGGCTTTAGCGCGCCGAAGGGAACACCTACCGCGATTGTTGAAAAGCTGAATAAGGAGGTCAACGCCGCCATCGCTGATCCGAAGGTAAAGTTGCGGATTGAGGAGCTAGGCGGCATTCCGTTCCCCGGTAGCGCTGCCGACTTCGGCAAATTTATTCAGACCGAGACGGAAAAATGGCGGCCCGTGGTGATTCAGTCGGGCGCAACAGTGGATTGAGGGTGCCCCTCCGGAATCTGCCTTCAGTCTTCAGTGGACATCATCCGTCGGAATGGTTTGCGGAAGCTCGAGCGAGTACTACCGTTCGGTAGCAGCTTCAAAGTTTCGGTATCATTCGAGCTTTCTTGCTTGCTTCCGCGGATTTCGGTGCGCTGCTCATCGAACACGTTGAATCAAATTCTGAGCCTTCAGGAATAAGTGTCGGAAAATCATTCCGCAGCTGAGATTCGGAGTCTCACCAGTTCTATCTAGGCGGTGATAATAACTTCAGGGCTTCGAAAAAATCTTCACAACCGCTGAAACGACTCGGAATTACATCGTTTCATTCAGTCTCACGCCCGCGCGTAAGTAGCGTTGTGGGTCCACTGCTTCACCCGCGACCCGGACTTCATAGTGCAGGTGCGGTCCGGTTGAGCGTCCGGTCGTGCCAATGCGGCCTACGATCTCGCCCGCCTGGATCCATTGTCCCTCAGTAACATTGATCGCAGAGAGATGTCCGTAGCGCGTGGCAAGGCCATTTCCGTGGTCAAGTTCGATCATAAGCCCATAACCGCCTTGATAGCTTGCGATCGTGACCCGACCTGCGGCAGTTGCGCGGGCAGCATCGCCCGGCTCACCCTTGAAATCGACTCCTGAATGCATGGCGTATTGGCGGATAAATGGATCGACGCGAACGCCGAAGCCGCTTGTCACTTCCGCTCCGGGAGGCACAGGACGTCTGACAGGTACGCCATCGAGTAATCCACTCAAATTCGCAACAGTCTCCGCTGCTGACCGGATGCGCGAGACCTGTTGCTCAAATGGATTCTTACTTGCACCCAGAGAGAGGAACGGTCCGCCGATGGAAAGAATGCGTTGGACGGGAGACGACACAGGCGTCGGCACTGCGAGATCGACAAGTGCCATGCGAAGGCGCTCCTCACGCTCTTCATAGTTTTCCTCAACACGATTGAGCGTCTGGCTTTGCTGTGCCTCTATTCGATCAAGGCCGCTAGCAAGCTTGGCGATGCGCACTTCGGTTGGGTCGGAAAGGTAGATTTTCGACAGATGCGTCGGACTTGAAATGACTGGGCGCGATTGCAGTTCGGCTGAGAGATTGGCGGGCGGACTGAAATATATCGTATCGGATATGGGAGTTGGTTTCGCCGACGCACCCGGAACGGACGGAGCGGCCGGTGGGATGGAGCCGGTCAAGTCATCAGCAATTTCACTGCGGCCTGTACTTTTCGGCACAGATATTTTCGCGAGACTGCCTTGCCGTTTCTCGAGCTCAGCCTGTCTCCGCGCCAGATCTCTGACTGCATTGTCGACCCGTTCCTGATCAATGAGCTTCAGCGATTTGAGGCGTTCAATCTCACCCTCAAGTACGGTTAGTTGGGCATCATAGCTGCGGACCATATTGGTCTGGCGCGCCGCGAGAAATTTGAGCGCGTCATCACGTAACAAGAGATACGCAGTAGTCGCGCTCGACCATAAGGCCAGGATTGTGATGGTCAGGATGGCGACGATCCTGGCACCTCGCGCGGGAAGAATTCGCTGCGCGGAGGCATCATGGAGGTGATGGGGGTAGTAGGGATAGCGCTGGCCAAACTCGGAATACGCCATAGGGCAGGTCTCAAGCCGGAGAGGCCGGCTGACCTAACGATCAATTGCCTGTTTTGGTTAACGTAATGTCAACGCTGGTTGTCTAGAGTGATTTGGCCGCTTCAAGTACCTCTTCGGCATGGCCATCAACCTTCACTTTGGGCCAGACTCTCGCGATTTTTCCGCTGCCGTCGATTAGATATGTGACCCTTTCGACGCCTAGGTACTTTCTGCCGTACATGCTTTTCTCGCCCCACACCCGATACGCTTTGAGCATCTCATGAGTCTCGTCGGACAAAAGAGGAAAACTAAGAGAGTATTTATCTCTGAATTTGTCCAAGGTCTTCGCCGCATCGGCGGATACGCCGAGGATCACGGTTCCTGCCCGCTCGAAGGCTCGCCTCAGCCCGTTGAATGCGATTGCTTCCTTGGTGCAGCCGGGAGTATCGGCTTTCGGGTAGAAATAGAGGACGATCTTTTTTCCCCGCAGCGCTTTCAATGTGATTTGCTCGCCCCCGTCACGGATAAGAGTGAAATCCGGAGCGGTCGCTCCGACATTCAGCAGATCGGCCATGATGCCTTCCTTTCGTCGCCTTTCGCGCATTGATTGGTCTCAATATACCGAATTGGCTGGAAGATCGGATCGCTCGTGTTGCGCACATGAGTCCCATTGGAGCGGGTAGCAGCGGGCTGGCACAAGGGGAACGATTTTGAGGCGTGCACGACCATGAATGCAAAGCGTCCCCATGGTGTCCGTGAGGGGGAGGGGGAGCCAACTCCAGCTGTGCCGTTTCATGTCGATTCTCATGATCGCCACGGCATGACGAAGGGAGCTGGCCATCGCAGAAGTCGGATTGGCGCTATTGGCAAGATCACACGTTTGCTCTTCTGCAAACGCAATGGACGTATTTCCTTCGTAAAGCTGAGCGGACTGGTTTTTGTCTCTCTTGCTTCTTTGTACGTAATCCTCGTGACTGGGTTATTGCCAGTCGATATTGCCGCGCCTTTGGTGAAACGGGCGCTCGAGGACAAACTTGGACGCGGGCATCAGGTCGATATCGGTGAAACACGGTTGACGCAGGATGGTTCCGGCCAACCAATGCTAAGCGTCCGTCGTATTGCAATTAAGGGCCCCAATGGCGATACGATCGCAACCGCCCCGCGCGCAGAAATTTTTCTCGATAATGGTATTTTAATAGGGAATTTCCGAGCGAAACGGATCGATCTTATCGACGCGGTGATGACGGTGCGGATCGATGAGACGGGCCGTATCGATATTTTCGCCGGACCGAAGCCGAAGAAAGCCCGCGATCCAAAAACGGCTATCACGCCGGACATGGCATCAGGTGAGGTGCCCACGGCCTCGCAGCCGCTCTCTAATGAAGCGCTGAAGACTTCCGTTCCGTTTGTCTATCCTGAACTGGCGGCTTGGCTCGATCGACTGGAAAAAACCGGGCTCGACGGAATCGCGCTTGCCGAGGTTGGTTTGAAGCAAGGAACCCTTATCGTTGAAAACGCTAAATTGAATAAACGCTGGACCTTATCAAATATGAATTTTTTGATCGCCCGCCCGGCCGAAGGAGGAATTACCTTTGCATTGAGCTCGGAGCGAGCCGACAAAGCGTGGAGTTTTAATGCGTCCATCAGCGCGGTCCAGAACGGGTCGCGGGCTGTCGACGTGGTTGCGCGTGATGTAGCACCCGAGGACATCATGCTGGCAGCCGGACTCACGAACAACGAATTGTCCGTGGAGCCTCGGATCTCAGGAGTTTTGCGTGCTCAGCTAGGACAAGATGGCCGTCTGCTGGCAGCCGGGTTGCGCGCATCCGCCGATCGCGGGGCGATCAGTAATTCAAACGCAGACGAAAATTCTAGAATTGTGATCGATAACGCGCAATTGCAGGCTGATTTCAATCCCGACCGACGCGCCGTAATTATAGGCCCGTTAGCTGTGCGCGCCGGCGCTAACCAGATTTCACTGCGGGCCGTGGCGGAGGCGCCGAGGGAAAGAGGACAAGTTTGGCCAGTTTCGATTTTCCAGGGCGATGCTGTACTCGGAGGTGAGCATCCCAATGAACCAGCCCTTGTGCTCGACCGCGTTGCCCTCAAAGGCAGTTGGGATCCTCAAGCGCTACGCCTAACTATTGATCAGGGTGAAGTTTCGGGTTCGACCGCAAATCTCGCGGTGTCGGGTGCGCTTTCGTTCGGCGGCAAAACTCCCATGCTGTCGCTGGGAATTGCAACCTATCAATTACCGTTTTTGGCCGCCAAGCGGCTTTGGCCGGCGCCGATCGCCGGCGGCTCGCGAAGCTGGATCATGGATCACGTTGATCAGGGTCTGATCGATAAACTTTTGATCGCGGTCAATATGCCGCTCGACAAATTAGGCGTACCGGATGTCGAATTGCCTGATGAGGCCGTGCAGATCGACGTAAGCGTCGTCGGCGGTGTATTTCGGGCTTTGGGTGACTTACCGCCCGTTCGCGACGTTCAGGCGACCTGCACCGTCACGGGACGGGTGGCGCGCGTAAAGATCGCGAGAGGAATCGTTGAAACGCAAAATCACCGCCGCTTCACGATAAGTGATGGTTTGGTTGAGGTGCTTAATCACGCACCACCCAATCCGAGAGGGACTATTCAATTCCGCTTCAATGGATCGGCCGATGCGATCGCGGAAGTCGCCAATTTTGAGCCATTGAGAGGTGCACTGGGGTTTACCTTCGATCCCAATTCGACCAAGGGTAACGTCTCGGCGACCGGAAGTTTCGATATGATCTTCCGCAAGGAACTCGTGAGTGAGGAAATCAATTATACGGTCGAAGCCGACGTCACGAATTTTTCCAGCGATCGCGTTCTGCGTGGGCAAGCAGTCGAAGCGGTGAATTCCAAGATCACAATCACGGCAGCACAGATTCGGGTGAAGGGCGAAGGGAAACTTGCAGGAGCGCCCGCGAACTTCGAATATCACAAAAGCAGGAAAACCAACGAAGGCGACTTCCACCTAGTGGCAACTCTCGATGACAATGCTCGAGCCAGGGCTGGGCTTGATCTCGCTCCCTGGCTAACGGGTCCCGTTGGAATCAAAGTGCAGGGCAAGACCGGCGAACAGGGCGACAGCCGCATGGATGTCGAAGCCGATCTCTACGGTGCTCAAATCGCCGACTTGGTGCCAGGCTGGTCGAAGGCTCCCGGCAGTCCGACCAAGGCGACCTACAAGGTGACTGAGCGCAACAACAGTACGAAAATAGAGGATCTCAACGTCAGCGGTTCGGGCACTGTATTGCGTGGTTCGGTTGAACTTGAACCTGATGGAAACATCATTTCGGCCAATTTCCCGACGTTCCAGCTTTCCGACGGCGACAAGGCGAGCTTGCGCGCGGATAAAGGACCCGATGGCACGCTCAGGGCAGTGGTGCGCGGTGACATTCTGAATGCCCATGTGATGCTAAAACGACTGAGCGAGGGTTCAGTGCAAACCGGACCGGTGCAAGGCAAAGCATATAAACCACGCGATCTCGATCTCGATATGCGGATTGAAGCCGCGCGTGGAAACAATGGTGAAGTCATTCGCCAGATGGAGCTTCGAATTCTTCGCCGTAATAGCGAAATTCGTAGCTTCGCATTACTGGGGAAGATCGGACGCGACGGCTCGCTGGTGGGTGAACTGCGTGCACGTGATGGTGGAAAACCAGTGATTTATATTAGTTCAGGCGATGCCGGCGCGCTTTTTCGTTTCGCCGATTATTATGGTCGCATTCAGGGAGGCGATTGTTGGGTCTTGTTTGACCCGCCCCATATCGATGGAACGGCACAGGAAGGGCAGGTCAGCGTCCGTAATTTCGCAATTAAAGGCGAGCAGAGTCTCGATAAGCTGTTGATGCGGGATACGCGGATTAATTCGGGCATTGGAATTCCGTTTACGCGTCTGCAGATCGATTTCAGCCGCACTCCGGGCAAATTCAAGATTAAAGAAGGATTGATTTATGGAGATGCGATCGGCGCTACGGTTGATGGTGAACTCGATTATTCGCACGATCGCGTTTTGCTGACCGGGAATTACATTCCGGCTTATGGCCTGAACAATGCGGCCGCCCGCGCTCTATTTTTCTTTGGTACGCCGGTGAATGAAGGTTTGTTTGCTTATACCTTCCAGATCGCTGGGCCGGCAAGCGGACCAACACTTACTGTAAATCCGATCACGGGGATGTTGCCGGGCATGTTTCGCAAATTACTTGATTTTCGTCGGGGGAATGATGGCCCGCCGGCGCTCTCGCCGTCCACCTCCACGGAGCGCTCAAATTAAACAGGACCTCTGGGATGCACTGCAAATGGTGCAGCTCATTCTGACTTGAGAGTCAGAATCCCTCTCTTTTTGTTCCCCGCCCTTAGTAGAGCGCGACCCCTCTCATCAAAGTCTTCTAATTTAAACTTATAGTTTGGATTAGTGATGCGTTGATTTCCCAGATATATCGCCCCGTCATTCACGAACTGGCGAGCTTGAGTGTTAGAACTTGTAAACCCTATCTGAGTGTTTGCAGTCAAAATCCCATCTCCAACTCTCACGGAGAGGGTAGGCAAGTTGTCGCCCATACCTCCCTCCTCGAAAGTCGTTTGTGCTGTCTTGGCTGCCTGCTGAGCCGCGGCGGATCCATGCACCATTTCTGTCGCCTTGTCAGCGAGCACCTTCTTCGCCTCGTTAATCTCTGTGCCTTTGAGAACGGCGAGGCGGCTGATTTCGTTGAGCGGGAGCTCGGTGAAGAGCTTCAAGAAGCGCTCGACATCCCCGTCGTCGGTGTTACGCCAGTACTGCCAGTAGTCGTACGGGCTCACCATGCTCTCGTCTAACCACACCGCGCCGGCGGCGGTCTTGCCCATCTTCGCTCCCGATGCAGTCGTGATCAGCGGCGAGGTAAGCGCGAAGAGACGGGCGTTCGCCACCCGACGGCCAAGATCGATACCATTGACGATATTTCCCCATTGATCGGAGCCACCCATTTGTAGCACGCAGTTGTAACGCTTGAACAATTCAACAAAATCGTACGCCTGCAAGATCATGTAGTTGAACTCGAGGAAAGAGAGTTCCTGCTGACGGTCGAGCCGCATTTTGACGGAATCAAAAGCGAGCATACGATTGACGGAAAAGTGCTTACCGACGTCACGCAAAAAATCGATGTAATTTAGCTCATTCAACCAATCGGCGTTGTTCGCCATAACGGCATCGGAAGAGTCGCTGCCGAATTTTAGGAACTTCGAGAATACGGTGCGAATGTTTTTTAGATTTTCGTCGATGATCTGATCGTTAAGCAGCTTGCGGCTTTCGTCCTTCCCAGATGGATCGCCGACACGTGTTGTGCCGCCGCCCATCAGCGAAATCGGCTTATGGCCCGTCTTCTGCAGAATGCGGAGCATCATAATCGGAAGGAGCGAACCGACATGCAACGAGGGCGCGGTACAGTCGAAGCCGATATACGCTGTGATACGACCGGCTTTGGCAAGTGCGTCCAACGCGTCGGGCTCAGATACCTGGTGAATGTATCCGCGGGCTGCGAGTTCGCGTAGGAAGTCGGATTTGTAGGCGCTCATTGCATTCACTGTCGTAGGAGTTCCGCTCGTCGTAATAAGCGCGCTGGTGTAACAGGTCTTTCTCGGGATTCAAACGGATACCAGAATGAGCTTTTTAAAAGCCATCGGATTGATGAGCGGAACCTCGCTCGATGGCGTCGACCTCGCTCTTGTTGAGACCGATGGTGAGAGAATTGGATGGCTGGGACCGACAGGGTATCGAGCTTATACGCCTGCGGAGCAGGATTTGCTGCGGCATGCTCTTGCCGATGCATTAGTGCTCAAAGATCGCAAGGCGCGGCCCGGCTCGCTGAGAGATGCCGAAGCATTGATTACTCAATCGCATGCCGAAGCGATTGACGATTTCATCTCTAATAATAAGATTATAAAAAAAGACATCGCGGTTGTTGGCTTTCACGGACAGACGGTTTTGCATCGGCCGCGTGAGCATTTAACAGTACAAATCGGCGACGGCCCCGGGCTCGCAAAGAAGCTGTCCATCCCTGTTGTCTACGATTTCCGTGCCGCGGACGTAGCGGCGGGCGGCGAAGGTGCGCCATTAGTTCCGGTCTATCATCGGGCGCTTGCGAGCACGCTGAAGAATTCACTGCCACTCGCTATCGTAAATATCGGCGGCGTCGCCAATATCACTTATTTAGATGGCGACAATGATCCGCTTGCCTTCGATACGGGTCCGGGCAACGCGCCAATTGACGATCTGGTGCGCGAGCGAACAGGTCAGAAACATGATTTTGAGGGTAAACTCGCGGCGCATGGAAACGTCGATCAGAAAATTGTAGTGAAAGTTTTGTGTGATCCGTATTTTGCGCAAAAACCGCCAAAATCGCTTGATCGAGCAACCTTTGCGACATTTCCTTTGCATTTTTTGTTGACGGAGGACGCCATTGCGACCGCAACGGCAATCGTAGCGGCTTCGATCGCAAAAGCCTTTGATCATCTGCCAAAAAGGCCGACAAGCATTATCGTCGTCGGCGGCGGCACTCAAAATCCAACGCTTATGGCTATGTTGCGGGAGCGCACTGGCGTTTCGGTAAAATCCGCTAACGATATCGGTTGGCATGCCGACGCTATCGAAGCGCAGGCGTTTGCTTATCTGGCAGTGCGTAGCGTTAAAGGATTGCCCCTCACGTTCCCCACCACGACTGGAGTAAAAATCCCTCTGACGGGTGGTGTGTTCGTGAAACCCTGATCTCAGGCCGCGTCAATGGCTTTCTTTGTTTTTGGCAGACGCTTGTCGAGATACTCGTTCACGACTTCCATCAGCTCCTCGATCTTGCCGTCGAAGAAGTGATTGGCGCCTTTGACGATCTGCTGGTCGATCACGATGCCTTTTTGCGTCTTCAACTTCTCAACGAGCGTATGAACGGCCGACACGGGAACGACCGCATCCTTTTCACCGTGCACGAAAAGGCCCGACGAAGGGCAGGGGGCGAGGAACGTGAAGTCGTACAGGCTTGCGGGTGCCGCGATTGATAGAAATCCCTCAACTTCTGGCCGGCGCATCAAAAGTTGCATACCGATCCATGCGCCGAAAGAAAATCCGGCGATCCAGCACGCACGCGCTTCGGGGTGCGCTGCCTGCGCCCAATCGAGCGCGGCAGCCGCGTCCGACAATTCACCCTGGCCGTGATTGAATGAGCCCTGGCTTCGTCCCACACCGCGAAAATTAAAACGCAACACCGAAAAGCCGCGGTTTGCGAAAGCATAATATAAATTATACACGACAGGATTGTTCATCGTTCCGCCGAACTGCGGATGGGGATGCAGAATGATCGCGATCGGGGCGTTGCGCGTACGGCCTGGATGAAAGCGACCTTCAAGCCGCCCGCTCTCGCCGGTGAAAATGACTTCGGGCATGGAATCTCCTCGCGCGGGTCTGTAGCACGGACCGGCGCCACCAAAACATCACTCTGGCACACACAATTTTGCTCGGTTCGCCAGCGTGCTGGCCCAGATATTAGAATGATTCTAATACTATCTAGCACCCTGTAGCGCTTACATAAAGCGCGGGCTAGGATAGTTCGTATGGCGAAATGGGTGCCATTTGCAAGCCTTGAAAGGGCCCCCGCCGGGTGATCATGAATCGGATTTATCTCGACCACAATGCGACCTCGCCGCTGCGACCTGCGGCACGTGAGGCAATGACGGGCGTCTTAACTGAAACCGGCAATGCTTCCTCGGTTCATCGAGAGGGGCGAGCGGCGCGCAGCAGAATCGAACGCGCGCGCCAACGGATCGCAGCGGTCGTTGGCGCCGATGCAGAGGCCGTCATTTTCACGAGCGGCGCTACTGAAGCGATTACTTTGGCGCTTTCACCTGAGATCGAGCTGTCGGGCCGTCCCGTGTGCTGTGACGTGCTGCTGATTTCCGGCATCGAACATCCTGCCGTGCGTGCGGGCGGACGTTTTTCGGAGGATCAGATTGAGATTATTCCAGTAGATCGCGCGGGTCTTGTGGATTTGACCACCCTCGCTGCGATGCTGACGCGTCATAGGAATAGCAAACGTCGTGCGTTTGTTTCCATCATAGCGGCGAATAACGAAACGGGCGTAATCCAACCGCTATGCGAAATTGCTACGCTCGTTCACGCCGCCGAGGGAATTTTTCATATCGATGCCGTGCAGATTGTCGGTCGCTATTCATTCGACCTTGCAGCAAGCGGTGCGGACCTTATATCTATTTCATCGCACAAACTAGGCGGGCCACAGGGTGTAGGTGCATTGATCGCGCGTGATGCGAATACGCGCATTCCACCACTGTTGCGCGGCGGTGGGCAGGAACGAGGCGCACGCGCGGGCACGGAAAATGTTGCGGGGATTGTCGGCTTTGGGGCCGCTGCTGAAAATGTAGCGCTCCTCATGGCAGAAGAAACCGCTCACGTGGCCAGTTTGCGCGATAAATTAGAAACCGGAATCAATTCAATAGCGTCTGACGCTGTCATTCTTTCGGATGCAGCCTTGCGTATACCGAATACCACGTGTTTTGCGGTTCCCGGTATACTTGCGGAAACTGCAGTGATCGCTTTCGACCTCGAAGGTGTTGCGGTGAGCGCGGGCTCCGCATGTTCATCGGGGAAGGTTGGTTCTTCGTTGACGCTCGCTGCAATGAAGATCGAGCCGGAAATTTCACGGGCTGCTGTGCGCGCAAGTCTCGGCTGGAACAGTACGGAAGCCGACGTCGTTCGCTTTCTCGAAGTCTTTTCGCGCATTTACGCGAAACTGCCTTCGAATCACCGGACGAAAGCCGCTTAAGGAGAAGACAATGCCTGCCGTTCAAGAAACCGTCGAACGCGTTCGTTCCATAGACGTTGACCAGTACAAATATGGCTTCGTCACCGATGTCGAATCCGACAAAGCGCCGAAAGGCCTCGATGAGGATACGGTTCGTTTTATATCGTCGAAAAAGAATGAGCCCGAATGGATGCTGGAGTGGCGTCTTGGCGCGTTTCGTCGCTGGAAAACAATGCAAGAGCCGAGCTGGGCGCGGGTGAAATACTCACCGATTCCATATCAGGAACTGTACTATTATTCGGCGCCAAAAAAGAAGGTCGGCCCGAAATCGCTCGATGAGATCGATCCGGAGATCCTGAAAACCTATGAGAAGCTCGGCATTCCATTGCGCGAACAAGAAATGCTCGCGGGTGTGCAGCGCTCGAATGTTGCCGTAGATGCCGTATTCGATTCGGTTTCCGTCGTCACGACGTTTAAAGAAGAGTTGAAGAAGGCGGGCGTCCTATTCGGCTCTATTTCGGATGCGATCCGCGAGCACCCCGAACTAGTGCGGAAATATCTAGGTTCTGTAGTGCCGGTGAGCGACAATTTCTTCGCGACACTGAATTCTGCCGTCTTCTCCGATGGCTCGTTCGTCTACATCCCAAAAGGCGTTCGCTGTCCAATGGAGCTCTCAACTTATTTCCGCATCAATGAGCAAAACACCGGTCAATTCGAGCGAACGCTGATTATCGCCGACGAAGGCTCATATGTTAGCTATCTTGAAGGGTGCACCGCACCGATGCGCGACGAAAATCAGCTGCATGCAGCGGTTGTCGAACTTATCGCGCTCGACAATGCCGAAATCAAATATTCAACAATTCAGAACTGGTATCCGGGGGACTCGACCGGCAAGGGTGGCATCTATAATTTCGTTACCAAGCGCGGTGATTGCCGCGGCCACAATTCGAAAATTTCTTGGACGCAGGTTGAGACTGGGTCCGCTATCACCTGGAAATATCCGAGCTGCATCCTGCGTGGTGACAATACGCGCGGCGAATTCTACTCGATCGCGATTTCGAACGGACACCAACAGGTTGATAGCGGCACCAAGATGATCCATCTCGGCAAGAATTCAACGAGCCGGATCATCTCGAAGGGCATTGCGGCAGGTGTTTCCAATAATACGTATCGCGGACTGGTATCAGCGCATCGGAAGGCAACCGGCGCGCGTAATTTCACGAATTGTGACTCGCTATTGATCGGCGATAAGTGTGGCGCGCATACGGTACCTTACATAGAAGCAAAGAATTCCTCGGCGCTGTTTGAACACGAAGCGACAACCTCAAAAATTTCGGAGGAGACACTGTTCTATTGCATGCAGCGCGGACTTTCCCAGGAAGAAGCGATAGCGCTCGTCGTCAATGGATTTGTGAGGGAAGTTCTGCAGCATTTGCCGATGGAATTTGCAGTCGAAGCTCAGAAGTTGATCGCGATTTCACTTGAAGGTTCGGTCGGCTAGATGGTTGGCGCCGGTGCGCCCAAAAAAAGATCGGAAAGTTTACAATGCCGCTGCTTGAAGTAAAAAACCTACATGCCGAGATCAATGGCAAGAAAATATTGAACGGCCTCACATTGAGCGTGGAGCCGGGCAGGGTGCACGCAATCATGGGCCCAAATGGTTCGGGCAAATCTACGTTGTCGTACATCTTAGCCGGTAAGAAGGATTACGAGGTCACCAGTGGCTCGGTTTCGTTTCTAGACCGGGACCTACTTGCTCTTTCGCCAGATGAACGCGCGACGCTCGGGCTTTTTCTTGCGTTTCAGTATCCGCTTGAAATTCCGGGTGTTACCACGATGACTTTTTTGCGCACAGCGGTGAATTCGGTCCGTAAAAGGCGAGGCGAGTCCGAGTTTTTGACGCCCGACTTCCTGCGTCTGGTGCGTGAAAAAGCGGCTTCGTTGAACATCGATCCGGAAATGCTGAAGCGTGCAGTAAACGTCGGTTTTTCCGGTGGCGAGAAGAAGCGCAATGAAATTCTGCAGATGGCGCTCCTTGAGCCCAAACTGTGTGTTCTCGACGAGACCGACTCAGGGCTCGATATCGATGCACTGAAGATCGTCGCAGAAGGTGTGAACAGGCTACGCTCACCCAATCGTTCTTTCATCGTCATTACCCATTACCAGCGCCTGCTCAATCACATCGTGCCTGACATAGTCCATGTCATGGCGAAGGGCAGGATCGTGAAATCAGGCGGCGTTGAACTTGCACACGAGCTTGAAGCCAAGGGCTACGCTGCCTTTGAACAGGCCGCTTAATCATGAACGTCGAACCTCATCCCATTCGCACCTCAACTGAGCAGGCGCTTGCCATTTCGATCGAATCCATGCGCGCGAAACTACCGGGCAATGCGGCCGTTAAGAAATTGCGAGAGGCGGCTGCAAGCTCGTTTTTTGAAAGCGGGTTACCGCATCGTCGTATCGAGGAGTGGAAATATACGGATCTGCGAGCGCTAATGAGGGATGTAGCTCCTCTGGCGTCGCCACCCAACCCGGATGCGATTAAACAGGCGAAAAAGCTTGATCCTTTTCCGGAACTGAAACTGCGACGCCTAGTGCTAGTGAACGGCACTTTCATTCCTGAACTTTCGGATTTGAGTGCGCTCGAAAACGGCCTGACGATCGTTACACTCGCGCGCGCGTTGACGAACGGCCATAAACTGACTCATCGTATCGGCGAACTAAAATCCGAAACTTATGATGCCGCTCTTGCATTGAATACGGCGTTCTTGAATGACGGTGTGCTGATCGAAATTGCAGAGGGCACCCAAATCAGTCAGCCAATTCACATTGTTCACGCTTTTGCCGAAAAGGCTCCGGCAGCGACATATGCTCGGTCACTGGTCGTGGTCGGCGCGAATGCGAAGGGGACGGTTGTTGAGTCTTTCGTGGGAGCTGACGGCATTGCCTATCAATCGAACAGCGCCACCGAGTTGCAGATTGGTGCTGAGGCGCAGTTCGATTTCGTCCGTCTCCAAGCTGAAGGCAACGCCGCGATACATCTTTCGACGTTGTTGATCGACATCGGTCAGAACGCAAAATTTTCACTGAACCCGATCACAACGGGTGCATCGATCGCGCGCTTTAGCGTTTCACTTCGCTTCGGCGGTAAGAACATCGAAGGATGCTTTGCTGGCGCCAATCTTTTGCGTGCAAAGCAGCATGCCGATACGACGCTCGTCATCGATCATGCAATGCCGGGTTGTTCCAGCCGCGAATTAGTGAAGACTGTTCTCGACGATGACAGCCGCGGTATTTTTCAGGGCCGTATTGTGGTTAAGCCCGACGCGCAGAAAACTGATGCTCGCATGGCGACGCATGCATTGATGCTTTCGGATAAAGCCGAGTCCATTAACAAACCAGAACTAGAAATTTTTGCCGACGATGTGCAGTGTGGACATGGCGCGACTTCGGGCGCGCTTGATGAAAATCTTCTGTTCTATTTTCTCGCCCGCGGTATTCCACGCAAGGAAGCCGAAGCGCTGCTGATCCATTCTTTTGTCGCGGAATCTATTGAGATGATCTTGCACGATGGCTTGCGCGAGGCATTACTGGAGCGCGCGGACGATTGGCTTGCAAGGAGGCAATCGTGAACCACCCCGCGATCAAAAACGGAGCGTATAACGTCGCTTGCGTGCGGGCCGATTTCCCGATTCTGGCGCGCGAAGTTTACGGAAAGCCCCTCGTTTATCTCGATAACGCCGCCTCGGCGCAAAAACCGCGAGCGGTCCTCGATCGTATGCGCCGGGCCTATGAGCAGGAATACTCAAATGTTCATCGCGGACTGCATTTTCTCGCCAATGCTTCAACGCAAGCCTATGAAGGTGCGCGAGAGAGTGTGCAGAAGTTTCTCAATGCGAAATCGGCGAATGAAATCGTATTCACCCGTAACGCAACCGAGGCGATCAATCTCGTCGCCTCGTCTTTTGGTCTCGCCCATATCGAAAAGGGCGATGAAATTGTACTCTCAATCATGGAGCACCATTCCAACATCGTCCCATGGCATTTTCATCGCGAGCGCAAGGGCGCCGTCATTAAATGGGCACCGATCGATGAGGATGGAAATTTCAGCATCGACGAATTTGAAAAGCTGCTGACGCGGCGTACGAAAATTGTCGCGATTACACAGATGTCAAATGTGCTTGGGACGGTTGTCCCTATCAAAGAAGTCGTGAAGATCGCACATGCGCGCAAAATTCCAGTGTTAGTCGATGGTAGCCAGGCGGCAGTGCATATGACCGTCGATGTGCAGGATCTCGACTGCGATTTTTATGTTTTTACCGGTCACAAACTTTACGGTCCCTCGGGCGTCGGCGCGCTATACGCGAAGGCTCCGTGGCTCGAGGAACTCCCGCCATTTAACGGCGGCGGCGAAATGATTCGCGAAGTTTCCGAGGATCGTGTCACCTATACCGACCCGCCGTATAAATTTGAAGCAGGCACTCCGCCGATCGTCCCGGCGATCGGTCTTTCTGCCGCAATCGATTATGTAGATTCGATTGGAAAGCCACGCATCGTAGCGCACGAACAATCACTTCTGAGATACGCGACCGAGCGCCTCTCGCGCATCAATAGTTTGAAGATTTTAGGCCACCCACGCGAGAAGGGGGCGATTATTTCGTTCGAAATGAAAAACGCACATCCGCATGACGTAGCGACTGTGATCGATCGTCAGGGCGTTGCCGTACGTGCAGGCACCCATTGTGCTGTGCCGCTGCTTAATCGTTATAAGACGACGGCCTCGTGCCGTGCTTCATTTGCGATGTATAATACGCATGAAGAAGTCGATGTGCTTGCCGAGGCACTGCTCAAGGCGCAGGATCTGTTCGCATGATGGACGATAAGATTCAAACCGATAATTTGCAGACAGCTAATGGTCCGCATGCGCCTGCTTTCAATTCGACCATTCCCGAAGATGAGCTTGCGCGATTAACGGACGATATCATTTCGGCGCTGAAGACGGTTTATGATCCAGAAATTCCCGCTGACATTTACGAACTCGGCCTCATCTACAAGATTGATATCGCCGATGACCGCTCGGTTGCGGTGGATATGACACTTACTTCGCCGAATTGCCCGGCCGCGGGTGAATTGCCCGGTATGGTCGAAAACGCGGTGGCCTCGGTGCCGGGCGTGGGTCCCGTAAAGGTTGCTGTGACCTTTGACCCGCCCTGGGACCAAAGCCGCATGTCCGAGGAAGCCCGCCTTGCGCTCAATCTCTGGTAACCCCAGCTAAAGATGAATAGAATAAATTTAATTTGGAGTTGGACATGGCCACCACAAGACCCGCTGTTCTGAAAGTGACCGAAGGCGCCGCTGCGCGTATTCGCGAAATCGTTGCGCATGCCGAAAGGCCAGCGGTTGGGGTGCGTGTCGGGATTACGAAAGGCGGTTGCGCTGGCATGTCGTATCAGTTGGATCTCGCCTATGACGTTGCGCGTGGCGATGAAGTGGTCGATACGAACGGCGTTCGCGTGCTGATCGATCCTAAAGCAATCCTGTATCTGCTCGGCTCCGAGATTGATTTCGTGGTCGATAAGCTCTCGGCCCGTTTCGTGTTCCGCAATCCGAATGAAGTTTCATCTTGTGGTTGCGGTGAGTCGGTGTCGCTCGCTCCTGCCAAGGTAGAAACGGCCGAACAATCCGCCTGACTTGGTATCTTTCGCTGGTCTTACACAGCGATAGCGTTCTCACGATCGATCAAAATAGAACCTCTTTTTTTCGAGGTCCGCGCCATCCTATGCGCACTTACCGGAGGCTAGACAACTCCAGACAACTTGCCGTTAGGATGCTTTCTGCGGTACCGGGCGGAGCAAAAAGGCCGGCAAATGGGCTGTGTCGTCTTGCGCTTTAGCCTCTGGCTTTGGCTCGAGGTTGTAGGGCACGAGAAGACCGGCTTGATCGGGCCTTGAACGCTTCTGCACGAGGTGCGGCCGGGCGCCAGGATGACTGCGAGGACGGCTATGATGCGTGACTTTTCGTGACCTAGAAGCCTGTTCCGAAGATTTTTCGAAGGATTGCTCTGTAGGATTTCCAGCCCAGGGTATCGTCCGACCTATTAACCTCTCGATGGCGGTGACCGATTTTTTGTCGGTTGGGGCGACCAAAGTGAACGTGGCACCACTTCTACCGGCGCGGCCGGTACGACCGATGCGGTGCACATAATCCTCGGCGTGGTGTGGCACATCAAAATTGAAAATATGACTCACTTCTGGAATGTCGAGACCGCGCGCGGCAACGTCGCTTGCAACCAACAGCGTGATCTCGCCGTTGCGGAAGGATTCGAGCGCGTTTGTTCGCGAGCGCTGATCCATATCACCATGGAGCGCAATCGCAGAGATTCCGTCCTTTACGAGCGAACGGTGAAGTTTTGCCACCTCGGTTTTCCGATTGCAGAAGATGATGCCGTTCTTCAAACCTTCAGCGTCGCGGATCAGACGTCGCAAGATTTCTCGTTTCTTTTCCGGTTCCGGCGCGGAAGCCACGAGCAGTTGTGTAACGTTGGTTGCCGTTGTCGCCGGCTTAGAAACTTCGACTCGCGCCGGGTTGCTGAGGAATGTACCTGTGAGGCGGGCGATTTCTGGCGGCATGGTTGCCGAAAAGAATAGCGTCTGCCGCGTGAATGGCGTCAGCTTACAGATTCGCTCAATATCAGGGATGAAGCCCATGTCGAGCATACGATCTGCTTCATCAATGACAAGGATTTCGATACCCGAGAGCAGAAGTCGCCCGCGCTCGAAATGGTCGAGTAAACGGCCGGGCGTTGCGATCAATACATCGACGCCTCGTGTCAGTTTGGCATCTTGATCGTCGAACGAAACGCCGCCAATTAAAAGTGCGACAGTAAGCTTATGGTTGATCCCGTATTTGGCGAAACTTTCCTCAACTTGTGCTGCGAGTTCGCGCGTCGGCTCGAGAATTAGTGTACGCGGCATACGCGCTCGAGCGCGGCCTTTTTCCAGACGCGTCAGCATGGGGAGCGTGAATGCCGCGGTCTTTCCGGTTCCGGTCTGTGCGATGCCGAGCACGTCTCGGTGAGCGAGGATGTGAGGGATCGCCTGTTCCTGGATGGGGGTAGGGACAGTGTAACCTGCGGCGGCGACGGCGGCTTGCACCTTGTCGCTCAGACCGAGTTGTGAAAATGACATCTAGATTGAAATTCCGTCCGATGGCGCCCCGAAAAGCCGACCCTTCGTTCAAACGAAGGCAGGCAAGGAACTCGAGTGGGAAGCGCGATTCAGTTTCCGTATATTGACACAATGCAACATAGGAACAAAACGCGGCAAGTCAATGACCAATCGGTTCCATCCTGTCTTACTGCAAAGCAAGGTGAACAATGGCAAAAGCCTCGGATTTCCTGCCAATTATACTCATTCCGGGACTGAATTGTTCCCCACGGCTTTACCAGGAGCAAGTCCCGGTGCTCTGGGAGCTGGGCCAGGTTACGGTCGCGGATCATCGCCGCGACGAAACCATGGCGGCAATCGCAAAGAACATTCTCGATGCAGCCCCAAAGCGCTTTCGCCTCGCGGGTCTCTCGATGGGTGGATACATCTCGCTTGAGATCATGCGACAAGCGCCACAGCGTGTGGCTAAGCTCGCGCTACTTGATACCTCGGCACGGCCTGAGACGGCGGAACAGACCGAGCGCCGGGAAAAATTGATCGCTCTTGCGGAGCAAGAACGCCTGATCGAAATCAACGATGTTCTTTGGCCTAACTTAGTTCATGAATCCAAAATCAGTAACAAGGCTTTGCGTGCGAGCATCGATAAGATGGCGTATGAAACGGGAGCAAAGGCGTTTATTCGTCAGCAAAAAGCGATTGTCGGTCGGGCCGACTCCCGCCCTTTGCTTGCAGCCATCAAATGTCCAACGCTAGTAATTGTCGGCGACAAGGATCAGCTGACGCCGCCGGCGCATGCAAAGGAAATTGCCGAGGGCATTCGGGATGCGCGTTTCGAGACGATCGCCAGGTGCGGCCATATGTCGACGATGGAAGAACCGCAGCAAGTGACAAACTTGCTCATGGAGTTTTTCACTTGATTGCCTAATGAATAACCGCTGGCGGTATCCACCTATCCGTATGCTTAAGGAAAACTGAATTCTGCCGTTGCCTTCACTGCTACTTAAGTGTGCGTGGGAAATTTTTGGCGTCTCGCATCGTAAATAAACCGTCCGCTCTATGAACACCCGCAATATCCCGCCAGCATTACGGGTCTGCTCGCAAACCGTGCTTACCCGGATTTGGGAGCCTCATTTATGCGTATCGTTGTCGTCGATCCGAGCCGGACGGTTTTGAAAATCGTCACGCGATTGCTCGAGGCCGGCGATCACGAAGTACACCCGTTTAACGACGGACCTGACGCACTTGCGTACATCAAGATTGATCTTGAAGTCGACGCGTTGATCACGAGCGCTGAACTGCCTTCGATGAACGGTATGGAACTCTGCCATGAAACTCGCAAGCTCCCAACAAGTCGCCGCCCGATTTATATCGTGCTGATGTCATCGAATTTCGATCAGAAAAAGTTGATTGAAGCGCTTGATAACGGTGCTGACGACTTCATCAGCAAACCGCCCGCGATCGAGGAGCTCTATGCGCGCCTACGCGCCGCCGCTCGCCTTGCCTCTTTACAGCGCGAGTTGGTACGGATGGCGACGACCGATTATCTCAGCGGCGCATTGAACCGTCGCGCTTTTTTTGAACGCGCGCACGAAGCTGTGGTGCGGGCTGCCAGAGGTGAGATGCTCTCCGCGATTATCTTCGACATTGACCATTTTAAGTGGGTAAACGATTCCTTTGGTCATGATATTGGCGACGAAGTCATTCGTCTCATTTCGCGCGAGGCGATGATGGAGGGACAGCAGTTCGGCCGCCTCGGTGGGGAGGAATTTGCGATTCTGCTGAAGGGCAGCGCTATGAAAGATGCTGTCTCGCTTGCTGAACGGCTCCGGCAAAACGTCGCGAATTTGAAAGTTGATGCCAAGGGCAAGCCGTTAACAGTCACGTGCAGCTTCGGCGTGAGCGAATGGCAGAACGGCGACTCTGTCGACACGTTCCTCAAGCGCGCCGACATCGCGCTCTACAAGGCAAAAAATGCCGGCCGCAATCATGTCGTTCAAGTAGATGCGGAATTGGAAAAACACTCGCACTCGGCTGGCATCATCCGCTTCGGAATGCGCTGACCGTTCAATCGATAGGCAGGCCCACGTAATTTTCCGCAAGAGATGTTGAAGCTGCCTCCGAACTTGTCACGTAATCGAGCTCGGCGAATTGCCGTCGGCGGTCGAAAGCATTGTCGGCCGGGTTGAGATGCAGCATTGAGGTCATCCACCAAGAAAAACGCTGAGCTTTCCAGATCCGCGATAGGCACATTTTCGTGTAGCTTTCGAGCAACGTAGTTTTGCGGGAGCGGTAAAATTCCGTGAGGCCGCGCGAAAAGAAAAGTACATCGGCGATCGCGAGATTCATGCCCTTGGCGCCTGTAGGCGGAACGATGTGCGCAGCGTCACCCGCGAGAAACAGACGGCCGTGTTGCATCGGCTCGGCCACATAGCTCCGCATTGCGGTGACGCCTTTTTCCAACACCCTGCCGGTCTTGAGGATCTTTTCACCATCCTGGCCTAGTCTGCGTTTCAGCTCATCCCAGATCTTTTCGTCCGGCCATTTCGCGATGTCTTCGTCGGGCGCGCATTGCAGATAAAGCCGCGAGACGGTCTCCGAGCGCATCGAATAAAGTCCAAAGCCGCGCTGGGAGTAGGAATAGATCAGCTCGTGCGAAGGCGGCGGCGACTCTGACAGAATTCCGAGCCAGCCGAACGGATATATTCGCTCGTATTCGGTTAGAACACCCGCGGGTACGCTTCGCCGGCAGATGCCATGAAAGCCGTCGCAGCCTGCGATGAAGTCACAGGAAATTTCGTGAACGACGCCATCTTTACTGAAGCGGATCTTTGGCAGTTTGCCGTTGAAATCAAGCACATTGGTGTCGGAAACCTCAAACTCGATTTTGGCACCGGCAGCAAGCCTTGCCGCGATCAGGTCTTTCACGACTTCGTGCTGGCCATAGACCATGATACCGCGGCCGGTGAGACGTTTAAAATCGATACGTCTGCGTTCACCATGCAAGCCGATCTCGATGCCATCATGCACCAGCCCCTCACGCAGCATGCGCGCGCCGACGCCAGTTTCCATCAACAAATCAGCGGCCCAATTCTCGATGACGCCTGCACGGATGCGCGCCTCGGCATAAGCGCGGCTCCTGTTTTCCACGATAACCGAATCGATTCCTGCGCGTGCGAGCAGATGCGACAGCATCAAGCCCGCAGGCCCCGCGCCAACGATTCCGACCTGTGTTCGCATGACGTTTCCCCACGCCGCAATATATTCGAATGAACCTATTTACATCGACCCCTCTCAGAAGGGGTCTAAACAGCAAAGATGAGCTTATTTGCTTCCATTTCGTTTTGCATCACGGACTGTTGCGCGATTTTGATCTATCGCGCAATCTTGCCCGCGTAGGGGAGTAACGAAGAGCGATGCAATTCAAGCAATGGAAAATCGGCAAGGTCGCTGTTACGAAAATTGTCGAGATGGAGACAGTGGGACGCACCAAATTCATACTCCCGCAAGCCACTCAAGATGAAGTCAGGAAGATTCGCTGGCTTGAGCCGCATTTTGCAGAAGAAGGCCGGCTCAAGATGAGTATTCATGCGCTCCTCATCGATACCGGTAAGAGAAAAATCCTTGTCGATACCTGCATTGGTAACGACAAACAGAATCGCAGCATTCCATCCTGGAATAATCTCAACACGCCGTTCCTACAAAGGCTGAAGGACACAGGTCATCCTCCAGAGAGCATCAATATGATTTTTTGCACGCATCTCCATGTCGATCATGTTGGCTGGAACACGAAACTCGAAAAAGGTCATTGGGTGCCGACCTTTCCGAGGGCGCGTTATATATTCGGTCATTGCGAATACAGTTACTGGAGGGAGCACCTAGAACATCCGGAGACGGCCGCGTTGATGGCCGACTCCGTCATGCCGGTGGTCGATGCAGATCTTGTGGATTTTGCGCAAGACGGCGACTTGCTTTGCAAGGAAGTGAGCGTGTTCTCGACGCCCGGCCACAGCCCCGGTCATCTCAGTGTCCGCATCCGCTCCGCCGGCGAAGAGGGTGTGCTGACGGGCGACGTCGCCCATCATCCCTGCCAAATGGCGCATCCCGATTGGGCCTCCACTTACGATACCAATGCAGAGCAATCGACCAATACGAGGCGCGAACTATTTTCACACCTTGCGACCAACCCGACACTCGTAATCGGTGGGCATTTCAATGGCGGGCGTGTGATGAAGGATGGCGGCGCGTTTCGTTTCGAAATTGCGAACTAACACGCGTTTCTGGATGGAATGTTCGAAATCATCGAAGATATAGTCGTGTCCGTTCATCACCTTGTGCTATCTGAAATGACTTGTCGTAGACGTTGCTGCAAACCGTGTCGGCGCCGGGAACACTTCGTAAAGCGTAAATGGACCATTGTTTCGATGGTTTTGGCTGGCCTTGACGCCGCCATCTTTCGATCCTAGATAAACCCCATCGAGTTTCGGCCGACGACGTGGACTTGGGCCCAAAGCGGGCCTTCTGACGACCTCTCCAAAACATCGATGGAAGACGGAGCTGCGCGGTCGCGCAGCGCCGATGACATGTACATAAGAAAGGGCTCGAGGATGAGCACTGGAACAGTAAAGTGGTTTAATGCGCAAAAAGGCTTCGGCTTCATTCAGCCGGACGATGGCGGCAACGATATTTTCGTCCACATCAGCGCGGTCGAACGTGCGGGCATGCATAATCTCGCGGAAGGTCAGAAGATCTCCTACGAAGTGAAGCGTAACCCGAAGAACGGCAAGGACGCCGCAGAAAACCTGCAGGCTGCCTAACCACGAATAGCGGGTTCGCCCGCTAGCCTTTGTCTCGAGATACGCGACCGACCACGGATGTACTGGCGGGCGCGCGAAGGGCCGGAGGGGAAGCCCTCTCTCGCGAAAGCGGGAGGGGGTTTTTGGCTTTTGGCGGTAACCCGTGATCCCTAGGCATCTAAAGATGACGCCTAGTTTGTCACTTCGATTCAATTCTCAAAATTTCCAAGCCTCCTTCGGAGTCTCCTTGCGGGGAGGCGGACGCTACGCGGTGCTCGAGCCGGGGATTTGTGTCCCCGGGCGCCATTTGCTTGAACCAGATTCGGCGGGCTGATAAGCGCCAACTGTTTTACACGCCGAGCTTCTTCTGCACTCTTCTATCGAAGCGCTCGACATTGACCACGACGCGGTCGTGCGTACCGTCGCCGATTGGCTCTTTTTCGTCCTCGGCGAACACGCGAAAAAAGATCGTGCGGTTTTCGATTTTCGTCACTTCCGCTGTTGCGCGTATTTTCATGCCGACGGGCGTCGCTGCGTAATGCTTAATATCAAGGCGTGTGCCCAGACTTTGGTAACCAGGCGGCAATAGATGTTCCGCTGCCTTCAATGCTGCCGCCTCGATCAGATTGATCATCACCGGCGTTGCGAGTACATGCACGCGGCCGGATCCCACGCGGGGTGCCGTGTGCTCCTCGCCGACAACAAGTTCGGCGCGACCAGTGAGGCCGGGCCTGATTTTGGAAAGGTCGGTCATTTAAGAATTGCTCGGACTTAACGCCGATATTTTTTTCAGGATCGGAATATTGGTACGATAAATGAATTCCATCAATGTCTCCATCAGCTAGCTACCTAGCCTTCTCCTGCCGGAAAAGCCCCGCCAAGACGACAATAAAATTTAAATATCCAGTTCCTTCGCAAATTGTGCGTTCTCCGAAATGAACTGAAAGCGCGCCTCCGGTTTATTGCCCATAAGCCGCTCGACCGTTTTTGTAGTTGCGGCCTTCAGCGCGTCTTTGACGTTGACGCGCTGGAGTGACCGGGTTTTCGGATTCATCGTATCCTTCAATTGTGATGGCAGCATTTCGCCGAGGCCCTTGAAACGGCCGATATCGATTTTCGTCTTCCCCTTGAAAACAGTTTTGAGTAGCTGGTCCTTGTGTTTGTCGTCGCGCGCATAAACGGTAGTGGCGCCATAGGTGAGCCGGTAGAGGGGCGGTACGGCCAAATATAAGTGACCGTTTTCAATCAACTTAGGCATCTCACGATAGAAAAAGGTGATCAGCAGCGACGCGATATGCGCACCATCGACATCGGCATCGCACATGATGATGACCTTCTCGTAACGCAACTGCTCGTCGCGGTAATGCGCGCCGAGGCCGGAGCCGAGCGCTTGCGATAAATCCGCTAGCTGCTGATTTTGCGCGAGCTTGTCGCGTCCCGCGCTCGCGACATTAAGAATTTTTCCCCGCAAGGGGAGCACTGCCTGCATCGCCCGGTCGCGCGCCTGTTTTGCTGAGCCACCTGCGGAATCACCCTCGACGATAAAGATTTCCGAGCCCGCCGAAGCGCCGCTCGAACAATCCGCTAGCTTGCCGGGGAGGCGCAGCTTGCGCACGGCGGTTTTACGCGAAATTTCCTTTTCCTGGCGGCGTCGTAGACGTTCTTCTGCGCGATCAGCGGCCCAATCCACCAGCTTGTTCGCCTGCAGCGGGTTTTGGGTGAGCCAATGCTCGAAGGCATCGCGCAGCGCCGCCTCGGTAAGCCGCTGTGCTTCGGCAGTGGCGAGGCGATCTTTCGTTTGGCCGACGAATTCTGGATCACGAATAAAAACAGAGAGCAAAGCGGTCGCGCCGGTCATGACGTCTTCGGCGGTGATCGTGCCTGCGCGTTTATCGCCAACGCGTTCCGCGTAATCCTTTATGCCGCGTAGCAGCGCAGTGCGCATACCGATCTCGTGGGTGCCGCCCTCAGGTGTTGGAATCGTATTGCAATAGGAGCGGACAAATCCGTCGTCATCGGCAATCCACGCGATGGCCCATTCGGCGGCGCCGTGTCCACCTTTTTTGTCTGTCTTGCCCGCGAAAAGATCGGCGTGCACTAAAGTGTGGCCTTCGAGCTCGCTCGAAAGATAATCGCGCAGACCATTCTCGAAATGGAATGTGTCTTTCTCGGGTATGTTATCGATGCCCTTGAGCAGTGCCTTTGCGCAGCGCCAGCGAATTTCGACGCCGCCGAAAAGATAGGCTTTCGCCTTGGTTGCGGCGAACACGCGCTTCGGCTTGAAGGTCGCACCCTTGCCGAAAATGTCTGGATCGGGCTTGAGGCGTATACGCGTGCCGCGTTTCTTTACGCCTTTTTGCACGAGCTTCACAGGGCCTTGCGGTACACCGCGCTTGTAGATCTGCCGGTAAAGACTGCCACCGCGTGCGACTTCGACCTCCAGTACTTCTGAAAGCGCGTTCGCCACCGAAACGCCGACGCCGTGCAGGCCGCCGGAAGTTTCATAGACTTCGTTATTGAATTTTCCGCCAGCATGTAGTGTCGTCATGATCACTTCGAGCGCCGATTTTTTCTTGAATTTTGGATGTTCCTCGACCGGAATACCGCGGCCATTATCGAAAACCGAAACGAATCCGTCGGCTTCCATTTCGACTTCGATGGTAGTCGCGTGACCTGCGACTGCCTCGTCCATGGCGTTGTCGATGACTTCTGAGAAGAGATGATGCAACGCGCGTTCATCGGTCCCGCCGACGTACATGCCGGGACGTCGACGAACTGGCTCCAGACCTTCCAATACCTCGATCTGCGCGGCGCCATATTCGCCGCGTTTCGCCTTTGTCGTCCCTTTGCCACCGCGAGCTTTTTGCGTCGCGATTTCCGATGAGCGCGCGAACAGGTCGTCCTGCTTCGTGCCGCGTTTGGCGGATGAAGGGACGGGTTTCGCGGCTGATTTCTTTGTGGTCTTGGCCATTGTTAAGATCGTTTGCGAATCAATTCGACCAAATCATGCCATAAAAAGCGTTCGAGCCGCCCGATCGAAGGGCGGCTCGAGCAGCTTCCTATTCGGATCGATTAGGCGCGGCTTCCTGTAAAGGGGAGCGCCCCGAACGCGCCGGCATTTGCATTGCCGGATATTTTGTCACCGTTCACCGTGCCTGAGAATTCGAGCGTCATTGGCATCGGGTTTGTGATTGCCACCTTCCAGGAAACCTTATCTCCGTCGATTTTGCCGTCGGTGATCGCCGTCGAGTTCCCGTCTGCAGCCTGGGTTCCGGCAAGCGAATCGCCCGAAGCAGCAAGGCTCAACGTCGCCTGGCGAGTGCCAATCGGCGTTTCGATCGAGATATTCCAGTTACCATCAACAGCCATGATGCCCATCCTTGTCTGATCTTGTGGTGTACTCTGCAGAAACCCTATCGCGGCTTGCGATGTTGGGCAATCGCGCTCTTATGGCATGTGCGCGCCGCGCCCGAAAAACAATTTGAAACAGAACACCTTATCTTCGACTTTCGCTGGGGGGCGGATTGCGCTAAGCCTCGCGCCCCATTCGAGAGACGGTCATGGCGGATTCAGGGGCTCGCATCGGCGTTCTTGGCGCATCTGGCTACACCGGCAGCGAAGCCGTGCGTCTTTTGCTTCGCCATCCGAAGATCGTGATCAGAACACTCACGGGCGACCGCCATGCAGGTCAGCCGATGGAGAAAGTGTTTCCGCAATTTGCCGGTCTTGGGCTCCCGACGCTCGTCAAGCTTGAGGAGGTCGATGCGGGCGCGCTTGATCTTATCTTCTGTGCGCTACCACACGGGACAACGCAGACCGTGATCAAGAAGCTTGCGGTCAGCGCGCCGAAACTGAAGATTGTCGACATCTCCGCCGACTTCCGCATCAATGATCCAGATATCTACGAGAAGTGGTACGGCCACGCGCACCAGGCGGTCGAATTGCAGAAAGAGGCGGTCTACGGGCTCACTGAAATTTACCGCGACAAAATCAAGACCGCACGTCTCGTGGCAAACCCCGGTTGCTTCACGACGACCTCCATTATTGCAATCGTTCCGCTCTTGGAAGCAGGCGCGATTGATCCGGATTCGATTGTGATTGATTCCAAAACCGGCATGACCGGTGCGGGTAGGGCCGCAAGAGAAGAGATGTTGTTCAGCGAGGTATCGGAAGGATTACACGCTTACGGCGTCGGGCATCATCGGCACATGTCGGAACTTGATCAGGAATTTTCGCTCGCCGCCAAGCGGCCAGTGGTTGCGACCTTCACACCGCATCTCGCGCCGATGAACCGAGGCATTTACGCAACGCATTACGTAAAACTCGCTGGCAAGACAACAGCAGAACAACTGCACAAGCTTCTCATCGATTTTTATAAGGATGAACCATTCGTGAATGTTCTCGACTTCGGCGCGGTGCCACAATCGCGGCATGTGCGCGGGACGAATTTCGTGCAGGTTGGCGTCGTCGCCGACCGGGTCGCCGGCAAAGCAATCGTGATCGCGACGCTCGACAATCTCGTTAAGGGCGCCTCAGGCCAGGCCGTGCAGAATATGAATCTGATGCTTGGCTTCCCCGAGACCGAAGGGCTCATGCAGCTCGCACTGTTTCCCTGAGCGATTCTCGAATTACACTGAAAACGGATTAGGATCTCTTCAATATCCGATCGCCGCACCATCGCTGCGCGGGTCCGATCCGCCGATCCGCATACCGTTTTCTTGATCGATGCTGATGCCGTGGGCATGTCCGGCGAGTTCGTTCCACGCGCCCCAGCGGTTCAAGACATGACCGCGGCGTTCCAGCTCATCGATCGCGCCTTCGCCGAAACGGCTTTCAATGTGCAGCGTGTCGCGCGTCTCGCCCAAAGCAAAACGCCCAGAAAGCCAGCGCGGTAGTTCGACTGCTTCCTGAATATCGCAGCCATGGTCGATCATCGCCATGTAGGTTTGCAGATGGATCTGCGGTTGACCGTCGGCACCCATGCAACCAACCACGCTCCATAACTTGTTATTTCGAAAAGCCAGTGAAGCGATGAGTGTGTGGAGCGGAACCTTTCCAGGCGCGAGGCAGTTCGGATGACTGGCATCAAGCGAAAAATAGGCGCTTCGGTTTTGCAGAATTACGCCTGTCTTACCGGCCACGACACATGAACCGAAGACACCGTAAAGACTTTGGATCAACGAAGCCGCATTGCCCTCGGCATCGACGGTGGCGATGTAAACCGTGTCGCCCGTGAGACTGCCATAAGACGGTACTTTGTCCCACGACAGTGCATGGGTGGGATCGATTAGCTTGCGTCGTTGGTCAAGATATCGGTCCGACAAGAGCATGCTTATCGGGACGTCGACGAAGGCGGGATCGCCGATCCATCTATCACGATCGTGATAGGCGATCTGTTTCGATTGAACCATTAGATGCGCGCGGTCGGGCCCGAGAAGATCTTGTTTATGCAATTCAAAGGGCTCGAGCAGCTTCAGCATTTGAAGCACCGCAAAACCTTGAGTGGGTGGCGGAGTTTCGTAAATTGTCACGTCGCGGTATTGCCCCTTCAGCGGGACGCCCCAACATGCGCTCTGAGCAGCAAGGTCATCGGCTGTGAAAAATCCGCCGCGCTCACGGGAGTAATTTGCCAGCTCCTGGGCAACTTCCCCTTGATAGAAACCTTCTCTGCTGTTTGATGCGATCGCTTCCAGGGTCCGCGCGAGATTAGGATTGGTCAATCGAGCGCCGGGGCGGGGCGCTTGCCCGCCGGGCAAAAATATCGCCGCTGACTCTGCATGCTGTTTAAGTTCGAACGCGGTCAAGCCGATCCAGTTCGAAAGACGTTCGCTGACCGGGAATCCCTCGCGTGCATAGCCGATTGCTGCCTCCAGACTTCGTGCCAGGGGAAGCTTGCCATAGGCAGCATGCGCCTCCGCCCAACTTGCCACCGCGCCGGGAGTAGTGAGGGTCGCCGGAAGAATGCCGCGAAAGGGGATCTCCGCCAAGTTGTGTTTGCGAAAAAAACCGATATCGGCTCGGCTTGAAGCTCGCCCGCCGCCGTCGAGGTAAAGCACCTTGTTTTTCCTGACATCAAAGATCAGCCAGAAGGCGTCGCCTCCTACGCTGGTCATGTGCGGATAAATCACCGCGAGCGTCGCGCTAGCGGCGAGCGCTGCATCAACCGCCGAGCCTCCTGCACGTAGCACTTCGACGCCAGCGGCCGATGCGAGGCTGTGAGGGCAGGTCACCATGCCTTTTGGTGCTAGGGTTGCAGGGCGGCCGATCTGAATGTCCATAAAAGCTGATTACTTCGCCGTCCACAGTGCCGAACATTCCGGCGTTTCCCACAGCCGGATCGAAACCACGCGCACGCCATGCGGCTTCAATAATTCCGTGGTGATCTTGCCGAGTTCGGCGACGATCACTTCGACCGTTGGATAACCGTCCAGCAGATACACTGGCTTACCTAGCCGTTGGTTCGCCTCAATTACCACTTTCGCCGAAGGCTCGTCGTCCTTGGCATAGAGGATTGCGGTGTGATCGAGGTGTTGCTTGATCCAGCCGCCGATCACATCCTCAATCACGGCAAAATCGACCACGCGGCCGAGCGCGTCGAGCTTGTCGGCGGTGACCGAAATCTCGGCGATATAGTGGTGGCCATGGTAGGCCTTGCAGGCGCCCTCATGGCCGGGGATGCGATGCATCGCATCCCATTCGATTCGCTGGACAATGATGATCCCGTTGCCGCCTCGGTTCGACATCGTTTCCGCTAAAATCCGGCTCTTCTGTTCACCACAGGATATTTCCAATCAATAACAAAGCTTCTAGCTGCATCGTTTTCTTTGAAGGCAGCGGCCCCGCAGCTACCAATCTGGGCAACAGGGGTGATCAGCGTGATCCCGACAATCACTGAGGCACATGTTGCCTGCGATTGCTTACGTTCCAGGTTTTGTTTCACGTAAAGAATTATCAGAACGAACGCCAAGCTTTTCCATCATCGCGATGAGAATCCCATTTTGGTATTCAAGATGCTGCAAGATGACTTCGATTTCCTTCTCCGCTTTGACGTTCACATCAAGATCGTGCTCAGCACGCATTTCCGAGTGTCGTCCTTGGATATTCTGTCCGACCATTATCAGAGGCATTAGCAGAATCTGAATCAGATTAGAAATGAACAGCCAAAACACAAAGGCCATGGGAGGATCAAACTGCAGGTTCGGTGGCGCAAGCAGATTCCATCCCAACCAAACCACTGTCCAGATCAAGATCATCAGGAAAAAACCCATGGTGCCCACACGATCGGTGATCCAACAAGCAAGCCGGTCCAGCGCGCTCAATTTCTCGGAGAGTTCCTTGTTGACGCTTCGCAGCGGCTTCCGCTGCTTCTTAAATTCATCAAGCGAAAGTGGCTTTCGATATTTTACGGCCGATTCGTCGCTCATAACGAAACTTTCATCCCTAATCGCTGAATCTACTCTATCTGGTTATCCGGCAGAGTCTCATTTGGCGGATATTCTTTGCCCACGGGGCAAAAGGTTAGTTTCCATGTCGAATGTTAGTTTAGTGTCGGGCTTTACGCCAGCGGCCAAGCGGCGAAGGTTGGCAGAATAGTTCAGTCGCGGCGGCTGATCATCGAGCAAGGCGCCGTGCCACTGATCCCAATCTTCAATGGATAAAATTCAATGTCTCGGCATAGTCCAGGGCTTTTTATCTAGCGATCGCGTGCTGGATGCCGCTTTGGGGTCATAAGCGGAGTTTATGCTTTCTCTTTGTCAGCACTTAACCAGAAAGCAGACATTGATCGAGGCGCCCGAATGTTAGCTTTGTGCCGGATTTCGATTGCTTACGAAACAATCCAACGAATTTCTGGTTCTTTTCTGGGAACCGGCGGCGGCGCCGCTTTAGGATGCCCCACGATAATAGGAGCAACCGGTACATAAGACGCCGGAAGATTAAGCGTCGCTTTTCCCTCGGGTGTTCCAAGCCAGGTCTGAGCAAATCCGATCCAGCATGTCCCCAAGCCAAAGGCACGAGCTACCAGCATCAGATTTTCGGCCGCCAGAGAGCAGTCTTCAACAGCCCACGGGCTTTGCGCCACCGTCGAGATCACAATGAGAACGGGCGCATGATAGAAGATGTCAAATTTTGAATCGCTCAGTAGTTCCTGAAAATGATGTGACGCCAGTCCCACCGGTGAGGTTCTGAGCATATGCGCTTTCGCTTCGCGCGATATTTGAGCAAGTAACACCTTATTTTGCACAACCAAAAACGACCAAGGCTGCTGGTTTACCGCGCTAGGTGCTTGAATGGCTGCGTCAATAAGCTGTCGCAGCACCTTATCGTCGACCGGCTCAGCGGTGAATTCGCGTATAGCCCGACGAGTATAGATAGCCTCGATCAGGTCCATTGCACTCTCTAAATGTTATCAAATTAAGTAACCATCTTGGCCCAATCGACAAATTGATCTTGATCAAGGATCTGGAAGATTTGAAACACATCAGAAACGCTCTTCATGAACGAATGCTGTTATTCGATTGCCATTTGGCCGCGCCCCAAGTGTTGATCGCTTCATCAGAAAACACGACCTTTCCACAGCTAGGGCGAAGGACTCGACTCTCAATAAAAATCGGTCCACCATTAAATTGCGGACCAAAGGAATTGTGACTTGGCTAGTCACTGAAACCAGAGGCCGCACGCCCGCCTGACTCTGGGGTCCAGAGATGGAAAACCCTCAGACGCTTAGGGGCCACGGGTACCGCCAGGGGTGGTCACACCAATGGTGGGCCGATGCATCCGTAAACGGCGGTCAATCCGTTCGACGGAGGCCTACACCGCCACCCTCATGGGGTTTGCGGCGCGCTGCGACCCGGAGGAATCCCTATGCGGAAAGTCCCCGAGAGTCGCCGTCAATTTCGAGGTCAATGCAGCGGCAATTATCGTCACGATAACTGTGCTGCTTAAGACTCTGATCTGACAGGGGGGCGGCGGTTCGCTTTGCGTGCCGTCGCTTCTTTTTGTTTCTTATCCTTCTCAACAAACTGGCCACGACCGAAGCAGCCATTGGCCTTCCACTCAGCGCGCAGCGAAACACAAGATTGAATCTTGCTTGTGATTAGCCATTCCTAAAAACGCCTCCTTTTATTGCGCCTAAGGGTCCCTAATGGCCTCCATACGAAACTTCCAAATTGTTGCACATGTTGCGCGGGAGAATTCTGAATTGGAAAACATGCGCGAAAGTCGCTCGCATTTGAAGCTGCAAGCAGTCGGTTCATGATAGAATGTATTCGGTTAAAGAAATTTTTCTGACGCTACAGGGCGAGGGTGCCCAGACCGGTCGCCCTGCGGTTTTCTGCCGTTTTGCGGGCTGCAATCTGTGGTCCGGCCGCGAGCAGGATCGCTCCACGGCGATCTGCAAATTCTGTGATACCGATTTCGTCGGCACCGATGGCTCGCGCGGGGGGCGCTATACGGCAGACCAACTCGCCGACGTGATCACCGACGAATGGGGAGCAGGGACGGAAAAACGCTTCGTAGTGCTGACTGGTGGGGAGCCGCTCTTGCAAATCGATTCCAAACTAGTTGACGCGTTGCATGCCCGTGGCTTCGAGGTCGCGGTCGAAACCAACGGCACGCTGGAACCGCCGCGCGGTCTCGACTGGGTTTGCGTCAGTCCCAAAGCCGGCGCCGAATTGCGCATCAAGTCAGGTCACGAACTGAAACTCGTCTATCCGCAAGAGGGTGTCGAACCGGAAGATTTCGCTGGGCTGTTGTTCCAGAATTTTTCGCTGCAGCCGATGGACGGCCCCGACGCCGCGAAAAATACCCGGCGCGCTATTGCCTATTGCCTCCGCCATCCCCAATGGCGTCTCAGCTTGCAGACGCATAAAGCTCTTGGCATTCGATAAAGTTTATCCGCAATTGCCTGCCGTCAATTCATTCGTTCATACACAATGGTCAGTACTCTATCGGTCAGAACGACGGGGCCTCGTGTTAAAATTACCGCGTCAGCCACGCCATGATCGTGCGGCTGACTAGATCGGCGGCGTCCTGTTGAACGAAATGATCAGCACCGGGGATCGTGGTGATTGTGAGATCCTTTTCCATCCAGTTCCACAGTCCATTCAGCCCGGTGGAGGCGAGCGCCTTATCCTTGAGGCCGTGGATCAGCAACACCGGCATTTTCACCTTAATGGGCTCGCTCTTCCATTCGCGATAGGGCTCGCGTGGATAATTCGCCTGGTAATAATGCAGCATTGCCTGCGGGTCGGAGCGCTTCATTGCCTCAAGGTGTTTCGCTTTCATCGCGGGCTCAACCACCCAATTGCCGAGCCGCTCGAGCGAAATCTGCTTGTAGAATTCCGGGTCCATGAAGTTGCGGGCATATTGGCTGTATTTGACTTGCTCGGGATTATTCGCGAGCTCGCGCGCAAGCGAATAGGGGTGCGGCATGTTGAGCACAACCAGTTTTTCGCAAAGTTCCGGCCGTTTCATCGCGAGGTTCCATGCAGTCGCTCCGCCCCAGTCGTGCCCCACGATGATCGCGCTTTTTTCGCCCTGATCGGCGATGACGGCGGCGGCGTCGGCAACCATATGGTCGATCCTGTAGTTTTCGATGCCCTTCGGCTTGTCGCTAAGATTGTAGCCGCGCATGTCGAGCGCTGCGCAACGGAACAATTTTGACAGCGTTAGCATCTGGTGACGCCAGGTCATCCAGTAATCGGGGAAGCCATGCATGAAAACGACGAGCGGACCCTTGCCGATCAGCGCATAGTGAATCTTCACACCACTATTATTGACGTAGCGGTGCTCGGCCTTCTCCTCGAGCGCGAGCGCCTCCTCGAGTGGGCTCATTTCAGCACAATAACCGACAGCGTTTCGGCATAGACTGCCGGCTTGTCGGTGCCATCGATCTCGATCGTTACCTCATTCTTGAGCAGCACTTCTTGTTGCGAACGTGTTATCACTTCCTTGAGCTTGAATTGTGCGCGCACGCGCGAGCCAGCCCGGACGGGGGCGAGGAAGCGCACCTTGTCGAGGCCGTAATTGATGCCCATGGCGCGACCTTCGATCTGCGGTAAGGCTTCGTAGCTCATCGGCGCGATCAGCGAGAGCATGAGATAGCCGTGAGCGATCGTGCCGCCGAATGGTGTTTCGATTTTCGCGCGCACCGGATCGACGTGGATAAATTGGTGATCGCTGGTCACTTCGGCGAAGCGATCAATCATGTCCTGCGTAACAACGTGCCAGCTGGAAATGCCAATCACCGATCCGATTTTTTTCTTCAGCGCTTCGATAGAAATCGGTTGCGTGGTGGGCGCGTTCATACGCGGTTCTCCGTTTCCTTGTTGAAAGGCTCGATGAGAATTTCAACGATGCCCGTGCGGATAGCATTGGTCGCCGCGACATTATAAACCGGGAGTGTGCCCTTCCGCACTGGACAAATCGCGGTGAGCGAACTGCCTTGCGTTTGTGTCGGCAGCGAGCCACAGGCGATAACAGCGGTTGTAGAGAATGGAAATAAGACGCGCGCGTAACCGGTGTTCATATTTCCCCACTTTTTGCGGATCAGCGGTTTTTAGGCTCTGACTTTTACATACCGTCCTGGCGCATCCTCGATTGGTTTAAGCTTGTCACCGCCTGGTTGACGCGCGGGCACGCGTTCGTCGCCCATGGTACTCACCCACGCGAGCCAATCCGGCCACCATGAGCCTTTGTGCTCATCGGCGGCTTCGAGCCACGCTTCGAAATCGCCTTCCACGGCGCCTCCGGTCCAGTACTGGTATTTCGGCTTGAGCGGCGAGTTTACAACGCCTGCGATATGCCCCGAGCCTGCCAGCACAAACTTGACGGGCGCGCCGAAGCATTTACTGCCCAGAAAAACGGATTTTGCCGGCGCGATGTGATCCTCACGCGTAGCGAGATTGTAAATCGGAATGTTCACCTTTTTGAGATCGATGCGGACGTTCCCGATTGCCATCAAACCTTTCGACAATTTATTTTCGAGATAGCAATTGCGCAAATAGAACGCATGGTTCGCAGCGGGGAGACGCGTCGAATCCGAATTCCAATACAGGAGATCGAACGGGAAGGGCGTTTTGCCGCGTAGATAATTGTTCACGACATAGGGCCAGATGAGATCGTTTGCCCGCAGCAAGTTGAATGCGGTTGCCATCTTGGAGGCGTCGAGATATCCGACCTCTTTCATGCGGCGCTCGAGCCCTGCAATCTGCTCCTCCCCAACGAATACGCTGAGATCGCCCGCATAAGTGAAATCGACCTGCGTAGTGAGCAGTGTTGCGCTCGTGATCCGCTCGTCAGCTTTCGCCGCCATGTAACCGAGCG
>Ga0209048_10000627_pt1 | contig 37213 bp, 34 predicted proteins | sample FrelakmetCRP12CR_FD_187146 | JGI IMG/M metagenome (GOLD analysis project Ga0209048, IMG submission 187146) | Freshwater lake sediment microbial communities from the University of Notre Dame, USA, for methane emissions studies - CRP12 CR (SPAdes)... | ecosystem: Environmental > Aquatic >...
GCCGATCCGTAGTTTGATCCGATGGCAGTAGCCGCGCCCAGGAGTAATGCAGGGAGCAGACAAGAGAGCGAGAGAAGAGAGGAGCAGGCGATGTACGCAGCCGCTCAGCGTCGCTGCGCTCCGCTTCGCAGCACACAGTTGCATCGAGATGCACATCGTATACGACGTATACGCTCATATCGCACTCGGCCGAGCGACGGCGTGCCGCTGAGAGCTGGGGGGTCGCCCGAAACCACCGGCCGCAGTCGCGACGCCACCGCAGCTCTGATGCGTTGGGGTAGGGCGTGCCGGGTTGGCTTCTGCTTCTGCTTCTGCTTCACAGCACGAGCGGCGGCGCGGCAACTCGTGTCACAGGCCGAGGACGAGCGCGAGGGCGTCGTCGACCGCGCGCAGCTCGCCGGCGTCCAGGCGTCCGGCGGATGGGCCGAGGCGCTGGGGGTCGACCACGGTCGTCTGCTCGACGAGCACATGCGTCTGGCGGCCCTCCAGCATGATCGGGGGACGAAAGCTCGTCGGTTGTGCGGACGTCGAGGTTGGCGCGACGAGTGTCGTGCTGAGGTCCAGGAACTCGTCGGCCTGCACGACGACGGCGTAGCGCGCACCGCGTTGCTCGTGCCCTCGCGCGCCTCGGCGTGACGGCAGCCGGAAGACCTCGCCGCGGATCATCTCAGGCGCTGGACGGCGGCGCGAGCTCGGCCATCTGCTCGCGGATGATGCGCATCTCTTCGCGGTCGCCTTCGTCGGCGGCCACGCGCTGAACCTCCGCGCGGATCGCGGAGCGAACTCGGCGGCGTGCCGCGGCCTCGCGCAGCGCAGCGCGCACCGCTTCGGAGTCGGTCAACCCGTCGGCGCGAACCACGTCAAGCGCAGCCGCCGAGGAGTCGTCCAAGCGGACATGGAGGGAGCGGGCCATGCGGCGACTGTAGCACGGAGCGTGCTACGTAAGCCGGGCCGGTCGGGGGTGCGAATCGGCGCGCGCATTCGTGTCCCGAAACGCGTCCCGAAGTCGACAAATATGACCCCATTCAACATGGTCAAACCTGCCCCAATCCCCCATAAACCGGCGCAATCTGCTTTCCAGGGCCTCCCTCTTAAGCCCAAGGTTCCGGGTTCGAGCCCCGGACGGCCCATCCATCGAAAGACCTGCAAATCGGCCGCCTATTGAGGGGCCGTGGTACCGCCGGAGAGCCCCCGCCCAAGCGGGGGCTCTCGCCCGGGGCGTCGGGTGTGACCACGGCGCCGTAGCGCGTTTGCCCCTACCAGCGAGAAGTAGTAAGAGTCAGGGGAGCGCTACCGATAGCGCCACGCCAACCGGCCTCGCGAGCCGCGTACAGGCCGCGAAGCTGCGTAACCTTCACAGTCTCAGGTGCACCTATCGCTTGAGCGCAATTACCTTGGTGGCCACGACGGGCGTCCTACCGGCTGGGGTGAACGTGCCCTTCGCGGTGACCTTGAGGCTCCTGGCGTGCTTCAGCAGGCGTCTTCCCGCTGCGGTGAGCTCGACCTTGAACTTTCTTGTCACCGCTGCCGGAAACGTCATCTGTCCAGTCGCAAGTAGTATCGGCTTGGCTCTGCTCTTGGCGGCCAATCTTGCGCCAAGCGGTATCTGATACCAGTAGACAACAGCGGTTCCTGCCGCCAGCGCGGTGAACGTGACCGTGAACCCCCCCGTCTTGAGCAGGGCGGAAATCGTGGCCGCCTTGCCTGGAGGCGTGAGCTCTTGCCCAAGAAGAGCCGCGATCCGGGCAGCGCCGACGCTCGCATTGGTGGTGCCGAGCACGCCGCCACCCGCCGCGCTCCCCGATCCCCCCGCACGCTGTTCGCTGCGCGGTGGCGCGCCGGGGCCGCTACCAGGCGGTTGCGGTGGCGCGGGGACGGGAGCAGGTCGGACCGGCGAGAGCGCCATCGTGCGGGCGACGCCGGTGCCGCCCGCGTTGGCGGCCTGGACGGCGCAGAAGATGGCGCGCCCGACGTCCGCTCCCGACAAGGCGTACGTGGGCGATGAGCCCTGCTGAAGGATCTCATTGTCGGCGCTGTCGACAAACGCGTAGCTGAAGACCGGGTCGTTGCTCCAGCTGCCGTGTTCGCAGCTCAGCGACTTTCCGGCCGTGGGCACGCCACGTATCACGACGCCTCCGCCCTGCGGGGCCCGCGGCGGTTCTTCGCCGCCTTCGATGAAGTCGCGAATCTCGGGTGCGGCCACGTTGGCAAAGCCGCCGAGAGCCCCTTGGAGACACGGTTTGCCTGAGGTCAACTCCACGGTGTCGGCGACACCGGTCAACGTCGCCGGGGACCCGGGGATGGTCAGACCGCTGCCGCTGTCGCCGAAGCAGAGCGAGCCGCTGGGCGTGCTTGCGCACAGAAACAATGCGCCGGCTGCGCCACCACATTCCCGACTGAACCTGAGCGTCATGCCGATCGAGTACAGCATCCCGTTGGACCCTGCCAAGAGTGGGTTCTCCGCGCCGAACCCGGTGAGATCCACCGTTTCGCCGTCCTGGAGGGGTGATCGGGGTGGCGTGAGCGCGATCGATTTCGCTGTGGGCCTGAAGGCAAGCGGCTTTTCAAGGTGCAGAACAGCTACGTCATCAGGACTTGCCTGCGTCGCTTTGAGGTTGTAGGCGTAGTAAGGATGCACGCGCACCCTGCTCACAGGAGAAGACTGTTCTTCGGGTTCCTTGACTTCGAGATTCGATGTCCCTGCACCGACGATGATCTGTCCTGTTGGGATCCGTTCTCCCGTGTTGGGGTTGTACACACAGTGGCCCGCGGTCAGGACTTCGGTTTCGCTGAGGAGCGAGCCGCCGCATTGGAGGCCTTCGGTTTTCGACAGGATGGCGATCACAACGACCTGCCAGGGGGCCTGGGTGATCGAGATCTGGGTACCGCCTACGATCGAGACATGCGCACGGTGCGACCGGTGGCGATCGCTTCGAGCGGGCAGGCGACCGTGCCGCAGGCGCACCTTGGTGAGGACGATTCTCGCCGATACCCCCGAGCCCGCCGGCCCGCCAGAGTCCGCCGGCGCACCGGAGCCTGCGCGTGGGACGGTGCTCGCCGGAGCGGCCGGCGCCAGCGCCAGCGCGATCGCCAGGAGCGCCCAAAGTGCACACGACCACCGACGAGGCCGCCCTCCGGTCCAGCCGAACCGCGGTACGCGGTACTCCAAGATCCCCACCCCCGGTCATCCCGGTGCGATCGCTGCCAGGGACGAGCAAGCTAGCAGACGGCAGATTGCCGCGTGCCGAACGCAGCCCGCTCCGAGACTCGGTCGTGTGGTCCGCGGTGAGCGGTCCGTCGAGGCTGTTGACGGCGCGAGCTGAGGGCGCGAGCTGACGGGCGCTCGGTCGCGCTCACGTGCGCCGGCAGCGCCTCAGGTGGCGGTCTAGGACATACGTCTAGAGGGTGCGGGCGATGGTGCCCATGGGTGCGAAGCTGGCGGCGTGCCGATTGCCAGCCAGACGAGCGCGCACCCCAGAGCCGACGGTCGCGCCACTGGTCGCAGCAAGCACCACAAGTCCAACCCGCACGCCCAGCACCGCCACAAGGGCCGTCATCACAAGCGCGGCAAGCACAAGCTTCGCCGCCGCCACCCCTCCCTGAGGCCGGGTGCCCCGGGGGCGCCTTTGCCTCTCCCCCCCGCACCGCCCGCGCCCTCGAACGCACCGCCGCCCACCTTCGTCCGGACTGCATCGGCAGCGAACGTGGAGCGCCTGCTCTGGCGGGCGGGCTTCGGTCCCGCCTCCGGGCAGGTGCAGGCGCTTGAAGGACGGCCACTCAGCGAGGTCGTGTTCGCCCTGACCCGTCCCTCCGGTCAGGCCACCCTGAGCGGTCCGGCGCCGGTGGACGACGAAGGTCATCCGCTGGCGCCCGCCGACGCCTGGGGTCACGACCACTGCTGGTGGCTTGATCGGATGATCCGCTCCGACCAGCAGCTCGTCGAGCGCATGACCTTCATCTGGCACGACTGGTTCGCCAACTCCAACGCGAAGGTGAACAGCCAGCAGCTGATGCTCGACCAGAACAACCTCTTCCGCGGGCTGGCACTCGGCAGCTTCCACGACCTGTTCCTCGCGGTGAGCACCAACCCCGCGATGCTCGTGTTCCTCGACGGCATCTACAACAGCGCGGAAGATCCCAACGAGAACTACGCGCGCGAGATGATGGAGCTGTTCTCCCTCGGCGCCGACCGCGGTGCCTACACCGAGACCGACGTCCGTGAAATGGCCAGGGCGCTGAGCGGCTGGCGCGCTGACTGGTCCGCCGAACTCGGACTGCACAACTTCCGCTTCGACCCCTCCCGCCACGACAACGAAGCGAAGACCGTGTTCGGCCAGACGGGCAACTGGGACTACACGGACGCTGTTCGCCTGTGCATCACCCATCCGCTGCATGCGTCGTTCTTCGTCACGAAGCTGTGGAGCTACTTCATACCCACCCCGCCCGACGGGCCGACGCTGGCCTCTCTGCAGGGGCTGTACATGAGCTCCGGCTACAGCATCCGAGCGGTCCTCGAGGCGATCCTCCAGCACCCCGCCTTCTACGAAGGCCCCGAGCTCCTGACCCCGCCGGTCGTGTTCAACGCGGGCCTGCTGCGCGCGGTCGGGCGCCCGATCGACACGACCGCCTGGGCGTGGCTGTGCGCCGGCGCCGGGCAGCAGCTCTTCTACCCCCCGAACGTCGCCGGCTGGGACTTCACGCGCTGGCTTGACACCTCGACCGCCAAGGCGAGGTGGGAAATCGCCACCTACGTCACGGCCAAGAGCTACGCGAACCCCTGGCCGGCAGAAGGCGAACCGGTCTATGACCCGAAAGAGACCCCGGCAGCGGCGCTCGCCGGCGCGCTGGCCTACTGGGCCAATCCCTCCCTGCCGGCGGAGACCGAGCAGCGGATCGCGGCGTTCGCCGAATCCTGTCTGAACGGGTACACGGCTAAATGGCAGCAGAGTCCCTACCGGGCGATCCGCCAGAACGCGCTGCGGATGCTGATCGCCACCTCCCCCGACATGCAGGTGAGCTGAACATGGCAAGGAGCTGCTCGTGCAATGACTTCACCCGTGCGCAGCTCTTGCGCCGCGGGGTCGCGGCGGCGGGCAGAGGCCTGCCGTCGATCGAGCCCGGCATGCCGCTGCCGGCCGGCACCGGCATGGATCGCCGCTCCTTCCTGTTGCGCTCGGCTGGGGCCGTGCTCTCCGTCTACGGGGCCTCGATGCTCAGCCCCAGGCACTTCGAAGAGGGCATCGCACAGGCCGCCGCGGCCGCTCCGAATCAGCCGGTGCTGGTGTCGATCTTCATGGAAGGCGGCTGGGATGCCCTGTCGGTGCTGGCGCCGGTGAAGGATCCCCAGTACAAGAAGCTGCGTCCCACCCTCGGCCTGGCCGAAGGGAGCGGTAAGCCCTTCAGCGAGGACGAACGCCTGATGTGGCATCCGAGCGCCGCCGCTCTGGCCACACTCCACGACGAAGGCAAGGTGAGCGTGTTTCCCGCGATCGGCTACGACCCGCCGGACGAGAGCCACTTCACGAGCCGTCACTACTGGGAGGTCGGCAAGCTCGACACCAGCGTGCGCTCTGGCTGGATGGGGCGCCTGCTCGACCTGACCGGCAGCCCCAGCAACCCGCTGCAGGGCCTGTCGCTGGACTACAGCCTGGCCCCCGCCCTGGCCAGCACCAACATGCCGGTGGCCGCCGTCTCCTCGCCCCAGGACTACAGCCTGTGGGCCTACGGCCTGGGCGAACCGATCACCGCTCCGGCGCTGCAGACCTACGGGCAGCTGGGGGCCCTGCCCGCGTCCTCGCCCGCCTACGCGCAGGCGCGCGCCGCCTCGCTGGACACGAGCATCATCCTCGATCAGCTGGCGCCTTACGTGGGCAAGGAAGGCAAACCGGGATACACCTCACCGGTCACCTATCCGACGAGCGGCGGCCAGTTCCCCGAACGGCTCGCCGCGCTCGCGGCGATGCTCGCCGGCGGGCTGCCGATCAAATGCGCGTCGCTGAACGCCGTCGGCGGCTACGACACGCACTCTGACGAGGCAAACACGCTGAGCACGAACCTCGGCCAGACGGTCGAATCGGTGCTGGCCTTCCAACGCGACCTCGAAGCCCGCAAACTGGCCGATCGCGTCCTGATCCAGCTGTGGTCGGAGTTCGGGCGCCGGCCACAAGAAAACGGTTCGGGCACCGACCACGGCGCGGCCGGCGCCGCCTTTCTGATCGGCACCCGCGTGGCCGGCAAGATGGTCGGTGAATTCCCGGGCCTTTCGAAACTCGACGAAAACGAAAACCTCGTCAACACCTCGGACTTCCGAGCGATGTACAGCGCGCTGCTCGAACAGTGGTTCCAGACCGAAGCTTCAGCTGTCATCCCCGGCGCCGGGTCCTTCGGCGCGGTTCCGAAGCTGATCGTCTGATGCACGACGTAGGTGCCTCCGGGCCCGGCACCTCGACGGCTCGGGGGCCAGCCGACAGGACCGCCGGTCCGTTCACACGCAGGCGCGCCTACGCGGCGCTTGGGATCTGCACCGTGCTCCTGCCCCTCTCCGTGGCCGTTGCACAGACCCACAGCGGTCGCACGAGAGCCCCCGTGAGGCCAGGGTCGAAAGGCTCGACGGTCCAGAGTCGGCAACGGGTCATACCGCTCGGCCTCGGCACGGCCACCGCCATCAACGGCCGTCGTGGCAGGCGCGTCCGGAGTTGTCGGCAAGCGCCTTGTGCGACCGCCTCGCTCACAGGCGCCCGAGCGGTCGCGAAGGGCCCGGCGGCAAACGCCCAGCAGCAGCCCGTCGTCGCCCCGGACCCGGTCTCCGCCTGCCATCCCTCACACCCTCGCCGCGGTCCGTCGGCAGGCTGCTCGGAACCACGGGCCGCGTCGCGCCGGCACGTTCGAGACCCGCGCCGAACAGAACCCCGACCCGGGTCCGCCCTGCCCCCGGTTTCGCCGAACCCCGCACCGGGCCCGTCGGCCTCCGCACCGGGCCCGGCGAACCCGGCATCGGCGGCTGGCCCCGGACTCGCTCCGGTGTCCGCCGCGGGACCCGGCGAACCCGGCACGGCGCCGCCCTCAACGTCACCCGCTCGGGTTCAGGTGATCGCCACGGAGTACAGCTTCACGCTGTCGCGCCCGGTCGTGCCTGCGGGTGAAGTGATCATCGAGCTCGTCAATCGCGGGCAAGACCCGCATAACCTGCAGCTCGTCTCCGCCGCTGAAGAAGCGAATGCGACCGGGAGCTTCGAAAACACCGCGCCGGAACACCGCCGCGACCAGACGCTCGTCATGCGCGCAGGCAGCTACACGCTGTTCTGCTCGCTACCGGGCCACCGGGCAGCCGGCATGCACGCCACGCTTACCGTCCAATGAACGCCCGTCCCTACGACTGCGGCGGTCGGCACGCGCCTTTCACTCCTCATATCAGCCCAAGACAAGACCGATGGAGGCATAACAATGCTGGGCCTTGAGAACCCGATTCACATCATCTTCCTGCTCGTCGTGCTCCTGCTCGTGTTCGGCGCAAAGCGCCTGCCCGAGATGGGCCGCTCGCTCGGAAGCGGCATGCGCGGCTTCAAGGAGTCGCTGCTCGGCGAGACAGGCCAGGCCACGGTGCTCGAGCCCCCGCCGCCGAGCGCGGCGTCGGAGCCCTCGTCCCTCGCTGCCGCGGCGAGCGAGCCGACGCCGTCCGGGCCCTAGCTGCCTCACAGGCGAGCAGCGCTTCGGCGAGCGGCCGCTAGCCTCGCGATCGCACATACCTCAGGGCCGGCCCGTTAAGCACGTCCGGCCCGCTGGGGGGAGCGGGCCGGACGGTGTGCACAGGAAGGAGGAGGTTGTGCGTAGCGACTTCTGCGTCGCATACATGATTATCGACAGCCCGATGAACGGCACCTAAGCGTTCGGCGCAGCCGAGATAAATGTCCCTTCAGTTCAGATAAGCGTTGATCGGAAGCCCTCTGGGAAGCGTCGCCCAGCTGCTTCTCTGCGCCCTCAGCCGGCGCGCCGCCGCCGTGCTCGGCTGCCTCCGTGGGCCGCGCCTGTGAGCCAGATACGCAGACATCGCGACCTTGTAGGCGGCGCTCAGATCCGCGCGGGTCTCTTGCGCGGTCTGGCCGAAGGCGGGCAGATCCTCCGGGTTGGTCGCTCCCACGGGGAGCACCCCGATCTCCAGATGCGGCGCGAAGGAGATCCCGACGTCTCCGCATCCGACCTCCGCGATCGGCTGGCCGGCGGTAACGTGCGTCCCGACGGGCACGAGGTCGGGGGAGGCGTGGCCGTAGTAGACGTAGCGGCCCGTGGCCGGGCCGCTGTCGATGAGCAGCACCGGCGACCACGCCCCGAAGCCTTCGAGGCCCTCGTGGACGATCGTCCCGCTCGCCACGGCCAGCTCGAGCAGCTGGGGGCCGCACTGGTTGGCGGCGCCCCCGAGGTCAACCCCGGCGTCCATCGACCAGGTGCCCGGACCTCCCACGTGGGAGAGCGGGTAGAGGGGAAACACCCAGCCCCGCGCGCTCATCGGATAGCGCCTCGGGGCAGGAACGGGAGCCGGCGAGGTGGAGGAGGTGCCGCCCGTCGCCTTCGTCGAGACAAGCGGGATTGTCGCAGCGGGTACCTGGGTACCGCCTGTGGAGTTGGCGAGCGCGAGTCCGGCCGTTGCGAATCCTGTCATGAACAGAACCAGCGTGAGCGTGATCGCATAGATCCCACGGCAGCGTCGCACCGTCCACCTCTCTTCGTCGGCCGACGGGGTTAGCTGACGGGCTAGCGACTTGCGCCTTCCGCGGACCACCGCGGAACTCGCCCCAACAACTCGGTTCCCCCGCTCGCGGACACCTGCCCACGATTAGGCGGGCACAAGGATAGCTGAAAGCGAGGGCAGACCGCCGCGGCTCGCGTTCAGGCGCGCGCTGCAGGCCGGTGACCCGCCCGCAGGTCATGCCTCCAGCAACAGCGTCACTGGCCCGTCGTTGACCAACTCCACGGCCATGTGCGCGCCGAATACGCCGCCCTTCGCTCCGGCCCGCGCACAGAAGCGCTCGTACAGAGGCTCGGCCTGCTCGGAAGGCGCCGCCGCGACGAAGCTCGGCCGGTTCCCCCGCCTGGTGTCGCCGTACAGCGTGAACTGGCTCACGCACAGGATCTCTCGTTCGCCCAGCGCCTCGTTCATGCGCCCCTGCTGATCGTCGAAGACCCGCAGTGCGCGCACCTTGTCCGCGAGGCGGTCCGCAGCGGCGGAATCGTCCTCGCGCGCGACCCCCAACAGGACCAGCAGCCCCGGCCCGATCGCGGCGACCACCTCATCATCAACGTCGACGGTCGCGCGGCTGACCCTCTGCACCAGCGCGCGCATCGGCAACCCTAGCGCCCGCGCAGCTTCATCGCTGCGGCGATGTGGTTCAGGGGTGGCAAACCGAGATCGAGGTGTGCACGTGCCCGGCGCCGGCTGCGCCATCTCGACGGCATGGAGCGCGGCGGGGGCCTAGGGCGCCAGCCGGACGGGCAGCGTCTTCAGCTGGTTGATGAACATCGACTCCACGAAGGCGGGGGTTCCCGCGAGCTGCATCCCCGGGTAGCGCGCGAGGGTCTCCTCGAGGAGGATCTTCAGCTCGAGCCTGGCCAGGGCGGTCCCCAGGCAGAAGTGACGGCCTCCGGCCCCGAAGGCCTGATGCTCGGGGTTGCGCCTGACGTCGAAGCGGTCGGGGTCCTCATAGAGCGTCGCTTCGCGGTTGGATGAGACGTACCACATGACCACCTTCTCGCCCTCGCGTATCGGTTGCCCGGCGAGCTCGGTGTCGCGGGTGGCGGTTCGACGGAAGTGCGCGAAAGCAGGGAACATGCGCAGCGACTCCTCCACCGCGCTCGGGATCAGCGAGGGGTCATCGAGCAGCAGCTGACGCTGGTCGAGGTTTTCCATCAGCGCCCGCATACCGCTGCAGTAGGTCGCCTTCGTGCTGTCGTTGCCGGCAGCCACGAGCAGGAAGAAGCCCATCACGATCTCATGCTCCTCGAGCTTCTGCCCATCGACCTCGGCGTGGACCAGGACGCTCGTCAGGTCGTCTGTGGGATTCTCCTGGCGCTCTGCGATCAGCCGCCGGCAGCGCTCGAAGATCTCGGGTATGTCTTTCTCCACGGCGCCCTCCACACCGAACGGGTTGAGGTCGGGGTCGCCCGCGCCGAGCGTCGAGTTCATGAGGTTCGCCCACACCTCGTCGTCCTCCTTGGGGATGCCCATGAAGCTGCCGATCACGCGAGCCACGGCAGGCTGGGCCACGTCTGTGACCAGGTCGCAGGTCTCGCGTCCGCTGAGCCGGTCCAGGACGTCGATCACGATCGCCCTGATCGCCTGCTCGTGGGCCGCGATGCGCCTCGGCGTGAAGCCGGCCTGGAACAGCGCCTTGATGCGGTCGTGCTTGGGCGGGTCCATGCCGATGAACATCGCCTGCGCCAGCTCGAGCGGGAAGCCGGCCGCAGCCGCGACGACACCCCCTCGTTCTGAGGAGTATGTGCGCCAGTCGCGACTGACAGTGTGGATGTCCTCGGCGGTGGTGACCGACCAGAAGCCCGCCTCCTCGGGGAACTCGGGGAAGCGCTCGGTCCAGTGGACGGGACACTCCCGGCGAAGACGCCCGAAGAGCTCATGCGGTGGGCCCTCCTGCCACAGCTCGCGCGGTGTCAGGAGCACGTTCTGAAGATCGCTTCCAACCGACGCCATCGGAACCTCCCTTGATCGTTCTGCGCGGAGCGCGCCCTCGATCTTACTGGCCGGCCGGCCAGGATGGAGGGCGACGATGGAGGGCGACGGGTGCCGCCCACGGGCGAGGCGGCCGCGTCAGCGAGGCCGGGTTCTGTCAGGATCATGCGTATGTCCATCGGCAGTTCGTCCCAACGAGGACTCACGCGTGCGGGCATGACGGCGGGCATGGACCCTCGGCTTCGCTCCGCATACAGGACCTGCAGGCGAATGCAGTGGCGTCACGACCCGACGTTCTACTGGGCGACCCGACGGCTTCCGGCCGAGGTGCGCCCGGCCGTGCACGCGCTCTATGGCTTTCTGCGCGGGGCCGACCAACTCGTCGACGGGCGACGCCGGGCGGCGACGCCCGAGGCTCGCCTGCGCGCCCTGGACGCGTGGCAGGCGGAGCTGGAACGGGGTCTCGAGCGCGGGTTCTCCGAACACCCGGTGATCGCCGCGGTGATCGACGCCGGCATCCGCTACGGGCTGCCGATGTCCGAGCTCTCGGTGTACATGGACTCGATGCGTGTCGACTGTGGGCCGGTGCGACTCGGCACGCGTGAGGATCTCGACCGCTACATGCGCGGCAGCGCGGGAGCCGTCGGCCTGCTCATGGCCCCGCTGCTCGATACGCCACCACCCCTGCACGCGGCGATGGCCCGGCTCGGAGTGGCGTTTCAGCTCACGAACTTCATCCGCGACGTGCGCGAGGACTATGAGCTCGACCGCGTCTATCTCCCCGCCGAGGACCGCGCGCGCTTCGGTGTGAGCGAGCGCGACATCGCGCAGGGGCGCGTCACGCCGGGCTTCCGCTCGCTGCTCGCGCGCGAGGTGGGCCGGGCGCGCGAGTTGTTCGCCGCGACCTCCACGCTGCCGGACGCTCTCAGCCCGGGCGTCAGGCCCGGCATGCGCCTGGCGCGCACGATGTACGCGGGCGTGCTCGACCGCGTCGAGGCGATCGGTTTCGACGTGCTGCGCGGCAGCGCGGCGCTTCCGCCCTGGCGGGTCGGCCCAGTGGCGCTCCGCTCGCTGATGGGGATGGCCAGATGAACGGGCCGGCCTTCACCCTGCGATGATCGAGCGGGTCGCGGGCGGGGCACGATGACCACGCGTGCAACGGCGCGTGGCCGGGCGCGCGTCTCGCTCGACGGGACGAGCGTGGACGTGCTCATCTGCGGCGCGAGCTTCGCCGGTCTGGCGGTGGCGCGCGAGCTTGCAGGCGCATCGGCCCAGGTACTGCTCATCGACCGCTACGAGATCGGCGAGCGCGCCACGTCGGCCTGCGCCGCGCCCACACCGTGGCTCACGGCGATGGGCGTGGGGGAGGCGATCAACCAGGAGATCCCCTACATGCGCTTCACGACCCCGCACGGATCGGTCCGCTATCGCCTGCCGTGGAGCTGGTCCTCGTTTGACTATCGCAGGCTGTGCACGCTGCTGTACGAGCAGGGGGACGCGCGCTTTGAGACCGTCAAGGTCGAGGGCCGCGGATCGTCACCCCGCGCCGGCGAAGACGGGCAGATCGCCGTCGAGACCGACCGCGGCACGATCCGTGCCGCGCTGGTGGTCGATGCGCTCGGGTGGCGGCGCGTGCTCGGCGCCCGCCGCTACCAGCCGCCCGCCGCGCCGCTCTCGCGGGGCCTTGAGGTGCATCCGCAGGCGGACGTGCCCCCGTCCGCGGACCTTGACGTGTGGCTCGAACGCTCGCTGGTACGCCGCGGGTACGGCTGGTGCGTGCCGGCCGGAGCCGAGGCGCGGGTCGGCGTCGGCTCCTACGCACCCGCGCAGCATGTGCGCAGGCCGACGGTCGAGTTGGCCGAGCGACTCAGCGTGGAGCCCGTGCGCTACCAGGGCAACTGGTTTCCCCACCGCCTGCGCGCGGCCACCGAGCAGTCGGTGTTCTTCGTCGGCGACTCCGCGGGCCACTGCTTCCCCCTCTCGGGCGAGGGCATAAGGACGGCCTTCTACTTCGGCATCGCCTGCGGGCGGGAGTTGCGGGCCGTGCTCGAGGAGGGCCGCTCCCGGAATGAGGCGCTTCGTCGCTACCGTGCGTTCAGTGCCGGCCACGCCCGCCCGTTCGCGCTCGCCCTCGGGCTGCAGCGGCTGATCCCGGCACTGCCGCCGCGCATGCTCACCGTCCTGTTGCGGGCCATGGGCGGTCAGGCGATCGTCGATCGCGCGTTCGGCTGGTACCTGGACCAGGCCCACCCGTCCTTCGCCCTGCCCGCACACGCGGGCGTCGCGGCGGCGCCGATCACCGCGTGAGGCCGAGGGCCGCCGGGGCGGGCATCTCACAGGCGGCGCTCGGCGCCAGCAGGGCGGTGATCTGGCCGGGGCCGTCACAGAGCGGGGAGACCGCGACAAGATCCCCGCACACGAAGCTGATGCCGGCCGGCGACGCAGCAGCGCGAGCGCTGGTCCGCCGGCAGGCCTGCGACCTCTGGCGCAACCGTCCCGGGCGCTGCGGAGGGGTCGATCACGTCGACGTCCACCCCGAGGACCAGGGTCACCTCGCCGAAGCGGCCCGCACGCGCCCGGCAAAGACCGAGGGCTCGCTCGCACGCAGCTCCTCGGCGCGAACCGCGCGCCCGGATGCCAGCTGGTGGCGGTATCGAGCGGAACGCCCGGGACCGCCGCCTCGGCTGCGCGCTGCCCCGCCCGCGTCGGTGAGCGGGGCGTGCGGAAGGCCCGCGAACGTGCGCACGCCGGTATGAGGCGGAGCTCCTCCGGGGCTCGTCACCGGACCCCGCCTGCAGGGCCCTCTACGACGACACGTACGCTGCGCAGCAGCCGGTCGCTCGCCCCGCGCACGCTTCCACCGAGCTCGAGAGTGCGCTGGACATAGGCGAGCGTCTCGCGGGTCAGGCGCTCGCCGGGGAGGACGTTGGGAATGCCGGGCGGATATGTGGCCAGCGACTCCGCCACTATCCGTCCCGCCGCCTCGGATGCCGGCACGACCTCCTGTGCGCCCAGGTAGGCATCGCGTGGAGTCATCGCCAACGCGCCCCAGGGAGGGGGCGCCGCGAAGCTCGCGCGGGCGCCACCGGGGTCGAGCCCGACCCGCGCGGCGGCCGTGCGCAGGCCACTCACCAGCCGCGACGCCTCGGGCACCCCGCGCTCGCCCATCCCAAAGACCGCCACGATCACGTGCTGGCCACAGAGCTCGAGGTTGATGTCTCCGATCTCCCGCAGCAGAGGGGCGAGCTCGTAGCCACTCGCGGCGATGCCGCGCACGTCGACCGCCAGGCGCAGCGGGTCATAGGCGAACACCCCCGCCCGCCCGGTCATCCGCTCGTCGAGCACATCCAGGCCGTCTATCGCGCGGATCTGATCGCGCGCCTGCGCAAGCGCCTGCATCGTGTGCCCGAGCAGCTCGCGTCCGTGCACGGCGGCCTGGCGCCGTGCCGCGTCCAGCGAGCCGGTCAGGAGCGAGCTGGGGCTGGTCGATTCCGTGAGGGTCACGGCACGGTCGACGGCGTCCTCGCCGATCAACCCGCCCGCTCCATGGCCCAGGTGCAGGATCGCCGACTGCGTGAGGCTGCCGACGATCTTGTGCGTGCTCGAGATCACGAGGTCGGCCCCTGCCCCAAGGGCGTGCTCGGGCAGGTCCTCGTGAAAGGCCAGATGCGCGCCCCATGCCTCGTCCACTATCAGGGGAACGCCTCGCTCGTGCGCGACCGCTGCGAGCGCCCGAACGTCGGCGACCGCGCCGAAGTAGGTCGGAGAGACGACCCACGCGCCCACCGCGCCGGGGGTAGCCCGCAGCGCCCGGTCGAGCGTCTGCGGCACAAGGCAGTGGGCGATGCCGAGCTCGGCATCGAGCTCGGGTGCAACGAACGTCGGTCGAAGGCCCGAGAGCACGAGTGCGTCGACAGTGCTCGAGTGCACGTTGCGCTGCAGGACGACCTCGCCGCCGTGGTGGGCGAGCGCAAGCCCCGCCGCGAGGTTGCCCTGCGATGCGCCGTTGATCAGAAACCACGCGCGCTTTGACCGCCAGGCCTCGGCGGCGAGCACCTGGGCCTCTTCGAAGGGAGTGGGGGCAGGCCCGAGGTCGATACCGTGGGTCAGCGCCGGGATGTCGAGGCTCAGCGCGCGCTCCCCGATGGCCTCGAGCAGGCCGGGATCGGCTCCCGGGCCTCCCTTGTGCCCAGGCACGTGCAGTCGTGCCGGGTCGCGCGCCGCGTACGCGCGCAGAGCGTCGAGGTAGGGCGTCTCCTCCTGTGGGGAGCTCACGCCGTCCTGCTGCGGATCTCCGCGCCGCGTGTCGGCCCGACCGCCACCCAGACGCTCATCCGCCCGCCGCGCCGGCGCCGTCTCGGACGGCCAGCGTCCCCAGCGCGGCGTCGGTCCACACCACCTGCTCACGTCCCGGCCCCACTCCCACGAGGGTCACAGGGGCGCCGACGTGCTCGCTGATGAACTGCAGGTACTCGCGCGCCCCCACGGGGAGGTCCGAGAACGTGCGGCACTCGCCGAGGTCCTGCTTCCACCCGGGCAGCTCGGTCAGCTCGGCGGTGGTGTGGTGCAGCACGGTCTGGTGGTAGGGGAAGTCGTCGAAGACGGCGCCTTCGGCCCCTCGGTAGCTAGTGCAGACCTGGATGCGCTCCAGCCCCGACAGGACGTCGAGCTTGGTCACCACGAGCGCCGTGAGCGTGTTCAGGCGGGCCGCGTAGCGAAGAGCCACGAGGTCGAGCCAACCGGTGCGCCGTGAGCGCCCCGTCGTCGTGCCGAACTCCCCGCCCCGCTGCCTGATCGTCTCGCCCATCTGGTCATCCAGCTCGCTCGGGAACGGTCCCGCGCCCACGCGGGTGGTGTAGGCCTTCGACACGCCCCAGATCTCGTCGATGCTCTTCGGCCCGACGCCCGTCCCCACGCAGGCGGCACCGGCGAGCGGGTTCGAGGACGTCACGAACGGGTAGGTGCCATGGTCGATGTCCAGCATCGCCCCCTGCGCCCCCTCGAAGATGACCGTCTTGCCGTTGTCGAGCATGTCCCACATCAGCTTCGCGGTGTCGGCGATGTGCTGCTCCAAGCGGTGCCCGTAGGTCAGATACTCCTCGGTCATCGTGTGCAGGTCGAGCGCCGGGTCCTTCTCGAACGGGCGCAACGACAGGCGCTTCGGCTCCATCGCGGCGACGATCTTCTTCTTCAGGATCTTCTCGTCGAGCAGATCCTGCACCCGGATGCCGAGCCGCGCCGCCTTGTCCGCATAGCAGGGCCCGATCCCCCGGCGAGTTGTGCCTATCTGCAGACTGCCGAGCTTGGCCTCGCCAACCGAGTCCAGCAGCAGGTGGTAGGGCATGATCAGGTGCGCGTTGGCCGAGATGCGCAGTCCGCTCACATCCACCCGCCGCGCGCGTAGTGCGTCGAGCTCCTCGATCAGCACCTTCGGGTCGATCACCACGCCGTTGCCGATCACGCAGCGCTTGCCCGGGTAGAGGATCCCCGAGGGGATCAGGTGGAGCTTCCACTGCTCGCCGCCGCGCACGATCGTGTGCCCGGCGTTGTTCCCTCCCTGGAATCGCACCACGGCGTCGCTGTGCTCGGCGAGCAGATCGGTGATCTTCCCCTTCCCCTCGTCCCCCCACTGTGTGCCGACTATCACGATTCCGGGCATAGCTGCAGTCTAGGGAGCGCCGGGGCCGGCACGTATGGACCGAGGCCCCCGATTGGCGCGTGTCGGTGAGGCCGGTCTCAGGCGGTGGGTGCCTGCACGCGAAACTCGCGCCGCCTGTCCTCGCCGAACAGCGGGATCAGATCGCCGCAGATCTCCACCAGGCGCGAGACGGTGCGGGCGCCGAGCCTCACCGAGAGCTCGTCCGGCATCAGGTTCGTCGTCGCAACTATCGCCCGCTGTGCCTCGTAGCGCGCGTTGACGATCGAGTAGAGCTGCTCCAGGACCCAGTCGGTCCGGTTCTCCGCTCCGAGATCGTCGAGGTGCAGAAGATCCACAGCCGTCAGCCTGTCCAGGAAGTCGAGCTTGCCCTCCTCCGAATCCATCGCCTCCCGCAGCAGGTTGAGCAGACGCGGCAGCGAGTAGATGGCCACCGAGCGGCCCGCATCGAGTGCCGCCTTCGAGACGAGCATGGCGAGCGTGGTCTTGCCCGTCCCGACATCCCCCTGGATCCACAGGCCCTTGCCGCAGTCGAGGTTCTCGTCGATCTCGCGAACGTAGCGGCGAACCGAGTGGATCTGATCGGGAGCGACCCGCTCGATATCGCTCACCGGGGGACGATCGAAGGAGACGCCCTGGTATCTGCGCGGTATGCGCGCGGAGAGGCTCCTGGTGCGGGCCGTTGCGATGCGGCCCGCCCGACAGCGACAGTCCGAGGCGGTGTTCGTGGCCTCGTCCACAACGAACCCGCTGCCGTCACAAAGCCCGAGCGGGCAGGACCCCTCGCCGCGCGGGCCGGCGGGCGGGAGCGATATGGGGGCGGCGAGTCCTGGACGGCCGAGGGCGTCCTGGCCGGGGGGAGCACCGCTCACTGCGCGTACCGCTCCCCGGCGTAGTTCATGAACTTGGGGTACTCCTTCTGGAACGTCAGCGTGACCTTGCCGACCGCGCCGTTGCGGTGCTTGGCGATGATCAGGTCAGCCTCACCGGGGCGCTCGGAGTCCTCGTTGTAGTACTCGTCGCGGTAGATGAACATCACCAGGTCAGAGTCCTGCTCGAGGTTGCCGCTCTCGCGCAGGTCCGAGAGCAGGGGCTGCTTGTCCGGTCGCTGCTCCACGGCGCGACTCAGCTGCGACAGCGCTATCACGGGCACCCCCAGCTCGCGCGCGAGGATCTTCAGGCCGCGGCTGAGTTCGCCCACGGCGGTCACCCGGCTGTCGTAGCGGCTGTCGGTGCGCATCAGCTGCAGGTAGTCGATGATGATCAGCCCCAGGCCGCCCTCGCACTGGCTGTGCAGCCGCCGTGCCTTTGCGCGGATCTCCAGCATTCCCACGTCGCTGGAGTCGTCCACCCACAGAGGCGCCGCCGCCAGGGCCTGGCTGGCCTTGAGGATCTTGGGCCAACGCTGCTCGGCCACGCGTCCCTTGCGCAGCTCCTCGCCCTTGATCCGCGCCTGCGAGGCGACGAAGCGCTGGGCCAGCTCGGCCTCGGCCATCTCCAGCGAGAACAGCGCCACCGGCTTGCCCCACTGCACGGCCGCATTCTCGGCGATGTTGCAGACCAGGGCACTCTTCCCCATCGCCGGGCGGGCGGCGACGATGATCAGGTTTCCGCGCTGGAAGCCGCCGGTGATCTCGTCGAGGTCCTTGAAGCCGGAGGGCGTCCCGGTCAGCGAGGTGCCCTCCTCGGAGAGCCGGTGCAGCTTGTCGAGCTCCTCGTGCAGCACGTCCTCGATCGCGCGAAAGTCCTGCTGGCGATCGTCGCGCCCGACCTCGAGCATCGTCTTCTCCGCCTGCTCCACCAGCTCACGCGGGGCGGCCCGGTGTCCGAGAACGCTCTCCTGGATCTCGTAGGAGGCCTTGAGCAGGCGCCGCAGCAGCGCATTCTCGCGCACGATCTGCGCGTAGCGCCGGGCGTGTCCGGCGGCCGGCACCACCCCGGTCAGCTCGTCAACCGTGGCGGCTCCGCCGATGTCCTCGAGCTTGCCCATCTGGCGCAGCCGGTCGGTGACCGTAAGCACATCCACCGGCTCGCTCTCGTTGTAGAGCGCCAGCATCGCCCTGTAGATCTCGCCGTGGCGCTCGCGATAGAAGTCCTCAGGCCGCAGCCCCTCCTCGATCACCAGCGCATACAGCGAGCGATCCGAGAGCAGGATCGCCCCCAGGACCGACTGCTCGGCGTCGAGGTTGTGCGGGGGGGTTATCGCGCCCCCCGAGGCGCTTCCTGCGCCGTTGGCTGTCAAGACTGGGCTCATGGCTGTGATGGCTGCGCGGAGTCTAGATCCGTGCCCGACACGGCCCGGCCGGGCTCCCCGCTATCTCGGAAGAATTCGCTCCCGCGAACATATGTTCGCAGAGGACGGGGACGGATTTCGGGCCGGGGGCGTCTACTTCTTCGCGACGATCATCGTCTTGATCGTGGCGGTCACGTTCTCGACCACCTCGACCACGACCATGTAGGTGCCGACGTTCCTGATGGGCATCGGCATGTGCACGTTGCGTTTGTCGATCTTCAGCCCGCGCGCTTCGCGGATCGCCGTCGCGATGTCCTGTGCGGTGACAGAGCCGAACAGCCGGCCGTCCGCTCCCGCCTGTTGGGGGATCGTCAGAACGGTCCGATTGAGCAGGTTCACGTTCTCCTGGGCTTTCTCGACCGCGTTGCGCGCCGCCCTCTCGGCGGCCAGCTGGCGCTCGCGTATCGCTTCGATCGCGCCTCGCGTAGCCGGCTGGGCGAGCTTGCGCGGGATCAGGTAGTTGCGCAGATAGCCCTTGGACACGTCCACGACGTTGCCCTGCTCGCCGAGCGCCTCGACGTCTTGAAGGAGTATCGCCTCGGGCACGGGCTCCCCTAGCGTTCGCGTTCGCCGCGGTCGCGCCGGGGGTTGTCGTCGCGACCCCCCTCGTTCACGTAGGGCAGCAGTGCCAGCTCGCGCGCACGCTTGACCGCCCGGGCGATCTGCACCTGGTGGCGCCGGCACGAACCCGTGATCCGCCGCGAGCGGATCTTCCCCTTCTCGGAGACGAACTTCCGCAGCGACGCTACGTCCTTGTAGTCGACCTGCTCGACCTTGTCCCGACAGTGCTGGCACGGCTTGCGTCGGCCGCTCCCCGGCCCGCCCTTCTTGTCTCGCCGGCGAACAGGCTTGCCGCGAGCGCGCGTTTTGGCCATCAGCGACCCCCGCCGTGGATGTCGGCGTGCCCGGTTGCGATTAGGCTGGAATACACAAAGACCTCGCTGTGCTGGCTAGAACGGGATGTCGTCGTCGCCGGCTGCGCCGGCGACAGGTGCGGGCTGGAAATCCCGTTCATCAACCGGGACGTCGCTGCCCTTGGAGGCCCCATTGCCCGCCGGCCGATCTTCGATCGACCCGCCTCCGCCGGAGGCGTCCTCGCGCGAGCCCAGGAACTGCACCGAGTCGGCAATGATATCGGTTGCCTGACGTTTCGTGCCATCCTGCGCCTCCCACTCGCGCCACTCCAGCCGCCCGTCGATCGCGACCGGGCGTCCCTTCGATAGGAAACGCGCGGCGTTCTCGCCCTGCGCGCCCCACACCGTGACGTTGAAGTAGTTGGGCTTGTCCTCCCACTCGCCGGTGCTCCCGTTCTTGCGGCGCGTGTTGCACGCGATGCGCAGGCTGCACACCGACATGCCGCTCGGCAGCGAACGCAGCTCGGGATCGGCGGTCAGGTTTCCGGTCATCACGACCCTGTTGATGTTGGTGGCAGCCACGGCTCATCTTCCTTTCGGCTTGTTGCTCGTCCGGGTGTCGAGACCCTCTGGGTGTTCGTCGAGCTCGAGCTTCGAGTCTAGACCGGCCTCCGGGCGCAATTCTCGCACGGCGCGGTCACGACCCCGCTCGTTGCGCCCTTTTGGACATCGCCGCACAGCGCGCCCCACCCCCGCGGATCGCCGCCGACGCAGCCGCCGAGCCGGTGGGGACAGGATCCTCGCCCGAGCGGGTCAGTCGGACCCGTCGCCCTCCCCCGTTCGGGCTCGGTCGGCTCGCGAGGAGGTGCCGAACACCTCGTCCCAGTAGGGCGCGCTGATACCGAAGCCGCGCGTCTCGTCCTGGAAGTGGTGGCGCATGTGCCGTTCGCGCAGCACCCTTCCCAGGCGCCCCCGCGGGCGGAAGTGGTGCGTGTAGTAGTGCGTCATGTCGTAGATCAGGTAGCCGGCGAAGAACCCCGCGCCGATACCGGGCGCGTAACTCGCTCCGAAGATCAGGTAGATCACCCCGAACACCACAAGCCCCAGGGGCACGCTCACCGCCGGCGGCATGACCAGGCGCAAGGGATCGTTCGGATGGTCGTGATGGACGCCGTGGATGATCCAGTGCATGCGCGCGCCGAGACCATCCTCCGGTTCGAAGTGAAACACCACCCGGTGCAGCCAGTACTCGAACAGCGTCCACAGCAGGTAGCCGCCGACGGCCAGCGCCACCATGGCGGGCAGGCTGACGCTCGCCAGTCCCCACGCCGTCAGGGCGCCTATCACCGGCGCGAAGATCAGCACCGGGACCGCCGGATGCACACGTGAGAGCGAGTCCAGCAGCCTGGACTCGAACATCGGCGGCGAAGCGCGCAGCACGTCGGACCTCTTCATCGAGCGATCGTCAATCTCCTCCGAGAAGGCCATATCGCGATTTTAGCCGACGGTCGATCCGGTGTGTGGTCCGCGCCGACGCGGCCTCGTCCGCCCCGCCCGGTCCGCTGCCGCTCCGCGGTGGGAGGGCTAGGCTGCGTCGCCGCTCGCGATCGCGGGCTCCGCCTCGGTGCGCTCGTCCTCCGCCGAGGTCGCGGCCGCCGTGGGGACGGCCGGCGTGGGGACTGCCGGCGCGGGGGTGGAGGGCGTGGGGGCGGAGGGCGTGGGGGCGGCCGGTGTGGATGCCGCGGGCGTGGATACAGCAGGCGTGGCCTGCATGTCCGGCGCCACCGGAACGCCCGGCTTCAGCTTGACGATCCGGAAGCGCAGGATGCCGTCTGTGATCCGCAGCGAGCGGTCGAGCGCGCCGAGCAGCTCCGGCGCGCCGGCGTGGAACTGGAGCAGGTGGTACTCGGCGACGGTCTTGCGGTCGATCGGGTAGGTCATGGTGCGGTCGCCCCACCCGTCGTGGCGCAGACACTCGCCCCGCGCTTCGATCATCGCACGCGCGTCGGCGACTATCTTCGCGCGCTTCGCCTCCTCGGCCTGAGGGTCGAGCAGGAGCACGAGATCGTATGTAGGTGCGGGCAAGGTCATCTGCTCAGCGCCCGCAAGGGTAGCGGGTCCGGGCGCTCGCTAGCGCGTCTGGCCCTTGGCGCGGATGTCGTCCAGCTGCTCGTCTATCCAGTCTCCGGGGTCGCGGGAGGTCACGATCTCCACCAGCCCGCTGGCTCGTCGTCGGCGCTCCTTGGCGCTCATAGTGAGGGCCGCGTAGATCGAGTTCGCCAGCTCCTGGATGTCGAACGGGTTGACCGACAGGGCGTACTGGGCGAGCTCCTCGTGTGCGCCGGTGTTCTCCGAAAGGATCGACACTCCCTCGCGCTCGTTCACGATCGGCCCCTCCTTGGCGACGAGGTTCATGCCGTCGAACATCGCGTTGACCAGCAGCACGTCGTAGTGCTTGTAGGCCGCCATCGCCTCCTCCAGGTCGTCGCGCAGCTTCAGCTGGATCGGCATCCAGTCGGGGGTGCCGTGGCGGTGGTTGACGACCGCCACCAGCGCCTCGATCCGCTCCAGGTACTCCGCATACTGGGGCACGTCGGTGCGTGAGGGCATCATCTGGGCCACGAACGTCACCCGCTCGGAGAACTCGGAGTGCTGCTCCAGGAACAGGTCGAACGCCGAGAAGCCGCGCAGCACGTTCTTGCTCAGGTCGGCCCGGTCCACGCGCAGGATCAGGAAGTCCCGGCGCCGGCGCAGCAGGTCCTGCTCGAACTGCTCCACGCGCGCGCTCTGGGCGATCAGTCGGGTGGCCTTGTGATCGATCGGCAGCGGGTACGCCCGAACCCAGATCTCGCGGTCTCGGAAGCGCACGAGGCCGCGCTCGAAGTCGACGTCGAGCTCCATCAGATCGCGGCAGCACTGCAGGAAGTTGCGCCGGTAGGAGCGCGTGTGGAAGCCGATTATGTCGTTCGCCAGCAGGCCCGCGAATATCTCCTCGCGGATGCGCGTCGGGAGCACGCGCCAGGCGTCGGACTGGGTCCAGGGGATGTGCACGAAGTGGTGCAGGAACACATCCGGCCGCGCACGGCGTACGAGGTCGGGCAGGGTGTAGAGGTGGTAGTCGTGGATCATCACGACCGGTTCCTCCACGCCCTCGAGCTCCTCCACGACAGCGCGTGCTAGATCCTCGTTGACCGCGTTGTACCCGAACTCGAACGCCTCGATCTCCTCGCGGCGGATGTCGGGAGCGTTGGAGAGGTCCCACAGGTAGTGCTGGATGAACCAGAGCATCGGGTTGGCGAACACGTTGTAGAAGCGGTCGTAGGCCTCGGGGTCGCTCACGACCAGCCGCACCTGGAACTCGCCGCCCGCGGGAGAGCGCACGGGGAAGGACTGCCCGCCGTGCTCGCGCGAGACAGCGGCGTCGTGCTCGTTCATCGCCGAGGCGATCCAGATCGCTTCTCGGTGGGATGCCAGTCCGGTGAGCGCTGTCACCAGCCCACCCGACCCGCGCTGGACCTCGCCGCCGGCATGGAAAGTCACCGGCCCGCGGTTGCTCACCAGCACCAGCGGGATCTGCCGGCCCCCCGTCGCGCTCATGACCGGCCCAGCTCGTTGAATATCCGCAGATAGTCCCGCAGGTAGCGCGGCATCAGGAAATGCGCGCGCACGTACTCCTTGCCGTTCTTGCCCAGCGCGCTGCCGAGCATCGGGTCGCGCAGGATCGCAAGGGCGCGGTCGGCGCACTGCTCCGAGCTCGAGACCAGGTACCCGGTCACGCCGTCCTCGATCTGCAGCGGTATGCCGCCGACGTTTCCACCGATGAACGGTCGCGCCTTCCAGATCGCCTCGGAGACCGTCAGGCCGAAGCCCTCACGTGTGGACTTCTGGACGAGCACGTCCGCGTGCGACTGGAAGGCGTTGACCTCGATGGCCCCGACGTTGTTGAAGTTGTTGAGGATGTGTATGTCCGGGTCCCCGTCGGCGTGGGCGATGGTCGCATTGAAGAAGTCCCATCCCTCCGGGTCGTCGCTGGCCATCGAGCCCACCAGCGCGACCTGCACCTCCGGCATCGAGGCCTTGACCGTGCGGTACGCGTCGATCACCCCCAGGGGGTCCTTCCAGGGATCGAAGCGTGAGACCTGGCAGATCAGCGGCCGGTCCACGTCGATCCCGAACTGCTCGCAGACGAACGCGGCGTCTTCGGGCGAGAGCGCCATGTTCTTGGGCGTCAGCGGGTCGATCGCGGGCGGCACGACGTGCACCGAGCCGCTCATCCCGGCGGGCACGAAGCTCTGCATGTGAAACAGCGACTCGGGGTAGTCCGCGATGTAGGGCAGCAGGTGGGCGATCGTCTTCGGATTGGGGGTCGACAGGTCGATGTGACAGCGCCACACCCAGCCCTTGGCCTTCTCGGGCACGAGCCCGTACAGAGCCGCCGGCTGCGGGTCGTGGACCAGGCACACGTCCCACCCGCCGGACAGCTCGCGCGCGTTCATCTCGTTGTATCGCCGCCAGGTCGCCCACTGCTCGTCGTCGAGATCCTGAGGCGCGCCCTGGAGCGCGTTGTGCATGAGCTTGGTCGCGTGGAAGAACTCCTCGCGACCGTAGATCACCTGCCACTCGCAGTCGAGCCCGACGTCGCGCATCAGCGGCACGAGCGTGTACAGAATCTCCGAGACTCCCCCGCCGAAGGCCGTCGCCGAGATGTGAACGACCCTGCTGCCCTTCAGAGGGGCGGCCAGCTCGCGGATCTCGGCGATCAGCTCCCGCCCGCAGATGTGTGTGTAGTCGGCGAGCGTCTTGGTTCCGACTGAGACGGGCTGGAGCACGCGGTCGCACGATACCTAACGGCCTCTGTGGACCCAGCGTGCGCGGCAGGCCGGGCACCTGACTATGGTCTAGGCAGATGCTCAACGGACGCCTCTATCGAGCGACTTTCATACCCGTGCTGTTCGCGCTCGCGATCGCCGCCTTCTCCCTGACCCCGCGCGCGCTCCCGCTCGGCTCGACGCTGCCCCCCGACGCGTTCGACGGCGCGCGCGCGTTCGCAGACCTGAGGAGCATGGCGGCCGAATTCCCCGATCGCCGCCCCGGCAGTCGCGGTGACCAGGCGCTCGCCGCCCACATCGCACGCATGCTCGAAGGGCTAGGGGGTACCGCGGGCGGCGGCTTCTCTGTGCAGACGCGCCACCTTGACGCCCAGACGATCGACGGCGAGCGGTCGCTCACCACCGTGATCGCGCAACGCCCCGGCTCGACCGCGGCCAAGCCGATCGTGATCCTCGCCCACCGGGACGGGGCCGGTCGGGCGGAACTCTCCGGGACGGCGGCGCTGCTGGAGTTGGCGCGCGTGTTCGCCGCTCGCGAGACGCGGCGCACGATCGTGATCGTGTCAACCAGCGGCGGCAGCGGCGGCGATGCCGGGGCGGCCGACTTCGCGGCCCACGCGCCGGGGCCATACGACGCGGCGATCGCACTTGGCGACCTTGCCGGCGCAACTGCGCGCAAGCCCTTCGTCGTGCCCTTCTCGGACGGCTTCGGCAGCGCGCCGGTCCAGCTCCAGCGCACTGTCATGGATGCGATCGCCCAGGAGACGGCCTCCAACCCCGGTTCCCCCAGCACGATCGGCCAGCTCGCCCACCTGGCGTTCCCGATCGCGGTGGGCGAACAGGGCGCGCTCGACGCCCACGGGCTCCCTGCCGTGCTTGTCCAGGTCAGCGGCGAACTTGGGCCCTCCGCGCGGGAGTCCGTGAGCGCCGAACGGCTGGCGGGCTTCGGCCGCGGCGTGCTGCATGCGGTCGACGCCCTGGATGCGGCGCCGGACGTCTCCTCCGCCATGCAGACGGGGCTGACGGTCCAGCGCAAGACGATCCCCGCGTGGGCGCTGCGACTGCTGCTGGGGACGCTGGTGCTCGGACCGCTTATCGTCGTGGCGGACGGGTTCGCGCGTCTGCGCCGGCGGCGCGCGCCGATCGGGCGCTGGACGCTGTGGACGCTCACCTGCGCGCTCCCGTTCTTTGCCGCCGCGTCGTGCGCGGCCCTCCTGGGGTGGTTGGGGGTTGTCGATGCCGCACCCTCGGTGCCGGCCCGCCCGACCGCGCTGCCCTTCGGCTCCGCCGCCGCGGCGGTGATCATGGTGGGGCTCGTGTTCGCGCTCGCCTGGCTGCTTTGGCCCACGCTCGTTCGGCGGCTGCGGCTGGGCGTGCGCCCGGCCTCCGAGGTCGCCGGGCTCTCGATGCTGCTCGTGCTGGTGGCCGTCTGCCTCGTGGCCTGGGCGGTCAACCCCTTCCTCGCGCTGCTGCTGCTGCCCGCCCTGCACCTGTGGCTGATCGTGGCGTCGCCCGAGCTGCGTCCCCGCCCCATGGCTGCGTTGGCCCTGGTGGCGCTGGCGCTGGTGCCGCTCGCGTTGCTCGTCTCGTTCTACGCCCACCAGCTCGACCTCGGCCCCGCGGGGGTGGCGTGGACCGGGGTGCTGCTGCTCGCCGGCGGGCACGTCACGTTGTTCGGCGCGATGCTGTGGAGCCTCGCCTTCGGCTGTGCGGTCGCCACCGCGATGCTCGCGTTGACTCCGGCCGCACTGCCCCCGGGCAGGGGGGCCGATGAGCGGGTCGCGATCACGGTACGCGGCCCGATGTCCTATGCGGGTCCGGGATCGCTCGGGGGGACCGAGTCGGCCCTCAGACGGTAGGCGAGCGTGTCCGACCTCCTGCTGACGTTCAGACCTGCTCCCCAGCCGCCACCGCCGGCTACCACCGGGCAGTGGCCTGGCCGGCTGCTGCGGGCGCTCGCGGTCGGCCTGATCGCCGCGGGAGCGCTCGCGTTGCTCGACGCCGGCGTGACCCTCGTGTGGCAGGAGCCGATCTCTGCGTTCTACGCCAAGCTCAGGCAGGACCATCTGAGCGGGACGTTGCGAAAGTTCGAACACGCCGCCCCCACGCCTGGGGAGCGGCGGGCGCTCGCGGCAGTCTCCGACGAGGGAGCGCGGATCGCCCTCCTCGCCCGTGAGTTCGAACGCCACGCCACCCAGGGCAGCGCGGTGGGACGCATCCGGATTCCCGCCATCGGCGCGAGCTTCGTGGTGGTGAAGGGAACGAGCAGCTCGGCGCTCCAGAGCGGTCCCGGGATCTATCCCGAAACCGGCCTCCCGGGCATCGGTGAGACCACCGCCATAGCAGGGCATCGGACCACCTTTCTCGCGCCCTTCCGCCACATCGATTCGCTGCGCTCGGGCAACCACATCATGCTCGACATGCCCTACGCAAACTTCACCTACACGGTGATCGGACAGAGGGTTGTGGCGCCGAGCGACGTTCGCGCGGCCGTCGAGAACCTCGGCTACAGGAGGCTGGTTTTGTCGGCCTGCACGCCGCTGTTCAGCGCAGCGCAGCGCATCCTCGTGTTCGGGCGCCTGACGCGCGTCGTGCCGGCTGGCGCCGCGCTGCTGCGATCCGCCGCCGCCCGCTCGGCGGTCGCCCTGCCCGTGGACCCGGCGCGCCTCGGCGCCGGGGTCGCGTCGAGTCCGTCCTCACCAACGGTGCTCGAATCCCTCAAGCCATGACTCCTCGCCCTGCTCGCTGGACAGCGTCACCCCCGGTGCTCCCTCGTCCACGCACCCGATCCACGTGACCCCCACAGGCCCTGCTGCGCTCACGACGGCCTCCACATGCGTCCGCGCATCTGGCGTGACGCAGAAGCAGAGCTCGTAGTCCTCGCCGGCGCCGGCCGCCAGCTGCCAGGGCTCCAGGCCGAGCTCGGCGGAGACCTCCGCCACGCCCTGCTCGAGGGGAAGCGCCTCGAGGTCCACGCGCAGGCGCAGGCCGCTGGCGCGGCCGATGTGCCCGGCGTCGGTGGCGAGCCCGTCCGAGAGGTCGATCATGGCATGGACGCCCGCCCCGGCCAGCGCGCGACCCTCCTTCAGTCGCGGCGACGGGCGGCGCGCGCGCGCAAGCGACGCCTCGGCCTGCGGCGTGCGTCCGGCGCGTCCCTCCATCACGGCCAGCCCGGCCCCTGCACCGCCGAGCTTGCCCGTCACGCCGACGAGGTCTCCGCGCCGCGCTCCGTCGCGCCCCACGAGTTCGGCCTCCGTCTCGGCCCAGCCCACAGCCGTGACCGAAACCGTCAGGGCCGGTGCGCTCACCACGTCGCCGCCGACGATCGTCGTGCCGGTCTGCACGCCCAGGGCGTCCGCGCCGCGCACGAGCTCGAGCGCCTGCTGCTCGCCAAAGCCGCTCGGCACGCCCAGCACGATATAGGCCTCGCCGGGGTCCGCGCCCATGGCGGCGAGGTCCGACAGCGCAGCGGCCAGCGCGCGGTGTCCCACCTCCGCCGGCGTCGCCCAGCCCTCGCGCAGGCGGAAGTGGACGCCGTCGATCATCGCGTCCACCGAGGTCACGCACAGCGGACGCGCCCGCACGACGGCCGCGTCGTCACCCATGCCGCGCAGGACGCGCGATCTGCCAGGCGCGCCCTGGCTGCCGGCCGTCGCTGCCCCGGGCGACCCGCGCACGCCGCGCGTGCCTGCCAGCTCGGCCGCGATGGCTTCGATCAGGGAGCGCTCGGCGATACCCGTCTCAGCGATGCCGGTAGACGATGCGCGCGCGGTCCAGGTCGTAGGGGGAGAGCTCGCAGCGGACGCGATCGCCCGGGAGGATGCGGATCCGGAAGCGCCGCATCTTGCCCGCGACGTGCCCGAGCACGACGTGGTCGTTGTCGAGCTTCACACGGAACATGGCGTTCGGCAGAGCCTCGATCACCTCTCCCTCGAATTCGACCTTATCCTCCTTCGCCACGCCGCATCCCCTCTCGGTCGCCGCCACCGGGATGGCGGCCCACGTCTGTAGTTTGTGGACTCAAACTACCAGCGTGCGCCCCGCGGGACCTCACCCGGCGGGCGCTCCTCCCGCCTGTGGGATCGGCTGCGCCACGCCGGGCGCAGGCGCCGACGGCCTGACCGGGCCCACCGCGTGCGGGGCGGGCGCGCCGGTTTCCCTGTGCGTGGCGCCGCCGTTGCCGCCCGGCCCGCCGGCCCGCCCGTTACCGGGGGAACCGTTGTTGTGGTGATGGTGCCCTTCGTTGGGGGGGCCCTGACCAGCGGTGCCAGGTTCGCCGGTCTGACCCTGTTCGGTCTGTCCCGTGCTCGCGAACTTGCCGTAGAACGGCTGGTAGGAGATGGTTTCGCTGGGCTGGGGGAAGGGCACGCACGCCCTGCCTTCGACCACGGAGGACATGTACTGGTGCCAGATTTCCGCGGGCAGATAGCCGCCCTGCTGGGGCTCGCCGTGCACGCTGGTCATCGAGACCCGCCTGTTCGGGTACCCCATCCAGACGACGGTCGAGTAGTTGGGCGTGTAGCCGTCGAGCCAGGCGTCCACCAGTTCGCTGGTGGTACCCGTCTTGGCGGCCGTCGGACAGCCGATCGCCGAGCGCGTCGCCGTGCCGCCCTGCACGTTCTGCCCGAGGATGTTCGTCTCCTCGGCGGCGACCGCCTGGCTCAGCACCCTGACGCGGTGTGGCTGGCCCCAGTTGCTGTCCACGCGGCCGTCGGGGAAGATCACCTTCGTGATGGCGATCGGGCTGTTGCGCAGGCCGCCGTCGGCGAGGGTGGCATAGACGTTTGCCATCTCCAGCGGCGTAACCCCGATGGTGAGCCCCCCGAGCGCCTCGGCGGCGTAGCTGTGAAGCGGGCTCACGACCCCCATCTTGCGTGCCATTTCGGTGACGGTCGGCTCACCGAGGTCGGCGGCGAGTTGTGCGTAGACGGTGTTGTCCGAGGCGAGCGTCGCCTGCACGAGGTTGAGCGATTTGTTCAGCGAGGTCCCCTCGAACGTCTTCACTTCATAGGTCGGGAATTCCGGCAGCCATCCCGGCTGGAGCGTGTGTGACAGGTAGGAGGTGCTGTTGGGGTCGACCCCCCGCGAGAGCGCGTCTGCGAGCACGATCGCCTTGAAGGTCGACCCCGGCTGTCGGTGTCCCTGGGCGGCGAGGTTGTACTGCGACTGGTAGTAGCTCTGGGACTCGGCCATCGCCTCGATGTCGCCGTTGGCGGGGTTGATCGTGACGATCGCCGACGACGGGTCGCCGGGCTGGTTGAGCACTTCTGCGATCGCTTTGCGCGCGAGTCTCTGCATGCGCAGGTCGATCGTCGTGATGACCTTCAGGCCGCCGTGTGCAACGGTGCCCGCGCCGTAGCGGTCGATCAGCTTCTGCCTGACGTATTCGAAGAAGAAGTTCTCTTTCCTCTGCGAGTAGTAGGTGCCGCGTGTGACGCCGAGGGGCGAGGCCTCGGCGGCCTTCGCCTCGGCGTCGGAGATGTAGTGCAGCTGGGCCATCTTTGCTAGCACCTCGTTGCGTCGGTGGCGGGCGGCGGACGGGTCACTGAGCGGGTTGTACTGGGAGGGGGCCTGCGGCAGGCCGGCGAGCAGCGCCGATTGCGCAAGGTTCAGCTGCGAGGCGGGTTTGTCGAAGAAGATGCGCGCCGCGGCCTGCACGCCGATCGCCGTCTGCCCACCGACCGTTCCGTAGGGGACGCTGTTCAGGTAGCTGGTGAGGATCGATCGCTTGCCGTGGCGCTTCTCATAATCGAGTGCCAGCTTCGCCTCGATGATCTTCTGCTTGAGCGTGCGCAGGGCGTTGCCCATGTAGAGGTTGCGCACGAGCTGCATCGTGATCGTCGAGCCGCCCTGCAGGGCGGCGCCGTTGGTGATGTCCTTGATCGCCGAGCGAAAAACCCCCGTCAGGTCGACGCCGTTGTGGGAGTAGAAGCGCTGATCCTCGATCGCCACGGTCGCGTTCTTCAGGTTCGCCGGGATCTGGCTCCAGGACACGGGGCTGCGCAGGTTGTCCGACTGGATGAACCCCAGGCGGGTCCCGTCGGCGGCCAGCACCTGCGAGGAGCCCCCGCTGAGGAGCGGGTGAAGCGTTTCCAGTGAGGGGGCCGACTGTGCGACGCTGAGGACATAGGACGCGCCGGCGATGGCGCCCAGGACGAGGGCGGCGGCGATGATGCCGGCACCTAGGAACAGAATTCGCGTGGGTCCGGCGCGGTTGTGCCTTCGCCGACGTTGTCGTGCGTGCCTGGACATCCTCTAACCAGCCGAGATTACCGCTCTCGATTGTGATTTCCTGCCATTCGCATCGCGTCGCCCTCTACGCTCGGTGCGACAGGCTATGAACTCCGACACCGCCGAGCTGGCCATCGTGGACACCGCAAGCGAGCTGGCCGCGCCGCTGGAGCCCTTGGCGACCAATCGGCAGGCGCCCTTCGCTGCGCCCCGATGGTTGGCGCGCCTGCGCGCCGATCCCGCGCGAATGTCCGCGCTGCGCGACAGCTGGCGGGCGCTCTGGAGCTCGCGGCTGCTCGTCTGGACCGCGGGGGTGGGAACGGTGCTGGCGTTCGGGTTCGGGCCGGTCCGCAACGTGTTTGACCCTCCGGGCGTGACCAGGGGCTTCGGTCGGCTCGGTGACCTGCTGGCGGCCCCGGCGGCCCGCTGGGACTCGGCCTGGTACCTGGTCATCGCGCACTTCGGCTACAGGCCGGACCTGGGCTCGTTCACCTCTCCGCGCACGGCCTTCTTCCCGCTCTATCCACTTGGCCTGCGAACGATCACGTCGTTCGGCCTGCCGCCCGTGCTCGCCGGCGCGCTGCTGTCCCTGCTGGCGCTGGCCCTCGCCCTGTATGGCATCCACCGTCTGACGACGCTCGAGCTCGGCGGAGCCGGGCGGTCCGCTCTCGGCCGCCGCCGCGACGGCGACGTGGCCCGCCTCGCCGTGATGGTCACGGCGTTCGCTCCGATGGCGTTCTACTTCTCCGCGGTCTACGCCGAGTCGCTCTACCTTGCCCTGTCGGTCGGGCTCTTCTGGTGCGCTCGCCAGGGCCGCTGGGCGGCGGTGGGGGCGCTCGGTGCGCTCGCTGGCGCCACGCGCAGCGCGGGGATCGTGCTGCTGCTGCCCGCGCTGATCCTCTACCTGTACGGACCGCGCGAGGACCTGGCACCCGACATCAGGGCGTCGACGCTCGCCCGGGTTCGGCGGCTGGCTCCCCGCTACCGGCCGCGGAAGGACATCCTGTGGCTCGCGCTGATGCCGGCCGGCCTCGGCCTCTACATGGCGTATCTCGGAGCATCCGGCGGCGACCCGCTGATGCCCTTCCACGCCCAGGATGTCTGGGGACGGCACTTCGCGGGTCCCTACCTGGGCGTGTGGGACGGCGTCAAGGCGGGCTTCGAGGGCGCTCGACAGCTGCTGTCCTTCCAGCGCCACCACGCCTACCTCCCGGTCGCCCACGGCAGCCTGTTCGTCGAAGCGGGGCACGACCTGCTGCTGCTCGCCTTCCTGCTCGCCGCCGTCCCGGCCGTCGTGGGCGTTCTGCGCCTGCTCCCGCTCGCGTATGGCGTCTACGTGATAGCCGCTCTCGCGCTGCCGCTCTCCTACCCTGTCACCGCCCAGCCGCTGATGTCGCTGCCGCGCTTCCTCGTCGTGCTCTTCCCGCTGAGCATCTGGCTCGGGGCGTGGCTTGCCGCGCGACCGCGCGCGCAGAGACCGGCGCTCGCGGTTTCCGGCCTGCTGATGACGGGCTTCCTCGCCCAGTTCGCCACCTGGCACTGGGTGGCATAGGCCGATGAACGATCTGACGATCCAGCCGTCCGCCGCGACGGTGAGCGAGCATCCGCCCCGAGATCCCTCGCGGGAGCCACTACCGGCCTGGCCTCCGTGGACCGCTCCGGCGGCGCTGGTGTGCGGAATCGTGCTGGCTGCCGTCGGGAGCCTGCTCGTGGACATTCCCGCCGTGGCGCTCGGCGTGGGCATCACTGCGTCTCACGTGCCCGCGGGGCTCGAGATCGCGGACACGGCGGTGCAGGACGCCGCGTTCGTGATCTCGGCGGTGTTCTTCGCGCAGCTCGGCGGGCGCATTGTGAGCGCCTGGCAGTTCGGCCTGCGGCCCACGCGCCTGTGGAGAGCGGTGCGGCTGACGGTCCTCACTGTGCTCGCGTTCCTGCTCTTCAGCCTGATCTGGGCCCTGGCCTTCAACGTGGGCAAGGAGAAGCTGCTCGAACAGCTCGGGGTCGCCCAGAGCACGGTGCTGCTGCTGCTCAGCGCAGCGCTCACCTGCGTCGTGGCGCCCGTCTGCGAGGAGTTCCTGTTTCGCGGCTACATCTTCACGGCACTGCGCAACTGGCGGGGTGTGTGGCCGGCCGCCGTCATCACCGGCCTGCTGTTCGGGGCCGTCCACGCCGGATCGGCCCCGGCCGCAGATCTCGTGCCGCTCGCCGCGCTCGGCTTCGCCCTGTGCCTGCTGTACCGCTACACGGGGTCGCTCTACCCGTGCATCGCCGCGCACTCGCTGAACAACTCGCTCGCCTTCGGCAGCCTCGAGGGCTGGGGCTGGCAGACCCTCGTTCTGATGGCAGCGGCGCTCGCGACCATCTGGCTGCTCGCGCTGGCCCTGATGCGCGCCGGGGTGATCTCCCCCGAGGGGTCCGCCGGCGAACCGGGTGCGCTCGCCATCCCGCCGAGGGACTAGGATCGCCGTCGATGAGATCCGGTCCTTCTCCGGGGCGCTCGGGCCTGCGGGGCTTCGGGATGCCGGCGGCGGCTCTGACCACGCTGTCGTGCACGTCCCTGCTTCTCCTCGGCACGTCGGTCGCGCCGGGTGCTGCTCAGCCACTCCCCGCCTCCCCGGTCCCGCCAGCGAGCGGAGTCCCGGCGCCGGCGAGCGGAGTCCCGGCGGCCGGGCGTCTCAGGCTCGTGCTCCAGCACGTCGGCGGCAGGCCGCCGTTTGCGCTCATCGGCGAGAGGGTGAGGATACGCGGCACGGTCGTCCCCTACGTCGCCGGCCAGACCGTCAAGGTCAGCGTCTACCTCGAAGGCCGCAAGGTCGCCGTGAGGAAGGTCAGCGTGCTCGCACAGGGGAACGGCGCGGGGCAGTTCCGTGTCAGCTACTCGAGCCGTTACGCGGGACTGCTCGAGGTGCGGGCGGCGCACTACGCGACCGCGCTGCAGGGACCGTTCAACGGCCGCGCGCCGGGCGTGCGGTTCGTCAACCCGAACGTCGGACCCGGCGCGCGGGGGCAGTCGGTGCGCCTGCTGCAGTCCGAGCTCGACGCCCTCCACTACGCGGTGCCGTCGACCGGCTTCTTCGAAGGGGGCACGGCGCGCGCACTGATTGCCTACCGCAAGATGACCGGCCTGCAACGCGCTCCCTCCGCGGGCAGGGAGGTCTTCACTCGGCTCGAGCGGCGGGCCGGTAGCTTCCAGGTGCACTACCCGCGCGACGGCCGCCACGTCGAGGCCGATCTGACCAGGCAGGTGCTCGCCGAGATCGAACCGGGTGGTCGCGTTCGGTCGGTCTACACGATGAGCTCGGGCAAGCCCTCAACGCCTACCGTGATCGGCCGCTTCCAGGTGTACCTGAAGACAGCGGGGGTCAACTCCGAGGGGATGGTCGACTCCAACTACTTCATCCGTGGATACGCGATCCACGGCTATGCGGAAGTACCGACCTACGCCGCGAGCCACGGCTGCCTGCGCGTGCCGATCCCGGACGCCCCGTCAATCTATTGGTGGGTGCGTACCGGGACGCGGGTGGACGTCTACAACGAGAGCGGTGGGGGCAGTCGCCGAGTGAGCAAGCACGCCGGTCCGTGAACGGACACGCAGGACGCGCGCCAGGTAGCCGAGGCCGAACCCGTAGACGACTAGCGCGAGCAGCAGGTCCACGCCGCGAGTTGCCCACTGACTGCCGGACCCCCCGCTGATGCCCGAGAAAGGCGAGGTGAGGTCACTGGAGACGGTGTCGATGACCTTGTGCACCGCGCTCGCATGCGGGGCCGGGGCTCCGGGTGCAGGCGCCGTGCCCGTGCCGGTCGCACTGCCGGCGCCGGCCACGGTGCCCGTGCCGACGTTTTTGGCGGCGGCTTCAGCGTTCAGTTCTTCCTGCTGGTGGGTTGATGCGCTGCTCACCTGGTCGACCGCGAACAGGGCAAACGAGGCGGCGACGGTCATGCAGAGGACCAACGATGCCAGGCGCAGGGATCCGGAGATGAATTGCACCACACCGATAGATTAGATCCTCAGGTGAGCGCCCTGGCCGAATATACGAGCGACCTTGCGCGCGCCCGCGAGCGCCTGATCTCCGAGCTTCGGACGCATGCGCTTCAGATCGGGGAGGTAACGCTCACCAGTGGGGCGCGGGCCGCGTACTACGTGGACGTGAAGCGGGCCGTCCTGCGCCCCGAGGGTTTCGCCGTCCTGGGGACGTTGGTCGCCGCGCAGGTCTCCGACTGGGGAGGGACGGCGGTCGGGGGCATGACGATGGGCGCCGACCCGGTCGCCTGCGCAGCGCTCGCCGGCGGAGCCCAGGTAAAGGCATTCTTCGTGCGCAAGGAGGCCAAGGCGCATGGGCTGCAGCGGCGCATCGAGGGTCCGCCGCTGCAAGCCGAGGATCGCTGTGTCGTGGTCGAGGACGTCGTCACCACCGGTGGCTCGACGCTCGCGGCGATCGAGGCGCTGCACGAGGCGGGTCAGAAGATCTGCGGGGTGATCAGCGTGCTCGATCGTCTCGCCGGGGGCGGTGCGGTGATCGAGCGAGCCGCGCGTGCACCGTACGTGGCCCTCACCACGATCGACGACGTCTACCCGGACCGGCCCGACCGCCGTACCGGCTGACTGCTGGTGGCGGCTTCCGAGGAGCGGCCCCAGCCTGCGGCCATCCGAGCGGCAATGCCGGGTGACGTTCAGCTGCTGCTCGAGCTGTTCGGCGAGTTGGCCGAGTACGAGGGTCTGCTGCACGAGATGCGTGCCACCGCGGAGGGCCTGACCGAGGCGCTGTTCGGTGAGCGCCCGGCGGCCCAGGCGCTGATCGCCGAGCGGGGCTCCGAGGCCGCCGGCTACGCCCTGTTCTTCCCCACCTTCTCGAGCTTCCTTACGACCAGGGGAGTTTGGCTGGAGGACCTCTTCGTGCGTCCCTCCCACCGTCGGGCGGGTGTGGGCAGCGCCCTGCTGTCGGCGGTCGCGGCGCATGTGCGCGAGCAGGGCGGCGAGCGCCTGGAATGGGCGGCGCTCGACTGGAACGAGCTGGCGCTCGGCTTCTACCGGCGTGTCGGGGCGCGCACGATGGGCGAGTGGATCACCCACCGGCTGGAAGGTGAGAACTTGACGCGCGTCGCGGGCCGACCCGCGGATCGACCGCCCGAGGCACGCCGGTAGCCTTCGGGCGGGCGCCCCCGGAGCGGGCGCCCGCGCCCTCGTAGTCCAATGGATAAGACGACCGCCTCCTAAGCGGTAGATCCAGGTTCGACTCCCGGCGGGGGCATCGTTGAGAATTACGGCTCTACAGAGCCGAGTTTCGAGGGTCGGTCGAGTACCCGGCGACGGCCTCCAGCCCCTCCGAGTCGCCGCTGCTGCCTTTTCGCTGCCTTTTCATGCCGCCCACAAGCTGCGCGAGCTGTGCCCGCGAGCCCCCATCGCGGCGCAGCCGTGTCACAGGACCAGACGCACAACCACGATGCGGCTATTCCCCGCGGAGGTGACTCTAGTTGGCTTTGCAGGCAGCCAGCGCCCGGAGCCGAGCCGCGCTCGCAGGCAGGTGCGAAAGCCGTTCGAGGCACGCCCTAGTCGCGTTGCTTAGCGCGGTCAAGTTACCGGTCGCCGAAGTCGTCGGACTGGTCGTCCCTGCGAACCTTTGGCACCACGCCTCGAGGTTGACCTTCGCGCTCGCCGGAAGCGTTCGCTGTGCATTGATGGCCTGCTTGCAGGCCGCCACGCTTTGCAGAGCCTTCGATTCGGACTGAGCGCCCGGGCCCGTCGCGGTCGTCGGACTGGTCGCCGAGGTCGTCGGGGCCTTTGTCGCGGTCGTCGGACTCGTCGGGGCCTTCGTCGCGGTCGTCAGACTGGTCGTCGCGGCCGCCGGGGCGGTCTGAGTGCTCGTGGTGGTGCTGTTGCTACCGCAGCCAGCGACCAGCAACCCGCCAGCGGATGCAACGACTAGCCATGTGGACAGCTTCCGCATCATCGATTCCCTTCATGGAAAGGACGTCCACCAGTCGGTTCCCCGGCCGCTTGGCGATGGTCCCATGTTACTTCGAGGCCCGACCGCCGGGACTGACGTACGGGGAGGCTAGGGCCGTGCCGACAACAACTGCATTGTTGCCGCGGGTGCCCCAGCGCCCAACGAGCTGCGCGAGCTGTGCCCGCGAGTCCTCGTCCCGGCGCATCCCGTGCCGGTAGACCCGCAGCGTAAAGCCGGGGTCGGTGTGCCCGAGCTGGTCCATGACGCTGCCAGGATCGACGCCGAGAGCGACTAGGATCGACGCGAAGGTGTGGCGCAGCTTGTGCGGCGTCAGTCCCTCCGGCAGGGGAACCTCGGTCAGGTTCTCGTTCGCCCTCTCGACGGCAGGGGCGAGGACGCGCTTGCGGATGTTGTCGCCCTTCTGCTCGGTCCCGGTCATCGTGGCGAACACGAACGCCTCCGGGCCGCTATCGGCTGCCTGCGCCTTATGCGCCGCCAGCTCGTCTCGCAGGACCGGCAGGAGGTCGATCCGGCGCAGCCCTGCGTCTGTCTTTGAGGCGCGGACTGTGATCCGTCCGCCCGCGAGGTCCACGTCCCGCCAGCGAAGCTCGATCAGCTCACCGATCCTCAGCCCCGCGAACGCGAAGGTCGCCAGGAGCGCCCGCCGATAAACCGGCCCGCCCTTCTGGTCGTGACCGCCGTGGGCCTTCGCGTGACGGTCCAGCTC